>ERZ795053.1733-NODE-1733-length-27274-cov-14.749954_pt1 | contig 27274 bp, 24 predicted proteins | sample MGYA00375137_ERZ795053 | MGnify/ENA primary metagenome ERZ795053 (study PRJEB30182, sample SAMN05720284) | activated sludge metagenome | isolation source: Anaerobic digester | place: Hong Kong | collected 2014-12-17 ...
CCAGATTTATAAATATAGACGCATCAGAATTTTGCACCTGCACCGATTATTGGATAGACAGATGAATGATGTTTTATAGAACTGATGAATCCATTAAGCAATAAAACCAACATGATAGAAAGCATTATAAAATACAGTGAATTTGCATGCGGCATAGTACTGCTGCTCTTTGCAGTTATCCAGCTTGCGTATAAAAACAGGCAGTTCATAAACTACAACATAGCAGGACTTTTTTTCTGGTTTTCCTATGTGATCCTCGCTTTCTGGTCTTTTAAGTCAGGATTCATCTATTCTGTCCCATGGCTGATATACACTGATATTACAGCAGCCTATGCAATAGGCCCGCTGGTTTACTTTTACATCAACACAATGCTCGGAGATAAAGCACCCGAACCGGGCAGATACCTGCTGCACTTTATTCCTGCGGCTTTAGTGATGTGCATAATAATACTTAACAATATAATTGATTCTTCAATTATATCTTATTATATCAACAACCGCCCTTCTTACCCCGTGTACACTCTTCGCCCCGTAATAAGAATTATTGATATTACATCAAACTTCTACATGATGTCATACTTCATTCCTACGGTGATAAATATTTATAAGCTGCTGACCAGCGGGAAGCACAAGTCCATGGAACAGCTGAAAACAATCCTGTATTATATGTTTTTTATTATTTTTTTCAGCATGCTTATGCTCATAGCAAGCGCAACCGGAAACAGTGTATTAAATATAACATCAATATATCTGCTGACTCTCGCTGCAGTATGGTACTTTATCTTTTCTTTCCGGCATCCGGAATTTACGCAGAAGGCGATTAAAGAAGCTAAAACTTTACGATATGAGAACTCAATGGTGAGCGGAATTGACACAGATATTGTGCTTCAAAGGCTTGATGACCTGATGAATGAAGAGAAGATATATATAGACGCTGAGCTTACACTGTCGAAGCTAAGCGAATACCTGATGATTACACCGCACCAGATGTCGAAGATCCTCAATTCAAAGCGGAAGATGAACTTCAGAACGCTTGTGAACTCCTACAGGGTGACGGAATCTATTCGGCAGATGGCTGATCATCCGGGAAAGACAATCCTTGAGATTGCGCTCGCGAGCGGGTTCAATTCAAAATCATCATTCAATTCAGTGTTTCTTAAATCAACAGGGAAAACACCCAGCGATTACAGGGGGAGTCTTAAACAATAAAAATATAATACAGCTGCACTTTCAGTCAAGCCTGTCTGAAACCGAACTGTTAATTCTCTCCTCAAGTTCTCTGAAGCTGAATGGTTTTATAAGATACCCGCTGAATCCCTGTTCGACATCCATATCCTGATAATCTATTGCAGTGTAACCGGTCATTGCTATTACCGGGATATCCCTTATAAAAGAACGCGCGGTATTTCTTATTAAGCTCAGCGCAGTTACACCGTCCATATCAGGCATCTCAATATCCATAAGCACAACATCATAATCCGATGCATCAAGCTCTTCAATGACCTTCTTTCCGTTTTCCACAATCCTGTAGGTATAACCCAGCATCCGGAGATACTGCTCTATGAGCAGCCTGTTTATAACGTCATCCTCCGCGACAAGGACCCTGATACCGCTGTACCTGCCCGGTGCAGTAGCCCCGGGAACAGATTCTGCCGGAACTTCATTTTTCTCCTCAGGCATAAGTGGTATATAAAATGAAAAAACACTCCCCTCTCCCGGCCGGCTTATAACACTGATAGAACCCCCCATGAGTTTAACAAGTTCCCGTGAAATTGTGAGCCCCAGGCCTGTGCCCCCTGTTCCTGCATCGGAAACGCCTGGCAGCTGAATAAAACTTTCAAAGATAGAATCAATCTTATCTTCCGGCACACCGGGGCCTGTATCTGAAACAGTGAATAAAATTTTATATTTTTCACCATCAAAAGATTCATTTTTAATATCAAGCGAGATGCTTCCGCGCTTTGTGAATTTAACAGCATTGCTTAAAAGATTTATAAGCACCTGCCTGATTCTTGATGGATCTCCGTTAAGAAACCGCGGAATACTTTTATCAATTGTATAATTCATTGTCACATTTTCTTTATCAATACCTGTTTCAAGCGACCTTACAGTGTTTTTTACAAGATTGAAAAAATCAAAATTATCGTGGTACAGCACCATCTTGCTCTCTTCAATTTTTGAATAGTCAAGAATATCATTTATTACTGTAAGCAGGTGGTCCGCGGAATCTTTCGCGATATCAAGATACTCTCTTCTCTCTTTTTCCGACTCTGACATAAGAGTGAGAGTAATCATGCCGGCAACTGAATTAAGCGGCGTCCTTATTTCATGACTCATATGCGCCAGGAACATCGACTTGGCCCTTGTGCCTGCTTCAGCTTTATCTTTTGCTTCAAGAAGCATAGCCTCAGCCTGGTCAGCTGCCCGGGAAAAAAACGTCGCCATAAAACCTATTGAAAATAAACTTGCTGCCGCATTAAAAAAATAAATAAGGCCCAGCGGAATTACTGATGCGGGGGGATAAACTGCATGCATATCCAGGTACCGGTACTGGATAATATAAAGTACCACAATGTAAATAAAAAGAAAAAACCTGAGGAAGGAGTATTTTCTGAAAATAAAAATAAATACAGTAAGAGAATAGAAGTAATAAACAAATCCCGCTTCGTAACCGAAGGAGAGCTGACAGCAGAAAGCATGATATGATATAATAAAAACAACGAGGATATAAGTTATCCTTAAACGCCCTTTATAATTCATATATATTGCTGCGGCGTCAACAGCCACTGCAAGGAGATTATTATAAAAGCAGAGACTGCTCCCCAGCAGATAGAAAACCGGAATAAATGCTGTATGCCCCACAAAAATAAAGGCAAGTATATAATTGGTGAGAACATAATTTCTGATATTAGCGCACTGAATCCATACTGGAGGAGTTATTAAACTGCGTAAAAGGGATAACCGTAATTGCATGAATGAATATTTCGTCCTTCACAAATTTCTGCCGGAAATAATCAGGCAGTGTTTATTAATATACCTATTAGCACTGATGCAGTCAACAATACCGGTAAATATCCCGTTCCTGAAAAAAATCTTACATTATTGAGTATTGATACCGCAGTAATTATACGTCCATACAGAAAAAGAAGCATAGTTATGCCGTCATTGCCTATGAATCCGGGGATATGCTCTGACCCCGGTCTGTTGCATATACTACTCTAATGTGTCAGAAAGCCCTTATAGGACGGACGTCACACGTATTGGTTTTAAGGAAGTAATTTATACCGCCTGAATCAAAATAATATGAATTACTTAAGTCATATTCGGATGAACTCCAGTAAAATTTTTCTGGCGGGATAATTCCCCGGTTATACATTAATCCAAGTTCGCCTGTTGAAGGGAGAAACCAGTCTGTCATACCGCCGCCGTTGTAAGTCACACAATATTTTGCGGCTGACACAATAGACGGGTACGTATTAATTATAGCTAAAGATTACTGTAACCACCGCCAACAGCTGTTGATGACGCACCCACAGTCTGCCCCTGAGGGCTGTATGCATATGCCATGGGACTATCATCTACTGCCGCTTCAAGATATCTCCATCCATCTGAATAAACTCCCTTATCATAAAACACCCAACCGCCGGCAGGACCGCGGTCACCAATAGCATAAACCACAGGCGGATTCCACTTGGCGAAAAGGGTCACGTTTGATGTACCCATAGGATAATTCGCTCCGTCAGCATAAGCAGCAGGTCCGGTCGGACTGGTTGCCCATCCGGCAAAGATCCATCCGGTTTTTGCAAACTGCACGGAAGTAAGATTCGCTGTGGTCCCTCCTGGTATTCCCTGTTCAGGCATTGTACCTGTCGCCGCATTATCATTTTTATCGAATGTAATATAATATATCGTTACCGGGTTCCATTGCGCGTAAAGGGTCACATTCTGCGTCCCCATTACAAAGATAGCATTTTGAGCTATTGAATTACCAGAACCGTTAGACATTGTATTCCAGTGACTGAAAGTATACCCAGCCATAGATAATGATGATGCGCTTTTTGATGTTACCGGTGCTCCTGCCGTGTAGTTATTACTGTCAACCGGTACTGTTCCGCTGCCGCCGTTGGCACTATACGTTACTGTATATGTGCTGGAATATATTGCATAAAGGGTGACATTCTGCACCCCTATTGTAAAAGTATCATTCTGATTCACTGATGAACCAGTTCCGTCTGACTTTGTGTTCCAGTGGCTGAACGTATGCCCTGCCATAGATAGAGAACCCCCGCCTCCTGCTGTTACCGTTGCCCCTGCAGTATATGTATTGCTGTCAACGGGAACTGTTCCGCTGCCGCCGTTGGCATTATATGTTACTGTTAATGCCTGGTCAACCACGGTAACATCGCAGGATGCCGATAAGCCCCAGTGTACCGAGGTTACGGTAATTACAGCGGTTCCTGTAGCTACTCCTATAACAAGGCCGCTGCTGTCAACTGCGGCAACAGCAGAGTTGCTGCTCCTCCAGCTCATCTCCGTGTTTGTGGCATTTGCCGGTGTAAAATCACGGGTAAGCTGCACCTGGAGTCCTCTCCCTACGCTTATACTATTATCAACTGTCCATGTCTCAACAGGTATAGGCACAGGCACCACTGTAACGAGGCACTCCGCAGTAAACCCTCCGTCTTCTGTTGTAACCCTTATAATTGTACTCTGGTCTACAGTATTCCCTGTTACAAGGCCTGTACTGTCAACAGAAGCAACTGCCGGGTTATCACTCATCCAGCTGACATTTTTATTCGGGGTCATGGAGGGGTAAACTACGGCTGTAAGGCGTTCAGTAGAGCCAACCACAACTGATGCGGAACTCCTCATCTCCACGCTCTGCACAGGGCCTGTAAAATCATTGTAAACATCATAAAAGCCATCTTCGCATCCGCTGAATAATAATGACGCTGCAATGAGCAATAAAGATATATTTTTTTTCATGAAATCACCCTGAACATTAAAATATCAATGTTGCACCGGCTGAATAACCGGTGAAATACATATTTCCACTGCTCTGAAATATGGAATAATACTCTGCGCCGCCGAACACACTTACACCCTCTATTAACCCTGATTCGATGAAACACCCGGCTGATATTACAGGATTGAATTCACTCTTTTCGCGCACATAAGTGTCAGAGGGGTTTGACACAGGGTGCCTGAGATATTCAATCATGTGATAGCCTATCCCCGCCTTGATAACCGGCCTTGCGATAATCCTGAAGAACAGGGGCTGCCTGTAGTCCGCAAGGAAAAGAAATGGTACAACCGACATCTTTTTAATATCCCTGTCAGCACCTCCAAAGCTCAGGTACCCTGTTTCAAAACCTGCGCTGAAGGATCTCCTCCCTGCAGATACGCCTGCGAGAAAACCGTAACCCGGTTCAGCAACAACCGCAAGATCCCCGTTTGGAACAAGATAGAGTAGAGAGAACCTGTAAAAGAACCTGTACCCTGCATCATAAACAATTTCAGTGTCAGATGACTCAACACCGTATTCATTTACCGATACAACGGCAAAGATATGTTTACCCTCTGCAGGAAACCCCCTGATTACGAATTCTGTGCCTGAGGCATTACCGAGCTTTTTCCTCTCACTGCCCGCTTTATATATTGCATATGATTTAACCCTGCTGTCTGCATCAATTACCGGTTTCCATTTTAATGTAAGAGTTACAGTTCTCCCGTCATCAGAATACTTCTCTTCCAGTACAGGTTCTGAAGGTGATACCGGCACTGTGTTTGTTATTATTTTCTCACTGGGGAGAGACTCCTCTCCGGAATCACTTATTGCTGTTACATACACCTCATACCCTGTACATTTATCAAGCTCCCTGATGTTAAAAGAATTCTCCTCTGTTTCACCAATAGCGGTAAATTTCTCACCTTTAATATTTTTCCTGAGATAGACCCTGTAGAACTTTGCCGGTTTAAACGGAGGGCTCCATCTGATCAGAATTCTTTCAACTGAAGCCTCACTGGTGAGGTCTGTTGGATTTGTCCTTGCTATAAACATCACCTTTTTGCGGGATATCTTGAATTCAGAGGGATTGTTAATCTCCTTTCTGAAATAGTAATCATCTCTGTCTTCATCAACCTGGTAACCTTCAAGTACTTCACCGGTAGTAAGCCTGACATAGACCTTCCCCATATAAAGCTCAGAGAAGAGCACTCTCATAACGCTCTTTCTGGGAATATTCACCTTTCTGCCCGTTTCATCCCTGATAATAACATATGATGGAGCATCATGAATAATCACCCCCTTTATAATAGAGCCGTCTTTTTTAAAAATATACTCACTGTAGGCATTAACGCAGATACAAAGCTGAAGGAATAAAAGAGTTAAAACAATGAAAACTTGCTTCATTAAAAAACCTTTAAAACTGAAATTCGATAAATCTCCCGATGTTTATTTTTGTACCGTCCATTCAGATGATATATAATCATTTCCATTAATTTCCGGCCTGACTGCGGGATGAATATCTTTAAATCATCTTCATTAAATATAATAATTCAGCCTTAAAAGTCTAACACTTTTTAAATAATGTCGGTATTTTTTAACGAACAACCAGTCGCCTGCTCTCTATTTCATGACAGAAAAAACTCACGATCCGCAGCCTGAATCGCAGCAGAGAAGCTGCCACCTCTTCTGGGACGCAATGAGTTAGTGTCAGAAACTCAGCAATTAAGAAAAAAATATGTAACCGCAGGGCAAAGAAACTCCTGAGATAAGCCGGAGAGGAAGAGATTTTTGCGGGAGACGGATTGCAAGCTCTCCCCTGTGTTCCCCCCTTCGAAAGGGGGATCACGCGCATGAATGCGCTAATGTCAAAGGGAGGCACGATGCCTGATAAGCCTTTGACTATGCCCGAGGGGAGAGGGGGTTACTGCTTCTCGTAGCACCCTATATCTATCGTGCCCACTTTCCTCGGGTTACCCCCGAGGTCAGTTGAGGGAATTGTGAAACCGGGGATTGTGTTCAAACCTTTATTAAACAAACCGAGATCACCCAAATCTGTTCCTGGTATAAGAAAAGAGGTGCTGGCAGGATCTATGCTGATAAATGGCGAATCGGGATTAGCTGTAATGCACTCAACTTCAGCATTCGGTGAAGTTGAAATCCCTCCATTATAAAAACTGTGATTCATGGATAAAACAGCATTGGCATTCTTCAAAATATTATAGCTGGTTCCTCCGGTATTCCCGTAAAACGCGCTGTTATACATATTTATACTAACTGATGAAGAGGGGTTAAAATTAATAGCTCCGCCAGAGACGGCTACATTATTATAAAAAGTCAGGTTAACAAAATAATTATCTGCTGAAGTACTGGCGAAGTACATTGCACCGCCTGAGGTTGTAGCTATATTACCGGAAAACAGCGTGTTTGCGATAGATACATTGCCCTTAACAAAATAAAGACCTCCTCCATTTATAGAGGAATTATTACTAATAATTGAATTATCTAAAATAACTTCTGGATTTACAGGACTGTTTAAATAAATTGCACCACCATTACGTGATGCACTGTCCTGTAATTCATTATTATCAAATGTGCATCCTGAGATTTCAGCTATAACATTATGTGTCCCATCAGAATCAATCAGGTAAAAATTAATCGCACCACCCATTCTTGCCGCTTTATTATTTATAAATTTTACATTCTTAAAGCTGCATCTTTGATTATTACCATAAATTGCTCCACCTCCGCCGTTTGTTACATTGATTGCTTTATTACCGCTTTCGTTTTCATCTGCTGACCCGAAAAAAGAGTTTTCAACTGTTAAAACCGTTGATGATATAGCATACACAGCCCCGCCTGAACCTTCGGTTGTGTTTTTGTAGAACTCACAGTTATCCAGTATATTTACAGTTGAAGTACCTGACGCATAGATCGCCCCGCCGCCTTCGGATGAGGTGTTTCCGCTGGAAGGTACATCTTTATCACCAAACCGCGTCCTGATTATTGTGACCACTGAGTTGTTCGCATAAATAGCACCGCCTTTACCCCCTGTGCCACTTGCACCATTTCCAATAAAAACAGAATCATATATTTTCAGTGTGCTATAATCGTCAATAATAATGGCACCACCTGCTCCGCTCATAGAATTTCCATCAAAATAGCAGTTATTTACTGATACGATGGAATTATCGTTTATGAGAAATACGCCCAGACCTGAAAAACCGGTAAATTTGAAAGCATCTATTGTAACGCCGTTTATTCCAGAAATAGAGATACGGTTATTGTTATCTGCAGTTATTTCACTTTTATTTGTAGAATCTCTTTTTTCTTTTTTATCTTCAGAGCCTGTAAAACCTCCCAGTATTGTCAGGGTTTTATTAAGAATTATTGAACTATTCAGATGCTGGTTCCCCGCTACCCATATCTCATCACCCGGTTCAGCAGCAATAACCGCAGCCTGAATTGTGGCTAAAGCATTAGCCCATCCGCGCCCGTCATTGGCATCATTACCTGTTACACTGTTAACGCAGATCGGCACATTCATCGCAAGGTTATCAATCATCTCATTCAGTCCGTCATAGCATGATATGGTTGATAGTATTAAAGCAGTTATTAATATTTTAATAAATCTCTGTTTCATTTTTACACCTTCATAATAATCAGAACATCATACCCGCGCCAATTAACCCGGTACAGAAGCTGAAACTCCCGGACTCCTCAAAGAAAATTCTATAGTCTGCTGAAATATCAATATAAACATTCTCTGTTGCGATGTATCGCAATGTAATACCAGCGCCTGCAGCGGGGTTGTACTCATTCTCTGTCACGTTTGTATCTTTTGAAGCCGGTATATTGAAATAGTTATAATCATAATGAACGGCCATCATTCCTGCAGAAAGATATGGAATAACCGCCAGTGTTTCAGAGGGATAAAATGCATATCCGCCGTTTATCATAACCGGAATAAGGTATAAACTGTTTACTTTACTCTCCGGTTCTGTAAAATCACCTCCACCCTGAAGATAAAAAAATCCGAGTTCTGCGGAAAGTTCAAGCTGCTGCATAAAGTAGTTCGACATCTCATACTTTACAACAGCGCCATAACCGTAATCCGCTAAGTCCTTCAGTTTACCCATCGGGTAGAGGTAAGCAGCCCTGATGCTCACGCCGATTCGCGGGAACCTCCCTAAAAAGATCGGGGAACGGTCTGACTCCCCCTTCAGGTCATCATATGCTGCTATATATATGCTGTCATACTCTTCATTTTTTGAAAGAGTATACTCTGTCTTTTTCGTGTCAGATATAACTGTTTCACTGCCGTCCAGTTTTTTATAGACCCTGTACCCGGCGAGTTTACCATCAGGATCAGTGGACTCTTTCCATGTTATTTTATAATCTCCGCCGGGGAGTTTCTCTGCAGTATTAACATCAGGATCAGAAGGCGGAATATTCTTCGTGGTTATAGACAGCTCATTACTGGGGAGAGACTCATCCCCCGCGCTGTCTATAGCTGTTACGTAAAGCTGATACTTTGTGTTGCTCTTAAGCTTTTTCAGGGTGATGCTTTTGCTCCCGGTCTCATCCGCAACGCTGAATGATTTATCTCCAGGCCCTTTAATGTATATTTTATACTTCTTCACCTGGTTATAAGGGGGAAACCACTTGAGAAAAACATGGTCAGTGTCAGGCTCACCCTCAAGTCCCGAAGGATTCCCCCGTGCCATAAAGAGCACCTGGTCACGCCTCAGTTTAAACTCCTCAGGATTAAAGAGCTCCCTGCGGAAAGTATAGGTGTCCCTGTCCTCATCAACCATGTACGCTATGATATTTTTCCCGTCTGTCTTCTGCACGTAGACTTTACCCATGTAAAGATCAGTGTAAAGGATACGCATAATGTTTGCGCGCTGTACTCTAAGTGTTTTGTTATCTTTATCTTTAACAGCTACTGTGCCAGCGGAGTCAGAGATAATTCTCCCTTCAATAATTGATCCGTCTTTAAGAAAAACCGTTTCCGCGTTCAAAGCTTCATTAAAAAAAAGGAGAATACTGAAACATGATACTCCCGCGAGTACCATAATGAAAAAACTTATTCGTTTCATTTACCTGCTTCCTGTGTTTAAATAATCCCAAATTAAACCGATGATATTATTGCCCCGGATTATTTGTATATCATCCGGGGCGGAGAGATTATTGCCTATCTTATATCTGTCCTTCTGACGTCTTTAGCTTTAACATTAATTGTTCCGTTTGTTGTAAGTATTCTGTAGCTTTCACCCCGTGAAATTATTACACCCTGTATCATCCTTCCGCTGTAAAGAGTAATAACGTCAATTCTGCCGTACTTCGCCTTCATCTCAGCAGGGGAGAGGCCGCTTACCTCCTCTATCTGACTGTTTATCTCCTCATCAGTTTTCTCTGTATCTTTAAAAACATCCTTCATCTGTTCAGGAGTCTTTTTCTCAACCTGTTCAACAACCGGCGTCTTTTCAAGTTTTGCCAGTTCAAGTGTTTCAACTTTATTCAATTCGCGGAGTTCAACGATCTCTTTTTCAGCTTCAACAACAGCCGTGTTCCCCTTTTCAGTGAGCTTCTCATCAGCTGCTCCTGCTGTCCTTTTAACACTGACAACTCCCCTGCCCACTGCGACAATAGTTTTTGCCCCGTCGTATTCAGTGAGAAACTGAGTACCCCGTACAGATGCAACAGCAGTGGGTGTCTTAACCGCATAGCCGTGCCCTTTAGTCAGCTTATCAACACTGGAGAGGAGTTTACCTTTGTTTAATGTAATCTCCCTCTTTGTCACATCCGTGATTGATGATATTACAGCCTCGGTGTTGGATTCGCACCTTATAACAAGGCCGTCACTGCTCTGCAGAATAAGCGTTGATTTTTCCCCTACAGTGAAAAGATCCCCCTCCTGTACAATCCCCTTAACCTCAATGGGTATAGCTGTACCGTTTCTTGTCTGTGTCACAGTACCCGTATAAAAACAGACAAACATCTCCCTCTTTACCTCCCTGGCGCAGGAGATAAGCATTGCCAAAATGGAAATAACTGCAATTATCAGCACCTTATTAAAAGTTCTCTTTGATTTCATTTTCCGCTCCTTATAATCAGTTTTATTGTTTCGGTATAACGTTCCTTACATCTTTCGCTGGAACAGAGATAATTCCGTTCTCTGTCTGAATCTTCATTTTATCACTCCGGGTAATTATTGCGCCAGTGTACCTCTTCCCGCTGTAAAGCAACACCTCGTCAATCTGCCCGTACTTCTCTCTTATATCGTCAAGGGTCATCCTCCCCTGAGATTCTTTTTTGTTAATAATGCTGTCATAAATCCTGTTAAGTTCAGGGAGCAGGGACGCATCTTCTGCCGCAATTTCAAACGCATTAAGAAGCTCCCTCTCTTTTTTACTGAGCTTTCGCTTTTTAGCTTCAGCCCCGGCCTCAGCATAATATCCTGCCTCAATATCACTGATAAACCCGGATGAGATGTGCTTCAGGTTTACAACCCCCTCTGACACGAAAACTGATGTTTTGCTGCCGTTATGTATAACAGCAAACACCGTCCCTTTAACAGTAACAACCGCATCTGGTGTACTTACTTCATAAACTCCGCTGAATGGTGAAGGGACATTTGATATAATACACCCCTCTGATAAATGTATAACAGACCGGTTCTCAGAATATTCAGGCTTAATGCTCCCTCCACTTAAAACTGATACTGCTGCTCCATTAACCATCTTCATCAGAAGTGGAGATCCGCCGTGAACAGTAACCATATCGCCGCTATTCACCCCTGCTCCTGCCTCAAGCTCGACAGAACCGCATGAACCTGTTACAATCCCTTCTCCTGCTGAAACACTCCCCATTGCTGAATATATCACCGCTGTTTCATTAAAACCTGGTATAGCAACCCTCTGTTGAATCACAAGGAGAGATCCCCCGGCAATCAAAAGCAGGGCAAACACCGCTGACACAGATGCAGCTCTCCACCCTGCCGCAAGTGTTGCGTCCATACCCAGGGCTTTCATCATATCAGAAAAAAAGATTGAAGCGGAAAACCTGAACCTCCCGCCGCTATCCCGCGACAGTATAACAGCAAGTGTGCGTCTCTTCGCACGGCTTATCCTCCTCTTCTCCAGCCATGAGAGGGGGAGAGCAAGGTCGTACTTCTTCAGCGCCTGTATAATAATTTCATTCTCTTTCATAGCAGATCTTCCAGCCTCTCTACACCCTTCTCCCGGAGTTTCTCCATGAGCATTTCAGCCATACGGCTGTACCTGTACCTTGCCTGCTTGTACCCCAGGTTAAGGTGGCGTGCTGCCTCAGCAAAGGTGTAATTATAAACAGCAATCATCTCAAAGAGCGAAGCGTCCCTGTCTCCCTCTTTATCAAGTATCTCATCCATGGCATGTTTCAGCATCATCCTCGTGTCCCTGAAGCCGTTCACATACCCAAGGCTTATATCATCAAAAAGCTCATCTGTATCCACGTCTTTGTGCCGCTTCTCCTTGTAGTAATCCAGCACCACAATGCGGAGGCAGCCGTAAAGCCATTTGCGGGGGTTCTCAACTTCATCCATCTTGTTATAGAAGCGGATAAAGACCTCCTGGCAGATGTCCTCAGCGTCATGAAAATTATTTATCTTTGAATATATTGTGCTGAACACAAGCGAGTAGTATGAATCATAGCTTTTAATAAACTGCTCCGTTTCAGGAGCGTTCAGGCGTCTTTTAAAATTCACAGCCTCACCCGCATATTTAGTAGTAGAAAAAGATGATTAAAATTGCCCTCATTTTTTCAATTTTTTTCTAAAAGTCAAGAATTTTTGGGGGGAACGCTCCTGTATGGAGCTGCAAATACAACTGCCGGAAGAAATGCCGGAGAAAAGAAAGGATTATAAAACCGGTAATTTTGAAAAAACATGAGCGGGGTTCCATGCGAACCACGTGGTTCGCCCGGCTCTCCCCTCCTGAACCTGTTGCGCCTATACCTTAAAAAAATCTACCCTGCTTTTAAGGGTGTCAGACATTGCTGTTATCTCCTCTGCCATTGAAGCCATTTCCTCAGCAGCGCCTGCTATTGATTGTGTCATTTCGTTGATCCCGCCGCTTGCGCGAACAATCTCTTCGGTGGAGATGCGGTGTTCACTTGTGGCGTTTTTAATCTCTTCAGTTTTTACACTTACAACATCAGATACATCCGCAATGCCGTTACGTGCTTCAATCTGTTTTCCCATAAACCCTGAAACTTTATTCATCATATCTGTGACCTGCTCAACAGCATGAATAATTATTCCGAAAATTCTGACAGCTTCATCAACTTTTGAACTTCCGTTTTTAATCTCCTCTTCATTGGATTTGATGAGCCTGTTGATATCCTTGATGCTGCCGGCAGTCTGATCAGCAAGTTTTGATATCTCATCAGCAACAACAGCAAATCCGCGCCCCGCTTCACCCGCACGCGCTGACTCAATTGCGGCATTCAGTGAAAGAAGATTTATCTGCTCCGATATATCATTTATTATTTTGATTATATTATAAACCTGCGATGAACTGTCCTCAATCTTATCCATACTCTCTGTCATTGAGCGGAGTGAATTCTCGCCGTTACGTGCTTCCGAGGACATCTTCACACCGAGGCTTATTGATTCATCTATGCTGCTGCTGGTCTCGTTAATTAAATCGGAAAGTTCTCCCATTCTGTTCATCAGGGCTTTCATGCTTTCAGCCTGAACTTTTGTGCTGTCAGAGATCATCTCCATTCCTGCGGAGAGTTCCTCTGTTGTGGCATTGACCTCCTCGATTGAAGAAGCCTGAGCCTGCGAATTATCTGAAAATATTCCGGTTGCCCTGTTCAGCTCTCCTGCCATATTATTCAGTTCCACCGCGACCTTTTTTATATCAGCAACCACATTTTTTATCTTTTCAACGAACTTATTGAAATTACCTGCAAGTCTTCCAATCTCATCTTCAGAGACCTCATTAATACTCACAGTGAGATCACCATCACCCTCGGCAATCTCCTTAAGTCTTCTGTTGACCCTGTTAAGTCTCCTTATTACAGCAGAACCGAGAAACAGGCGGACGCCAAGAACAAACCCTGCTCCGGAAATACAAATAACAATGGTTAAATAGAGGAGGAGCTTATTAATGAGACCCCGGATTACGCCTGCCTCCCTGCCGATAAAAAGCATACCTGAAACTTTATTTCCTGTATCAACAATGGGGATATAAGAAGTATAATATCGGAGGCCCTGTATCATGGCATCACCATAATAAATGGCCCCCTCTTTCAGCACCCTGTCCGTGATTGTATCAATCCCTAATTTTGTACCTGTAATCCTTTTACCGCTCACATCTGTAATGGTTGTGGAAATTCTTACATCTTTATGAAAAACTGTAACATGACAATCAAGAAGATCCTTCTGCCTGTCTACAAAGCTGTCGGCACTTAACACGTAGCCCATGGAGATCGCACCGACTATTCTCCCCCCTCTATCCTTAAGAGGAGCTCCTGCCCTGATTGAAAATTTAACCACAGCGCCCTCTTCGATGCCGACGCTTTTATCCCCTTTCAATGCTTTCTGAATATTCACCTGAGTACTGATATTGTCCCCGTACTTTTCCGGTGAATGCGCTCTGACGAAAACATCACCTTTAATATCGGTAACAACAAAGTAATCCATACCCATCGACTTCATGGCGGCCCGGCCTATCTTTACTGCCGAACCCCTGTCCTTTCTGCTGAAAGCGTCAAGCAGATCCGGCGATGATGTGAAAAGCTCTGTGGCGTCTAGAGCCTGTTTTTTCATATAATCCACATTGCGGATTATAATCTGTGATTTATCTTTTACTTCCAGGGCTATATTATCTCCAAGCACCTTTTTTATAACAAGCACCATGCTTATTGACACAACAAGCAGAAAGATTATAAAAAAGAGAATCCCGATATATGTAAACTTCCTGGAGATCTTCATATTAAGAAGAATAGAATTAATTTTTCTCATCATAATCACCGGTTATACAAAATTCTTTATATGTATTTATAAAAATAATATTTTTTGCATGAAATAAAAGTCAACCCATTAAACAGTCCAAGCAGACTGATGATTTAAAAAAAAGGCGAACAGGGTTCCGCAATGATTAATTACATTCAGATTTTTACATCTTTATCACTGAACAATATAGCTGTTATTTAAAGGAAAAAACTAAAGCGGACAAAATACAGAAACTCAATTAATATTCTCATTTTCAGGGGCAAACAACAGACACTCCTTTAGCGATGCATCATTGCGATTAACAGTAACAATGAGGCTCTGGAGGTCCTGATTATCCTCATGCCTGACACATATTATAAGGTCATCAAAATGTGTCAGGTAAAATCTGCACTTCATGCATTCATGTATATTCATTCTTATGTTATTCCCGTTTCAGAATCAGGTTTTTTCCCGGGATTAAAATCCTTTTTAATTTTATGACTTTACAGTCGTTCTCTTACCGGTAGTGTACCAGCCGGCTCAATACGGGTGAATATTTTTTTTTAAAATTCATTTTTTTATTCACCTTTTATCCTTGTCATTAAGATGTCAATAGAATATCCGGAATATAGAGAGATATGATCATCCTCCGGGGGTACAGTATGAAATACCAATTCGATAAAATTATAGACCGCCATGGCACAGGCAGCGAAAAATGGGCTATGTGTGACCGGATCTTCGGAGGGGAGAACCTTCTCCCTCTATGGGTTGCAGATATGGATTTCCAGGCCCCCCCGGAAGTTATCAAAGCTCTTACCGGGAGGGCAGCTCACGGAATATTCGGATACACCGCATACACAGACTCTGCATACGATTCTCTTATACGATGGTTCAGCAGCAGGCATAACTGGAATATTGAAAGGGAGTGGATTGTCTACTCACCTGGAGTTGTCCCGGCACTGAGCCTCCTTATACAGTCTCTGACAGATCCCGGTGACGGAGTAATAATACAGAGACCTGTTTACCATCCTTTTATGCATGTGGTTGAGGGTAATGGAAGACAGCTCCTTAATTCTCCGCTGATACAGAATGGTGACGGAAAATTTATCATGGATTTCAACGACCTCCGGGAGAAAACATCAGATCCATCCGCAAAAATAATGCTGCTCTGCTCCCCGCACAACCCCCCTGGCAGAGTATGGAGCAGAGAGGAACTTGAAACTCTTGTAAGCATCTGCAAAGAGAGAGATATAATAATTATATCTGATGAGATTCATTGTGATCTTACATATAAAGGGATAACACACATCCCGCTCCCCCTTATTAATCCGGAATATTCAGAAAGAATCATAACATGCACCGCCCCAAGCAAGACATTCAATCTCGCGGGGCTGCAGCTCTCCAACATCATCATCCCTGATAAAACTCTGCGGAAAAAATTCAGGAAAGCCCTGATGCGAAACGGAATTATTGATCCCAACTCCTTCGCAACAGATGCAATGGAGGCCGCTTATAATCACGGAGCGGAGTGGCTCGATGAGCTGATGGATTACGTTAAAGGGAACCTGGAGTATATGAAATATACCTTCAGAAATTTTCTGCCGCAGATCAAAGTTATTGAGCCTCAGGGTACATACCTTGTATGGACAGATTTCAGAGATTTCGGTCTGGATTATCAAGAGCTTCTGAGAATATTCGTTGAAGAGGCGAAAGTGGCACCGGGCCAGGGGAACATCTACGGTACTGAAGGTGAAGGCTTCATGAGATTCAATCTCGCCTGCCCCAGGGCCATACTTGAAGAGGGGCTTGAACGGATAATCGGGGCATTTACAAAATACATTTGATATATGCGGGAGATCTATTCGTTTCCGCCGAAAAATTTCGTTACTGATTTTATCCGGTCACCATAAATCATTGAAAAGTAAGTATCCCTCAGTTTTATTGTTCCCCCTCCTGTGACGGCGTACTCAAGGTAGAGGGAGTATAACTGGCCATCGGATGAATCCTTCATCACAATAAAAAAAACAGCTTTACCCGCATCCTTCATGAACCTGATCTTTTCAAGCTCAAGGCTGCTCCTCCTGCTGTCATAAAGAAAAAAGGCGAACCTGTCGATGAGCCGTGAGCCGGTATTCCCGTCCCTCACCATTAAAGCAAGGCACTTTCTCATCTCATCCTCTCTTCCGGGATTATCCTTTATAATCCTCGCCATAAATGCTCCCCTTAACCCTGCGAGTTCACCCTCGCCAATATCAGCTGAAGCCTTAATAGTTATAAAGAGGATAATAATAAAAAATGACAATAGTATATGCTTCACAGTGTCCCCCGCAAAATATGCCGCTTAACTTTATAAAGAAAAATCCCGATAAACTATAAGAGTTCAAATCATCTAATGGCAAGATTTTTTTAATGAAAACAAGAAATATAATAATATATATTCTCCTTTCACTGCTGGTGCTGCTCCCCTTTGCCTATACAGTCTATGCATACTCAGCAGGGTGCAGAGCTTTCAGTGAATCAGGAGATCTTAATCAGCCCCTGCCGACAAAACTTTACGACCGAAACGGCGAGCTTATCTCTGAGCTCTACGATGAATACAGGGAGTATGTAAAATTTTCTGATATCCCGGAAACAGTTATTAAAAGCTTTCTTGCTGCTGAAGACAGTTCGTTTTTCATGCACACAGGGTTTGATGTCGCAGGGATACTCCGCGCGATCATTATTGACATAGCCAGCGGTGAGATGAAGCAGGGGGGATCTACAATCACTCAGCAGCTTGTAAAGCAGATCTATACAGGGAGAGAAAAAAGCATCAAAAGAAAACTTGTTGAACTCTTCATTTCCAGGGAATTTGAAAAGAGATACACAAAAACAGAAATTCTTGAGATGTACCTTAACCGGATATACATGGGGCACGGAGTCTACGGCATAGCTGCTGCATCTGATTTCTATTTCGGGAAAGGACTGAATGAACTTAATACAGCCGAAGCCACTCTCCTTGCTGGTATTCCCTCCGCTCCTGACAGGTTCTCACCTCTTAAAAATCCACAGAATTCTCATGACCGGACCCAGGCAATAATCTTTAATCTTATAGCTTCTGGTTATATCAGCAGAACTGATGCTGCTGCTCAGTTTAATGAGATGTGGGAGGTGCTGTCAGAAAAAATAAAGACAGAGTTTCCTGAAGCAGGTATCCGCCGTGAAAGCAGGGATAGAGCGCCATGGCTTACTGAATACGTCAGGCGTGAGCTTATCACTAAATACGGGGAGGATGCTGTTTACAGGGGGGGGATGAAGGTTATGACCACCATAGATCTTTCATACCAGGGGATATCCGACTCACTTATCACTTCATCACTGGTATCACAGAACAGAATCTCTGCGGGCTACAACAGGTCAAGGCTCTGGAAGCTGGAAGCTCTTATCGCTACGAAGTCCCTCCCTGCTAACGAAAAAAAATCTTTAAAAAGCGAAACAATGAAAACCGCTGTGCGTTTAAACAGAGAGCTTATAAACTCAATATCTGATGAACTTGAAATCATTTCACTTGTATCAGCTCTCCCCGCTATTGAAAAACAGGTATCAGGCCACATTGAATATTACGAAAAACTGATGGCAAGGGCAAAGGTCGAAGGCGCTCTTGTTGCCATAGACCCCCGCACCGGGGAGATCCTTGCCATTACAGGGGGGAGCGAGTTCAACCCCGTTAATCAGCTGAACCGTGCAGCACAAAGCAGACGGCAGCCCGGTTCGGCATTCAAGGCTTTTGTGTATGGAGCAGGTATTGAATCAGGGGCAATAAACGCGGCAACATCGCTTCAGGACTCACCTGTTTATTACGGAAGCAGCAGAAAAACATGGTCACCATCAAATTACGACAAAGATTATTCCGGGAGAGTCCTGGTTAGAAAAGCTCTGGCGCTTTCACTCAACATTGTATCAGCAAAGGTATATGATCTTGCAGGCGGAGCAAAGATAGCAGACTTTGCCTCCCGCATGACCGGAGTACAAAAGGAGAGGTTCCAGGTTGACCCTACTCTCTCTCTCGGGACAAGCGAGCTTACGCCCCTTGAAATAGCATCAGGGTTTGGTTCACTGGCGAACAAAGGTGTTCTCATCCCTGCCCATGCCATAAACAAAATTGAAGACAGGTATGGACGGGAGATATTCAATGCTGAAACCATAAAACCCGTTAAAGCCACTGATGAAAAAACCGCATTTATTATGACAAATATGATGAGAGATGTAATTGAATCGGGAACCGCTTCATACGCAGTAAAAAAAGCAGCAGGTTTCAGGCTCCCCTGTGCAGGTAAAACAGGGACAAATACAGGTTTCCGCGATGCCTGGTTCATCGGCTATACACCTGACCTTGTGGCGGCTGTATGGGTAGGGTGTGACTCCCCGGAGTATTCGCTGGGGTCAGGTCAGAGCGGCTCAGTTGCAGCAGCTCCGGTCTGGGGAAAATTTATGGCTGAAGTCTACAGGACCCGGGAGAGAAAAGCTTTCCCTGATAAACCGGCAGGTGTCGTTAAAAAAGATATATGCTCTATCACTGGATCGATCCCTGACAGAGGGTGTCCAACAAGGAAAGAGTTTTTTATTTCAGGCTTTGAGCCTGCCGAAAAATGCGACGGCCTTCACGGGAGGCTTTCAAACATTAATGAACTTGTTAAAAAAGGGAAAAAAAAGATGTCTCCCGAAGAGGGAACAACTCTGTTCAGCGATGAAACACCTGAAGAAAAATTCGAAGAGGAGAGCTTCTTTTTTGACTGATAAAATTAATAATTCTGTCATACCCGCAACGGCGGATATATATTATAATAAAAGTGTATCACTTTTTATATCAGCAGAAATAATGACCGTATATTCATAAAGTACTTTTAAATTCCGGTGGTAAAACATGCAGGTATTCTGTTCAAATTGCAACACAGCACATGAAGTAACACAGGCTCAGGCATCAGACAAAGAACGATCTATAATTCACTGCAGTAAATGTGATAAAAAAATCAAACTGCAGTTCTGCCCGCACTGCGGTTCTTTTTACTCAATAACATTCGCGAACATAAAAACCGGAAGATACAGATACAGATGCAGAAAATGCATGAAGGATTTTGCCATCGAATTTTATGAAGAGAGGCCGAAACCTGTTTTACTGAAGAAGCCCCCGCTGTCAGAATCTCTCCCTGCGTTTAAAGAGCCGGAGCACTTTGAGACTCAATCATCTACACGCGCGGAACATACAGCGCCCGCAGAAAAAATTGAAGTGGCAAAATTTATTAATAACAGCATAAACTCATTCAGCATCAATGAGCTTTTTGCGGCAGCAGCCGGAGCTTTCTCATTAAACAGAATACTTGTTGCTTCCTCGGGTGTTATAATAATGCTTCTGCTGATGACTATTTTCAGCAGGATTGAAACTTTATGGCTAAGCGGCGGGACAACACTGCACCCTTTTGCAGGTTCACTTATAGCGCTTTTACCTCTTGCCATAATCTTTTCATTATACACTGCAACCGCAGCAATAATTTCGCGCATAACACTTGATATAATATTTCACGACAGGCCCGCCGGGTGGGATGAGATTATCAGATTTTCTTTCAGAACAGCTCCTGCGGTTTTTTTGGGAAATACCGCCGCACTGCTTGCAATGAGCGCTATTCTGATTCTCTTCGGTAAAATCCCTATGCTTGGTCCTGTAATCTTTGCACTCATCTTTCTCCCTGTCTATCTTTCAGGAATCCTGATAACTCTGCTTTTCTCAATCGGGATCTGGTTTTACCCTCCAATATCAGCACACAGGGAAGGAGGAATTTCAGGCAACATCAAAAACCTCATGCTTTTTATCCGTAAGCATAATCTCGGCCTGCTTTATATGATTCCGGTAATAATACTGGTATCATTAATATCTGTTTCCGCTATTTTTCTCATTCATACAACCGCGTTCTCTCTCACAATCTCGCTCTCCCAGTGGCTGCTGGGAAATGACGGCGGCGGAGTATTTGCCTCGATCCCCGCGTCATTTGTAAAAGCCTCTGAAGCAACAGTCAGCGGCCTTGGAAACGGCCTCTTCAGACAGCTGTCAATTAATATCGGGATGACCCATCATGTCAGCGGTTTCATATTAGGAATAATCATGATGTTCATTACAACATTGCTTCTCTCTATAGCTGTTTCAGTAACAGCGACAGTTTCGACTCATATATACATTGTAATGGAGAGAGGACTCACAATTGACGATAAAAAGAAAGGAGCTGTTTTCCTCATTCTGACATTAATGCTGTCAGTTATGCTCCTGCTTAAAAAGCTTATTTAATCTGACAAAAGCTCAACTCTTTACAAGAACGGTGAAAAGCTTTACGTCAGTTAATGCCTGTACCCCGTAGTCGATTCCGGATTCAACAGCCGCCATCTCACCCTGTTTAAGAATGAACTCATCATCTTCACCATACCGGATTTTAGCTGTCCCTTCAATAACAAAGAACAGAGTTTCCATCACATAGTACTCCTTATCAATACTTTCCCCCTCTGCAAAAGAGAAAAAACGTATTTCAGTATTATCACTATCAATTAATGCTTTGCTGGCAATTTTATTTCCCGTATGATTTATCATTAAGGAAATATTAACAGCCTCATAAGGTTTTATATTTTTCAGATATTTCATTTCTATTCCTCTTTCACAACAACAAGCAGCATCTTCATATCAGTTTTTGCAGTAACCTGGTGCGGAATGTTTGCCGGCATAACCACCATTTGGCCTTTTGAAGCCTCTATTACCTTCTCCCCGATCTTAACAACAGCAACACCCTGATGGATATAAATCAAAGCATCACCTTTAGCCGCATGAGGGCCAACACCTTCACCTTTTCCGAAACCCAGGACAGTTAATCCTACCCCTTTTTTCTGGGCCATTGTTACAGTTTCAATCTGTCCTTCATTACAACTGACTATGCTGTCAAAATCAATAACTTCACCTTTAGCAATGTTCTTTATAAATTCCTGCATTTTGTCCCCTTATACTAAATCGTTCTCTCTTATTTAATAATAAATTCAACCTGTTATTCCGGTTGCTAATTACTGTAATGTATTCAATAAATCATAAACTTAAAATGATCTGAGTCAATTTATTAACTTTTATTATATCACCGCATATGAGATGTTATACTGACAAATAGCGCAAAACAGATATCATTGGCTCTTATTGCTTCTATTTCATTTTTTTATAATTCCGTTTATCCATTTTTTTTAACAATGGAACCTTTTTCACTTTTTGAAGGTCTAACTCACATAAAACAAAAATGGAGGAAACAACATATGAAACGCATAATTCTCACAATGCTGGCTCTTTTACTTGTTACCGGAACCGGCTCTACACTTTTCGCCCGGGGAATGGGCAATGGCGGATGTTCAGGTTACGGCATGGGTATGAACGGCGGGCCCGGATACCACGGTTGGATCTTTGATAACCTTAAACTCACAGAAGAGCAGGAACTCAAAATTCATAAAATCAACAAAGATTATGCAGACAGATTTTTTGAAGCCAGAAAAGACCGGGATGCTCATTACAAAGTAAGAGAGAATCACAGAAAAGAGATCGAAAAAGTTCTGACAAAAGAACAGCTCGAAAAAGTTAAAGACTTCAAAGGCCCGCGTCATGGAAAAGGGAAAGGGATGCGCCAGGGTAGAGGTGACGGCAAACCGGGTATGATGCATGACTACCTCGGAATCACAAATGATCAGGCTGAAAAAATTCATAAGCTTAACATGGATTTCCATGATAAAATGTTTAAAAACAGGAATAATGAAAAGGAGATTGAAAAGCTTCGTGATAATCACTTAAAAGAATTTCAAAAAATTCTTACAAAAGAACAGCTTGAAAAGTTTAACAGTTTTCAGAAACACCACAGGGGAATGGGCTTCGGACCCGGCTTCGGAGGCATGTGGTAATAACCGGGATTTACTGGCGGCGCTTCAGCCGTCAGTAACCTTTACACTATTGAGAGAAAATCATTATGAAATATATAACAGCAATTATCATGACAACAATACCCACTGCAGCAGCATTAGCCGGGCCCTATTACTGTAATGCACAATTCTTCAGCAGAGGAGGTGGAGTTATGTGGTTAATTACACTTGTTCTTTCAGGTTTAATTATATATCTTCTTTATAAATATATAACAGGTTCAGGACGGAATAATAATGAGGATTCCCCTGATGTTATAAGTATTCTTAACAGACGGCTTGCGAAAGGTGAAATATCTGAAAATGAATACGACAGACTGAAGAGCAGAATTTCAGGATAGATGGAGACCGTTGCTATGAACAGCAGAATAATTATAATAATACTTTCAGTGATAATAGCAGTGCTTGTCACTGTGAATATAATGATGTTCAGGGAACACAGGGAACCGCCATTCATGCCCGGCCCTGGAGGCGGACCGGAGTTTATGAATGAAGGCCCCGGCATGGAAGGGAGGCACCAGATGCAGGGGAACAGATATGGAAGAAATTTCTGCGGACCTGATTTCATGCGTGAAAAACTTAATCTCAACTCTGAGCAGATAAAGAGAATTGAAGAACTCAACAGAAAATTCAGAGAAGAGAATGAAGTTATATTCCGGAAAATGGAACCTGAGAAAGAAAGACTCAGAAGCATTCTTCAGAAAAACGATAAGCCAGACATGTCCGATGTGAGAAAGTCTCTTGAAAAAATGGCATCATTGAATATTGAACTGCAGATGCTTAGAATAAACCAGGGGGCCGAAATAGATTCATTACTCTCACCGGAACAGAAAGAAGTTCTTAAAAACGAGAGAAACATGTTCTTTGAAAGAATGCGGAGAAGGCATGGCAGCAGAAATGAATGAGCGTGAATTCGCGGATATAGTGGGGAGAACAAAAAAAGTAGTCCTCTCCGCCATTGAAAAAAACCTTGCTTCACGATTCTATCACTCCATAGATGACGTTGTGCAGGAGACCTATATCCGGGCATACAGCAGCCTGACAAAAGGTAAATTCCGGGGCGAATCCTCTATCAATACATGGCTTTACAGCATCGCACGAAATGAATCACTGCGGATGAATGAAAAGCTTTTAAGGGAGGAGCGGAAAGAGAAAAAACTCATTGATGCTGATGATATAACTGCAGATCCCGGTGATGACAGCATTTCTCTCCTGCAGGAGAATATCATGCGACTCCCGGAGAAATACGGATCTGTGTTATCCCTGGTGTCACTGGGCTACAGTCTGAACCAGATTTCTGAGAAACTCGGCTTAAATATTGGTACAGTAAAATCAAGAATATCAAGGGGTAAAAAAATCATACAGGATAATATAAAAGGAGGGAAAAATGCAGGACTATAAAACAAAACTGGATGAAGAGATCAGTCTCAGGCTGGAGAGTAATTCATGGGACCTCTCAATAGCCGGAAGGGTATTATCTGAAAGAAATGCCCGGAAAGAAAAAACTATATTCAGAAGCTATATCACCTCTCTCGCTGCGGCATCGGTTTTTCTCGTACTTTTTATTTTCAATGTCTACAGCTATTTCAGCACAGACACAGGTACATCTTCATATAATTCGTATCTTTACAGTTACAGCAGTGATTCGTACTCGATAAATACCGAGGAGACAGATCTTATAATTAACGAGGTGTTTCCTATGAGATAGCGCTTTCAAGGGTTCTGCATGAATCGCAGGATTCAGCTCCCTTAAAAGAGCTTATATTCATGCATATTCTGAGAGAAAACTCTTCTCTTTTACCTTTATTCCACTGGTTAACCGGCCTGAAATAACCTGAAACCCTTGAAAAAACTTCAGCAGGAACAACAATCTTTTTATTCATATTACCCCCTGTCAGATTACACATAACCATATCTAATGAGACATAATCTGTCAAGAATTAATAACATTAATAGAGCTTAAAAATAAATTAATTCCGGCATGCTTACTTATTCTGCTGAAGGCAGGTATATATTAAAAACCGTTCCTCTCCCCTTCTCTGACTGGACTTCAATAAGGCCTTCATGCCTTGTTATAATGGTATTAACAATTGCAAGCCCCAGGCCGTTCCCCTCTTTCTTTGTTGTAAAAAACGGATCAAAAATAGTCTCAATGTTTTCTTTATCAATACCGGGACCATTATCACGTACAGATATACGCCAGATATAATCTTTCTGAGATGTAAGAAGCTTGCCCTCTTTTTCAGTTTTTTCAAGCTTTAACTCAATTTTTCCCTGCACATTAATCCCCTGATTGCTCTGCCTGATAGCTTCAGCGGCATTTACTATCAGATTTAGAATAACCTGCTCAAGCTGCGTCCGGTCTCCATACACGAATGAATTTCCGCTGCCGGCATCAAAAATACATTCAACGTCCTTAATAGTTGCTGTAGCGAAACCTGAAACTTCAGATATTATGCTGTTCAGGTCAACCTTGACATGTTCAAACCTGTTCCCCTTTGAAAATGACATAAGATTTCTCACAAGCCCGGCCGCCTTCTCGCCAGAGGTCCTGATAATATTCAGATGAGACTGTATCTCTCCAGAGTCAGTTTCGCCTCCGCTTTTTAATACTACATCAAGATACGAGGCTGTACTTACAATACCGGATATAATATTGTTGAAATCATGTGCCAGGCCGCCGGCCATTGTACCCAGGGCTTCAGCTTTTTTTGCCCTGTCAAGCTGCTCTTCTTTTTTCGCAAGTTCTGTAACATCATCAATTCTAAGTATAACACCCGTTATCTGCTCTTTGCTGAACGGAAATATATAAATATTTTTAACAAAAACATCCTCCTTTCCGTTACTCTCTATGATAAAATTCTCCCCGTAAAGTTCAGCTTTTAACCTCTTCTCTCGGACCTCTTCACATTTTGCCCTGTATTTATAAAGTTGAGGCAGGGCGTCCCATAGAATCTGCCCGGTTGCCTCTGACGATGCAAGGCCGGAAATTTTTTCAGCTTCCCTGTTCCACTGTATAATTCTCTCTTTTTCATTAATTGAAATAAGGGCCGAAGGCATCGAATCAATTATATCATTCACAAAAACTGTCATCTCACGCAGCTGTTCATTTGTCCTGTTGATTTCTCCGGTCCTCTGCTGAATAGTCCTGGTCATAAGATTTATATTTGATGATATATCAGAAATTTCATCTCCGTAATTATCATCTATTGCAACATTATAATCACCGTTTTTAATCTTCTTAAGGCTATCAATAATATTCAGCATGCGTCTGATAAACATTTCATTCATCCTTAATGTGGATAAAAGAAAAATAATACCGGTAATTATTACACATGAAAAGAGGGAGTATAGTATTATCCTCCGCGTATACTGCGATAGTATTGAAACATCATAAACAAGTTCAGCATATACAGGTGTTGTGCGGTTGAACATATACTTGTTCATCCTGAATTTGCGGTAAACATTAATCCTGTTCCCCTTTTCAATAACGGCTTCCCCGTGCGTGGTGATGGCTCTGACAAGTTCTCTGTCAAGTTCAAGCCTCTTCCCTGAATTAATCAGAGACCAGCTGGCGCCCCCGGCAATTGAGTATATATCGATAGATACCAGATATTCATTGTAAAAATTTTTAAACATATCATTGAAGAGAAATTCATAAAGGGCAAAGTTATACTTTTTATTAACAAAGCTCTGCACATCCATTGAGACTTCATAGATAAACCTGCTCCCCTTCGGAGAAAAGTACATATAATGATTAATCTTCCCTTCTTTTATTGATACAGAAATTCCCTGGGAGATGACCTCGCCACGTCCGTATATTGAATTAATGTAGCGGGTAAATGAAGGGCTTATATTCATGAGGTTAAGGCCGATATCAGATTTCAGGGATGAATTAAAAACGCGTCCTTCTGAATTGATGAAGTAAATATCCCCCACTCCATTTTTTTTTGCCAGTGTTTTAAGCGTATCAGGGGAAAACCTCCCTGCTGATTCCGCGTTCCTGACATCTCTATGAATTGAGAGCAGAGCTTTTTTCCCTGCGCTGTCCATCTGTTCTTCTATTGAATGAAGAATACTCTGGTACTGTTCCAGCTGTTTCTCTATACGCAAAATCTTCTCTTCCCTGTTTTCACGGAGAACAGTCTTTACAAAATCATATGAAAAACGGCCTATGATGACGGATATCACAGCAGCAGTTATTACTATAACTGTCAGAAGCAGTTTAAAGAGCCTTTTTCGCATTTATCAGCGCACCATTTAACTAATCATTTTTTACGCTACAGAAGATTAGAACCCATGTAGAATATTCATCGCTTAAA
>ERZ795053.1734-NODE-1734-length-27263-cov-10.553881_pt1 | contig 27263 bp, 20 predicted proteins | sample MGYA00375137_ERZ795053 | MGnify/ENA primary metagenome ERZ795053 (study PRJEB30182, sample SAMN05720284) | activated sludge metagenome | isolation source: Anaerobic digester | place: Hong Kong | collected 2014-12-17 ...
TAGCACGCAGCCTGGTTTTGCCTCATTTTTGATTAATACTTCGGCTAAAGGATCCTCCAAATACTTCTGTATGGCTCGTTTTAACGGACGGGCTCCATACTGGATGTCGAATCCTTTTTCGGTAATGTAATCTTTTGCAGCAGGAGAAATCTTAATAGAAAATCCCAAGTTGAAAATTCTTTCGTAAAGGCCTTTAAGTTCAATATCGATAATTTTATGAATGTCGTCGCGGGTTAATGCGTTAAACATAATAATATCGTCTATTCTGTTAAGAAATTCAGGGGCAAACGCTTTTTTTAATGCCTTTTGTATAATCGACTTAGAGTAATCTCCGCTTGATTGTTCTTTTGCTTTGGTAGCAAATCCAACACCTTGTCCAAATTCCTTTAACTCTCTGGAACCTATGTTAGACGTCATTATAATAATTGTATTCTTAAAATCTACCTTTCGGCCCAAACTGTCGGTTAGTTGTCCTTCGTCGAGAACTTGTAATAGAATATTGAATACATCGGGATGAGCCTTTTCCACCTCATCGAGCAGAACAACAGAGTAGGGTCTGCGTCTTACCTTTTCTGTTAGTTGTCCGCCTTCTTCATAACCAACATATCCCGGAGGTGCTCCGACAAGACGAGATACGGAAAATTTTTCCATGTATTCGCTCATGTCGATACGAATTAGGTTGTCGGTAGAATCAAAGAGATATTTGGTTAAAACTTTAGCCAGTTGAGTTTTTCCAACGCCGGTAGGACCAAGAAATATGAATGTACCTATTGGTCTGTTAGGATCTTTAAGGCCGGCTCTGTTACGTTGAATTGCCTTTACAATTTTTGAGATAGCCTCGTCTTGTCCAACAACTGAGCCTCTTAACTCTTTGGCCATTTTTAATAAACGAGTTCCTTCTGCTTGAGCGATGCGTTGAACAGGAACGCCTGTCATCATAGCAACAACTTCGGCAACCTTTTCTTCATCAACTATTTCACGATGTCTTTGTAGTTCCTTTTCCCAACGTTGCTGTTCGTCTTCGAGTTGTTCTATTAGCCTTTTTTCCTTGTCTCTAAGGTTAGCAGCAAGTTCAAATTGTTGATTTTTAACGGCTTTAATTTTATCCTTCTTAACTTCATCTATTAACTTTTCCAAGTTAACAATGTTTTCCGGAACTTTAATGTTGGATATGTGTACGCGCGAGCCTGCTTCGTCAAGAGCATCGATAGCCTTATCGGGTAAATGCCTATCGGAAATATACCGCATAGTTAATTTTACACAAGCATCAATTGCTTCGGGAGTATAGTTTACGTTGTGATGATCTTCGTAACGTTCCTTAATGTTATTTAAAATTTCTACGGTTTCGTCAGGAGAGGTTGGTTCAACCATTACTTTTTGAAAACGACGCTCAAGAGCTCCATCTTTTTCAATATGTTCACGGTATTCGTCAAGTGTTGTAGCCCCTATGCACTGCAACTCGCCTCGGGCTAGTGCAGGTTTAAGCATGTTTGCAGCATCAAGAGAGCCTGTAGCACCTCCGGCACCAACAATAGTGTGAATTTCGTCGATAAACAGAATTATGTTATTTGTACGTGAAAGCTCGTTTAGTATCGCTTTCATACGTTCTTCGAACTGTCCACGGTACTTTGTTCCTGCAACAATCGATGCTAAATCTAATGTAACTACTCGTTTGTTAAACAGAACCCTCGAAACTTTCTTTTTTACTATTCTTAAAGCTAGACCTTCAGCAATGGCGGATTTTCCAACGCCTGGTTCTCCAATTAAAATGGGATTATTCTTTTTTCTACGGCTTAAAATTTGAGCAATACGTTCAATTTCTCTTTCTCGGCCAATAATAGGGTCTAACCGTCCTTCTTCTGCAGCTTTGGTTAAATCGATTCCGAAGTTGTCAAGTACTGGAGTATCCGAAGAACTCTTGCTAGAGCCTCCCGGTTGATTCGATTTACCCATTCCGCCAAAAAATCCGCTATCGCCTTCTTCTTCATCAGAATTAAAATCTCCTTTATCGTCAGAATTCTCTATAATTAACGACTTACGGACAGTTTCGTATGATAACCCTTCTTCACTTAACAGTTGGGAAACAAAACTGGTTTCATCTTTAAGAATAGCCAATAGTAAATGGCCAGTGTTTATGGTATCGCTTTTTAATGCACGAGCTTCAAGAATTACTAGTTTAAGGGCACGTTCTGCCGATTTGTAAATTGCTATATCAGAGTTATCCTCTACAGTTATTTCTGTTTTTTCGTTATTATTAAGTAAATGGGAATCTATTTGACTTTTCAATTTGCTTAAATCAATTCCATTTGAAAGTAAAATATTTACAGCCTCGCCTTCACCATCGCGCAATATACCAAGCAAAAGGTGATCCGTGCCTATTGCAGGATTACCAAGCCTTATTGCTTCCTCGCGACTGTAAGTGAGAACGTCTTTAATTTTTTGAGAAAACTTCTGATTCATAAAATGCACATTAAAATTTCTACTAAAGTAATAGAGATAAACCGAAATGCAAATGATTTGTTGATTAAAATTATCAAAAAAAATGCAAAAAGGAATGCGATTTTTGTTGAAAAGTATGTTTAAAATCAGTCTGAAAATTCGCGATAAAATGCTATTTTAGCAAACTAATTTCAAGTGTAGAATTATTAATTAACTACATTAATTTTACTTTTATTATCTTTAAGTATATGGCTGAGGGAGAGAGAATTATTCAAATTAACATTGAGGAAGAAATGAAGTCATCGTACATCGATTATTCGATGTCGGTGATTGTAGCTCGTGCATTACCTGACGTAAGGGACGGTTTAAAACCTGTACACCGCAGAGTTTTGTTTGGCATGTCGGAGTTGGGGTTAGATGCTGGAAAACCTTTCAAAAAGTCAGCTCGTATAGTTGGTGAAGTTTTAGGTAAATACCATCCTCATGGAGATTCTTCGGTTTACGATGCAATGGTAAGGATGGCCCAGGAATGGTCAATGCGTTATCCTTTGGTTGATGGTCAAGGTAACTTTGGGTCGGTCGATGGTGATAGTCCTGCCGCTATGCGTTATACCGAGGCTCGATTAACGCGTATAGCTGCGGAAACATTAGTCGATCTTGACAAAAACACGGTTGATTTCAATTTAAATTTTGATGATAGTCTTGAGGAGCCGTCCGTTTTACCAACCAAAATACCCTTACTTCTCGTAAATGGATCGTCAGGTATAGCCGTAGGTATGGCAACAAGTATGCCTCCTCATAACTTACCAGAGGTGGTTGATGCTATTTGTGCAACTATCGATAATCCTGATATTACAGTTGAAGAATTACTGAAGTATGTTAAAGGTCCTGATTTTCCAACAGGGGGAATTATATATGGTTCTCAAGGAATTAAGGATGCTTATTTAACAGGAAAAGGAAAGGTTATTATTCGTTCGAAAACCGAAATAGAACAAACAGATTCCGGTCGTTCAAAAATAATTGTTACCGAAATCCCTTATATGGTCAATAAGGCCGAGATGATCCGTAAAATTGCGGATTTGATAAACGAGAAAAAAATAGACGGGATCAGTTATATAAATGACGAGTCGGATAGGGATGGAACCAGAATAGTAATTATACTTAAAAGGGAAGCTGTTGGGAACGTTGTTTTAAATAACTTATTTAAACATAGTCAATTGCAATCTTCGTTTCCTATTAACAACATTGCTTTAGTTGATGGTCGTCCAAAACTGCTTAATTTAAAAGATTTAATTACGCAATTTATTAAGCACAGGCACAACGTAATTGTTAGAAGAACTCAATTTGACTTAAGCGAAGCAGAAAAACGTGCTCATATTCTGGAAGGTCTTCTTATTGCAATTGATAATATCGATGAAGTAATAAACCTTATTCGTGCGGCTCAATCACCTAGCGAGGCAAAGGATAAGTTAATGGAACGATTTGCTTTATCCGATATTCAGGCTCAAGCCATTATTGATATGCGATTGAGGAGCCTAACCGGTTTAGAGCGTGATAAAGTAAAAGAAGAGTATAATCAACTGCAACAATTAATTGCTCATTTAAAGCAAATTCTTGCCGATGAATCATTACAAATGAGTATCATTAAGGATGAATTGTTGGAAATGAAAGAAAAGTACGGCGATAAACGTCGCACTGAAATAGTTCCTGACGCAGAAGAGTTTAACCCCGAAGATTTTTATGCCGATGAAGAGGTTGTAATAACCATTTCGAGAATGGGGTATATAAAAAGAACTCCGCTATATGAGTATAAGTCACAGTCGCGTGGAGGGGTAGGTGCAAAGGGAAGTACTACTCGCGATGAAGATTTTATTGAGCATATGTACGTTGCAACAATGCATAATACAATGCTTTTCTTTACAGAAAAGGGTAAGTGTTATTGGCTTAAAGTTTACGAAATTCCGGAAGGAAGTAGAACTTCAAAAGGGAGGGCTATTCAAAACCTTATAAATATAGAAAATGAGGACGTAGTAAGAGCTTACATCAATGTAAAGGGATTGTCCGATCAGGAATACGTTAAAAATAATTTTATTGTACTTTGTACTAAAAAGGGAGTTGTTAAAAAAACATCCCTTGAGGCGTATAGTAAACCTCGACAAAATGGCGTAATTGCTATCACCGTAAAAGAAGGTGATCAATTAATAGAGGCAAGTTTAACCAACGGAAAAAATCATATCATATTAGCGGCAAGGAATGGAAAAGCAATTCGATTTCCTGAAAATTTAGTAAGAGCTATTGGAAGAACAGGAAGCGGTGTACGAGGAATGAACCTTTCGGTTGATGATGAATTGGTTGGCATGGTATGTGTAGAAGATAATGTGGAGAAAGATATTCTGGTTGTTTCGGAAAATGGATATGGTAAACGATCAAAACTGGACGATTATCGAATAACTAACAGAGGGGGAAAAGGTGTAAAAACCATTAATATTACGGCTAAAACAGGGAAACTAATTAGTATAAAAGCTGTTGATGAAAGCAACGATTTGATGATAATCAATAGAAGCGGTTTGACCATCAGGTTAAAAGTCGCCGATTTGAGAGTATATGGCCGTACAGCACAAGGTGTTAGGTTAATTAATTTAAAGAAAAATGATGGTATTGCTGCTGTAGCCAATGTAGAAACGTCAGACGATGAATTTGATGAAGAGGTAAATAATGCTGAAGATTTAACCCCAAACACAAATAACGAAGATTAATTTATTACTAATCATTAACTAGACAAAAAATGAAACGCTTATCAACATTTATTACATTAATGCTAATTGCATTTATGTTGCATGCTCAGCAAGCCAATCAAATAAACTTTGATCAATTGGCTAAAAAGATTGAAAAGAGTAACAACGAAATTGCCGATGCTAAAAAGAATGTAAAAGTAAACACTTGGATTACAAGGGGTGAACTTTACACTGAAGTGTACGAATCTCAATTATTAAATGCTTATCCAGGTATGGATATGCAGACATTTGGTCTAATTGTTGGAAAACCATTGCAACAAACACAGGAAGATGTTGATGGTGTTGCTATTGATAAATATACAATGGAAAGAATAAACTTCTTTTTTGTAAACGGAAAGTTAGATCATTGGGAAGTAACTAAACCTTTAGTTGAAAATCCCTTGGATACTGCTTTTGAAAGTTATAACAAAGCGATCGAGTTGGATAATGGAGGGAAAAAAGCAAAAAAAATAGTCGAAGGGCTCAATAAATTAAAGGGTAATTTTGTAAACGAAGGATCTAATGCTTATTCTCTTAAAAACTATAAGAAAGCTTTTGAAAATTTTGCAAAAGTTATCGAAATAGGTAAAAATCCATTATTAAACCATAAAGACACTGCAATTTATTATTATACAGCATTATCCGCACAATTAGCCGGATTGTATGAAGATGCATTACCTTACTATAAGCAAGCGTTGGATTTGAATTTTACATCAGGAGGATCTATTTATTTTAATATATTCGACGCGTATAAATCATTGGGTAAAGCAGAGGAAGGAGTAACGTACTTAGAGGATGGCTTTTTAAAATATCCGCAAAATTCAAATATTCTGTTTTCTCTGATTAGTTATTATTTAGATAAAGGTGAAGATCCTAATAAAATAATAGGATTAATAGATAAAGCTATTGAGCAAGAGCCTAGCAATTCTTCATTATACTTTGCTAAGGGAACTTTGTTCGATAGACTGGGAAATGTTGATGAAGCTGTTTCTGCATATTCGAAAGCAATTGAATTAAAATCCGATTATTTTGATGCTTACTATAACATTGGTGCATTATACTTTAACATAGGAGTAAAATATGTAGAAGAGGCCAATAAGGTTCCTGCAAATGATACTGAAAAGTATGATGAATTGATGGATAAAGCTAATAAGGAATTTAAGATGGCTTTGCCATATATGGAAAAAGCAAGAAATGTAAATCCGGAAAGCAAGGAAGTTTTGGATGCATTAAAAAATATTTATTTCAGATTCCGTAATGAGAGTGATGATTTTATGAATAAGTATAATGAAGTAAACGAAAAAATAAAAAGTTTGTAATTATTGAAATATAAAAGCCCCGAAATAGTATCGGGGTTTTTACTATTATTTATTATTTAACATAATATTAATTATAGGACTAGTTTTCATTGATAACTTTAACTGTCCAATTTTTAAGAAAACCTATTATCTTTTTATTGTCGTAGCCTTTACCAGATTCTAATAGTCCTGTATCTTGTGTGTGAATCCTAGTTCCGTTATAATCTAAAATAACTAAAACCGGGAATCCGAATCTTTGGGGATTCGATAAAGCCTTCATAATGTCTAGATTTTTGTTTTCCTTACTATAGTTGACTAAAATCCAAACGTAGTTATCGTTGATAATTGATTTTATGGTGTCGTTACTTTCGAATAATTTATGAAGCCGGACACACCAAGGACACCAATTTCCGCCAATTTGTATAAGTACATTTTTGTTCGATTCTTTTGCATCGGATATTGCCTTTTGAATATCCTCTTTAGCATTTGCGTTCGGGTTGTAAATGTTTACCTGTGCCATAGGCTCAAGGCTAAAAATTGCCAGAATTACCAGTAGAATTGTTCTTTTCATTTGAAAATAAGTTAGTTATGTTGTAATAAAAAATTAATAAACTCCCTCAATTTTAACAAATTTCAATTAAAATTATGGACTAAACTTTAATAATCAAAAAATGTCATTTTGTAAACGATTATAATCCATAAATTATTAAAATTGCCAAACTTTAGAGGGAAAACAAATATCAACAAATTTTTTCCTCAACGGCTATTATGTATTAATATTTGGTGTATAATTGCAAAAATTTTTCAGCAATATGACGAAGAAAAGAATTGTAGTGGACTACAGTAATTTATCTGCTGAGCTACAAGAAAGTTTCAAGAAAAAATATCCCTATGGGTACAACGATTACTTAATGAAAGTTCAAAAACCCAATGGAGATTATTTTTATGCAGTAACACTTGAAACTGACGAAGCAAGTTATCTAGTAAAAGTCAAAGTAAAAGTTGACACAAAGATTAAAGATGAAGATGAAGAAAAGGATTTCTTTGGTTCTATGTCTGACGATATCGGAACTGAACAAGATACCTTTCCAGAAGATCTAGGTGACGATGAACCGGCAGAAGAAATGGGCGATTTTTAATTCACTACACAATATTATTAGCATTTTATGGGCGACTTTTTAACAGAGGTCGCCCTTTTTTATAACCAGTAATCTCACACAGTATTTTCTCTCCTTTGTTGTAAGTGTTTATAGGTAGTAAAACACTACACTTTTTTCCAAAAATATCGTAAACTTCTGCTATACAATTACTCTTTGAAATGCTGTTTTCTGTGGATATTTTTTCAATGATAAATTCATAGATATTTCCGACTTTATAGAAGGGGTTTAGAGGCTCTATTTTCAAGAATCCATTAGGTCTAATGTCAATGAATGTACATTCAATCTTTTCTCCAATTTTAAAGCCGTAATGAGCATAATGCTTAACTTTTAGAACAGCATAGCATGTTTTATACTTAAACCAGTAAAAGTCATCGTTATTTTGAGTTATTGTGCCAATAAATTCAACAATAATGCTCATACCATTTTTGAGGTTGGTGCAGTTAAATGTCAAAAGGGTTTGTTCTAGAATTGGAATACCTTTTCTAATGGATGATACTTTAAATTGAATTTCTGAAGTTTTTTTGTCAGTGTTTTCACTAGGAATTGCAATGTCTATATTATTATCAAAAACATCTACTACAGTAATAATATCAATTCCCTTTAGTACGTCAGACTTTACACTTTTTACTTTGAATGTGTAAATGTTTCCTGGAATGTATATAGGATGTTCTGGTTCGAGGAATACCTGTCCCGTGCAATTAATCTTATCTACCCTACAACTAATTTTTTTCCCTACAACCAAATTGTATTTAACATAATATTCTGAATCAAGAGAATATCTTTCCTTGTTTTTGTATGACAAAATTAACTTATGCCCCAGTAAAGGATCAAAAATTTCTTTTTCAATTAAGAATAAATACTTTTCACCTTCTTTTATCATTTTTTACTCTTATTGTAAACTTGCATGGCTTTACTTTTTACATGGAAGTAAAAAACATGATACATTTAGTTGATAATAAACTATATAAGTATAACGCTTTAAATTCAAATTTATGGTATAACATATTTTCTCAATAAACTATTTTAACTATAATAATTTCTAGTATAGTATTTTACCAAACCTTTATTAATCCGTTTTACAATAAATGGCCCTTCGTAGATGAAGCCGGAATAAATTTGAATTAACGAGGCGCCTGCTTCTAGTTTTTCTATGGCATCTTCAGTGGTGAATATACCGCCAACACCAATTATTGGCTTAGTCCCTTTGGTCCTATCATGTATTACACGGATTACTTCGGTAGATTTACTTGTAAGCGGTTTTCCACTTAAACCTCCATTTCCAATCGAAGTTATTTTATTGCTATTAGTTATAAGGCCATCTCGGCTTGTAGTTGTATTGGTCGCAATATATCCGTCTATCCCAAGGATTTCGGCTATTTCTAAAGTTTCGGTAAGTTGTTCGTTGTTTAAGTCTGGCGAAACTTTGAGCAAGACAGGTTTCTTTTTGTCATACTTGAGCCGCTCCTTCAAAATCGCTTCAATTATACAACTGAGAGATTTACCCGATTGCAATTCCCTCAAATTGCTAACATTGGGGCAACTTATGTTTATTGCAATGTAATCGACATAGTTATATAATCCATTAAAAGCAAGGATGTAATCGTTAATTGCCATTTCATTTGGGGTAGATGTATTTTTTCCAATATTTCCCCCAATTATGATTTCAATCTTTTTCTTTTTTTCCAATTGCTTCTTAACATAATTAATTCCCTTATTATTAAATCCCATCCTATTGATCAAACCATTGTCAGAAATAAGCCTGAATAAACGTGGTTTAGGATTTCCCAGTTGGGCTTCAGGTGTAACTGTACCTATTTCGATGAATGAAAAACCAAAACCTGAAAATTCTGCAAAAAAATCTGCGTTTTTATCGAATCCAGCGGCAAGACCTACTGGATTTTTAAAATTTAATCCCCAAACATTTGTGCATAACGATTCGTGTTTTACTTCAAAGATTTTTCGAAACAAAAACCTTGAAAAGGGAAAAAACTTTGAACTTTTAACAAACCAAACTACAAGATGATGTGCTTTCTCAGGGTTTAGGAGAAAAAAAATTGGACGTAACAACTTTTTATACATGGAATAAGTTTTTGCAAAGCTAATACATTAGAAAATAATTGCAAAAACAAAGAGTTATTTAGAAGATTGGTAAATTTTGAAAGTACCATTTTTATAAAAAACAGCAATACTTTCAATACAAGTTACAACTGTATCGATAGCGCTTTGCTTAATAATTTCCTTTTGTAAACTATTATTTTTTTTATCCTCATTAGAATCATTGACATCTGTATCATTTATTTGAAAGGTTATTTTTTCTTCTTTAATTGATGCATTTTCGTTTGTATTTAAATCAAATAAACTAGATTGAATGGGCATTTTATACATATTTCCTTTGCCTGACAAAAGCCATTCTATACTTATTCTGGGAAACTTATTGTTTAATCGTTGTAAAAGGTCAAAACTAGGCTTATTACGCCCGGATAATATATGCGAAATGGCACTGCGTTGGACACCTAACGTGTCAGCAAGTTTAGCAGGAGTTAATTTTTCCGCAATTAATAACTTTTGTAATCTACCTTCCATACTTTTTTATTATGTTACAAATGTAAAAAGATAATTTTACAAAAGCAAATAAGTTTTAATACATATGTAAATTATAAAACTTTACATATGTACAATGTCTGTTTTTTTACGATGAGTAAGAAATTTTATTTGTAGTATAAGTATGCGTACATTTACATTGAATGTTTTTACTTAACTATACTCCTCTTTTAAAATGAATAGAAGATAAAAAGAGGAAACTGAATAATATGAATAAATAAAGTTATTTTACGCTTGAATTATTATTGCTAGCCTTAGTTATTTAAAGTATGTTAATGTAAAATATGCATATATAGTTGGTTTTAAAGTTTATAACATTTCGTTTTAACTATTTAATGGAGTAATTTATCCTTAAAGTGTAAATATTTTTAACTAATTACTTTTTATAATAAACATAAGTTATTGATAATAAGTATTCTATATATTGAAATTATGCTATGTTGATAGGTCAATTATACGAATTTTAGTCACCTTGTTATTGTTTACATATGTAAAGATGCGCAATAATAGAGAAAACACAGGATTTAAATACAAAAGGATGACAAATACGATTATAGTAAATGGGAACTACTTATAAGTTCGAAAAGATTTATAAGCAAACCTATTTAACATAATTAACGAGACTAAAATCGATAAAAAAATCAAAATGTAAGTCAACCTATAAGCCGGGTTTTGTACGAAACATATCGTTTCTACCATTTATCTGGAATTACGGTTACCCGTAATCTCTAGCGACCTACCCCTTTCGACTACCTTTAAAAGGAACAGGGCGAGCAACCCTGCATCGAATGATGTCGAAATATACATGGTCTTGCAGCCCATAAGGTGTACGGCATTCTTTATCACTAAAGAACCCGGTGAGCTCTTACCTCACCTTTTCACCCTTACCCCGAAGGGCGGTAATTTTCTGCTACACTGCTATACCCTCGCGAGCATCTTTCTGTTAGAAAGTATGGTGCCCTTTGCTGCCCGGACTTTCCTTCCCTATTTTTCAAGGAACGGTAGAACGGTTGACTTACATTTTAAATTCTTTATACTATTTAAGCATTACCAATGTTGCACCATATCCGTATTCTTTGAACGATGCATCTTGGTATTTCAATGAAGGATATTTTTTATCCAGTATTTTATAGATTTCGTATTTCAATTTTCCATTGCCAACTCCATGAATAAAAACCATCTTGCGAGTATTGCTTCTTAGCCCTCCTTCGAGAGCAGTTTCGAATCTAGCAAGTTGAATTTGAATGATTTCTCCTGGGGTCATGTTTTGCCAATCATCAATCAGTTCTTGTATGTGTAGATCTACTTCTTCGGGTGAAGTATCACTTTTCTTAACTTGCTTTTTAGCCGGAACAAAACTTTCTTTTTGCTTTATAACTTTTTCTATAGCCTCATCGGTAATTTGCTGCAGAAGTTCTTCGCGTTCTGTATCCGATATGGATATAACATAGGCTTTTTCATCGAAAAAGTCATTCTCGGAAAAATTGCCTTTCTTCATCAACTTAACAGGATTCAACTCGAAATCAAAAAATTCCGGCTTATAGGCGTTAAAAGCAATATTTTTAAAATAAATCGCTTGAAGGTTTAACACTTTCGTTTCGTTGATGTCCGAAATGGTAAATTCTTTAACAAATTCTTTTGTTTCAGACGTTAGCACTCCTGATTTTATTGGATTAAGAAGATTTTCGTTCCATAAAGACAACGTGTAAAATACACGGTAGGAACTATCGTTGATAACATATAGTTTGAAAGAAGAGCTTTGCAAATCGTTTATGTTATCCGGTACAAATGCCATTGAAAGAGCTACTTCGCTACCGGAAATATCTTCACCCTCAATTATATCGTCGGTAGTAGAATGTACCTTTTGAAGAGTTGGTTTGGAAACATTTTGGGCGTTGTTATTCTTATCCGATGTTTGTGATATACGAAAATCGCTAGCATTATCGATTACCACTAGTTCGTTTGAAAGCACAGGCATTTCAAAACCATCGTCGGTTTCAATTACAACCATTCGGCTATCTTTTATTTTGACAACCTTACCGCCTCCTACATCGTTCAAAAATCGAACTTTATCGCCTACTTTAACTTTCACCTTTTACAGATTTAAATGAATTTTCAATGTATTGTATTACACATGTTTAGCGGATACAACTTCTATGTTAACATTATGCAACACATTAGTCAGCTAAATTAGTTATTTTTGCGAACATATTTATAACAGTATGATTGAAGAGATAGGAAGAATTAAGATTTCGGATTACGATTATGAACTGCCCGATTATAGAATTGCAAAACATCCTTTAGAAAAAAGGGACGAATCGAAGTTATTAATCTATAAGGATTGCAAAATATCGGAGAGTGTTTTTAAAAATATTTCGGAACTATTACCCAATAATAGCTTGCTTATTGCAAATAACACTAAGGTTGTAAAAGCTCGTTTGAAGTTTAGAAAGCAAACAGGCGCTTTGGTGGAAGTTTTCCTACTTGAGCCAGTAGAACCATCCGATTATGAAACTTCCTTTGGATCCATTGGTACATCTACTTGGAAATGTCTTGTAGGTAATTTAAAACGCTGGAAAAACGAACCCCTTGAACTTGAAGTTCCCAAATTAAACGTTAAGTTAATTGCTTGTAAACAAAAGATTTTAACCGAGGGACTAGAAGTTAAATTTTCATGGAACGGTGATATAACCTTTGCTCAATTAATTGAAGGTATAGGCGAAATACCTATCCCCCCGTACTTAAACAGGGCTTCCGATGCTACCGATGTTACTCGATACCAAACAGTGTATGCTAAACCGGAAGGTTCTGTTGCCGCACCAACGGCAGGATTACATTTTACTAAAGATGTATTTACTTCTCTTGCTCATAAAGGCATAGTTCCGGATTATGTAACGCTTCACGTTGGGGCTGGAACCTTTAAACCGGTAAAGGCAGAAAATATTGATAATCATGAAATGCATACAGAACATTTTTTTGTCAGTAAGGAGTTGGTAAAAAGAATAGCAACAGGCAATAATTTCATTGCAATAGTTGGTACAACTACCCTAAGAACAGTGGAGAGTCTTTACTGGTTAGGAGTTAGAGCAAAAAAAGGAACTCTTGAACCTCCCTTTTTTGTTTCTCAATGGGAACCGTATCAGGAGAGTGTTTCAGTTTCTTTGTCCGATGCTTATGTTGCACTTTATGAATACATGAATTCTAATAGAATTGATATTCTTTCGGCTTCAACTCAAATTATGATTGCTCCCGGTTATAAAATTAGAGTTGCCGATGCGTTAATAACCAATTTTCATCAACCTCGATCGACTTTACTTTTACTGGTTTCCGCTTTGGTCGGTGATATGTGGAGAGATATTTACAAATATGCGTTGGAGAATAACTTTCGCTTTTTAAGTTATGGCGATAGTAACATTCTTTTTAACCCTAATAAATTAGAATAAACATTCTATGAGCAAAATTACCAATACGTTTTTGCCGACCTCGTTAAAGGAAATGAAAGCATTAGGTTGGGATCAGGCCGATGTAATTTTGTTTTCGGGAGATGCTTATGTCGATCACCCATCATTTGGGACGGCAGTAATTGCCCGAGTGCTTGAGGCGGATGGATATAAAGTGGCGGTAATTCCTCAACCAAATTGGCGCGACGATTTACGAGATTTTAAGAAATTGGGTGCCCCCCGTTTATTTTTTGGAGTATCGTCGGGAAACATGGATTCGATGGTTAACCATTACACGGCCAATTTGCGGTTGCGTAGTAACGATGCCTATACACCCGAAGGTAAAGCCGGATTCCGACCCGATTACGCAGTTACAGTTTACAGTAAAATACTTAAACGGTTATATCCGGACATTCCTATTATTATAGGGGGGATTGAGGCTTCGTTGCGAAGACTTACACATTACGACTATTGGTCGAACACGTTAAAACCTAGCATATTAGTCGATAGTGAAGCCGACTTGCTAATATACGGAATGGGCGAGAAAACCATATTGGAAGTTGCCCATCAACTGGCGAACGGACACAAACTGGAACAGTTGAGAAGTATTCGTCAATTAGCCTTTATAGATTCGAATATTGAAAAGTATCGTAAAAACGAAAGGAATGTTGTATTAAATTCCTTTGAGGAATGCTGTTCCGACAAGAAAAAGTTTGGTGCAAACTTTAAAATAATCGAAACGGAATCGAATAAAGTTAACGCGGTTACCATTGTTGAGCCATTCGCCGATAAATGCATTGTTGTTAATCCTCCTTTGCCTTTACCCACAACGGAGGAAACAGATAACTGGTATAAATTACCGTTTACACGTCTTCCACATCCTCGATATAAAGGGAAAAATATTCCTGCGTGGGAAATGATTAAGTTTTCGGTAAACATTCATAGGGGATGTTTTGGGGGATGTAGTTTTTGTACAATTTCTGCACATCAGGGAAAATTTATTGTTTCGCGATCGGAGGAATCTATTCTTGACGAAATTGAAAGAATAAAACAAATGCCTGATTTTAAAGGCTATTTAAGCGACATTGGAGGTCCTTCGGCAAATATGTACATGATGAAGGGAAAAAACGAAGATATATGCAAAAAATGCCACAGGTATTCGTGTATTTATCCGAGCATATGTTCTAACCTCGATGCAAATCATCAACATATAAACCATTTATACAGCAAAATCCGAACAGTAAGCGGAATTAAAAAAGCCTTTGTAAGCAGTGGTGTGCGTTACGATCTCTTTATTGATAGAGGTGGTAAAGATGAAGTTGAATATTTTGAGAACTTGTGCCGATACCATGTTTCGGGAAGACTAAAAGTTGCTCCTGAACATACCTCCGACAAGGTTTTACAACGAATGCGAAAACCTTCATTCAAACTTTTTAAGAAGTTGGTAAATCAATTTGAGGCTATTAATGAAAAGTTTGCATTAAAGCAGCAGATTATTCCCTATTTTATATCCAGTCATCCCGGAAGTACCGAAAAGGATATGCAAGAGTTGTCCAATGAAACAAAAAAATTGAACTTTAAGTTGGAACAGGTTCAGGACTTCACTCCTACGCCAATGACACTTTCATCGGTTATTTACTATACTGAGGAAGACCCCTATACTGGAGAAAAAGTTTACGTAGCCAAAACAAAAAAGGATAAGCAGAAGCAATTAAGTTACTTCTTTTGGTATAAGGACAAGAACAAAACCAGTGGAATACCAGAAACCAAAAATAAAAAAAGGATGCATTAGCATCCTTTTTTTCACTTCAGTATTATTTATTACAATGAAGTACTAATCAAGAAAACAGCTGCAAGAGCAATAATGGCATAAAGTTCGGGGAATACTGCAAGTATAAGAGTATTAACAAAAACTTTATGACCATTACCTATTGCGGTAATACCGTTTGCACAAACTTGTCCTTGACGTATAGCCGAAAACAGTCCAACAAATCCCATAGCTAAACCAGCTCCGAAGATAGCAGCCGATTGAGCCCACGTAATGGTAGGAACCAAAAAATTCTTAAGCATAAAGTAACCGGTAAATCCATACAAACCCTGTGTTCCAGCTAAAGCGCTCAATACAAGAAAATTACCAAAAGCACCGGGTTCTTTCTTCAATGCTCCAACAGAAGCATTACCTGCAATTGTAACGCCGTATGCGCTACCTACACCTGAAAGGATTATCATAATCCCAATTCCAAGATAAGCAAAAATGATTGGATCCATAACTTTAAAATTTATTAGGTTATTAATTTATCGTTAACTATTTAAAATTTTTCTTTGAAAAGGTGTGTATTCACGACCACCACCGGCAAAACCGGCATTTTTATAAAATTCAACAAAGGTTAAACGCATTGGGTGTACCAAAGAACCTAATGCAGACATGAAAATGTTAATTGAGTGACCAATTAATAAAATAAGTACAATTACTATCTGTTTAACAATAGGAATATCGGGAGCCATACCAAATGCAAGACTATTAAACACACTTCCTAGAATTCCGCTACTTAAACCTAATGCAAATAAACGAATATAGGATAACGTATCGCCCAGCAAGCCTGTGGCCATATTGTAACTATCCCATAATCCTAATCCGAAGTTGAAAAATGGGTTTTTACCCGGGCTATTAAAGAAGAATATGCCCAAAGCACTTACTCCTGCTATTGTTAAGTAAATAGGATGTGAAAAAGTTACTCCGTTTTCGGGATTCTGCGATAAGGCATAAAACACAATGGAAGAAACAATAAATATAATCCATGAAATGGTAGATATGGCATGTTTCCATCCATTTTGAATCCACAAATTACCGGCTTTCACACACATACCAAAAATTATCTGCACTAATCCAATACCAAGAGAAAGTTTAAACATCTTATCCTGATCGAAAAAGTATGTTTTAAAGTTCTTTAGGGCAGGAATATTAGCATCAATAAGGCTTACTCCAAACACAGTTCCCGTAAGAGCACCAAATAGTACTGTTGCAATACCTAAAAACTGTATAAGCGAAAGTATAGGCTTAAATTCGGGCTTTGCCTTGAATTTATACAACGTTGCACCTAAAATGAAAATAATACCATACCCTGCATCGCCCAAGCAAAATCCAAAGAAGAGCATGAAAAATGGAGCAAAGAATGGTGTTAAATCCAACTCAGCGTAAATTGGCAATGCAAAAAGTCGGCTAATAGGTTCAAACAGTTTGGCAAACCTATTATTTTTCAGCAGAATAGGCACGTTATCGTGTATTTGTGCTTTTTCGGACAGGTATATAACGTTTTCCGAGTTTAAAAACGCTACCAACTTATCGTTTAAGTTTTCGGGAACCCAGCCTTGAAGAACCATTACTGTGTTTTCTGCTTCTTTCTCGGCACTTGCCGAAACCACCTTAAATTCCAACTTGTTAAGCAAATCGGAATGAGCCGTTTTAAGCGTGTTGGTGTAAGTTGAGAGAAAATCGAGTTCTTTATCTAACTCATCTATTTTTCCCAAGTAATGGGCTATTTCATCTTCTTTAACCTTTGCAGAGAATTGTGGTTGCCGAATTTCCTGAGCATCTGTAGGTAGTGCAGCATTACCATTGTCAATTAAAACAAAGTAAACTAAGTTACCATCGGAACTAATAGCCTCAATAGGGTATTCGCTAAGCCATTCATCGGTAAACGATTTTTCAGGAGCAACAAAGAAACGAATCTTAATGCCCTTATCGGCCAATTTCTGAACAAGTTGAATATCGAAATCACCCCAAGGTTTTACCTCTGCTAACTCTTTTTGGCTCTTTTTAATTGCGTTTTCGAATTGTTCGCGCTGTTTTTGCAGCGCATCAAGGCGATCGACAATTTCATTAGCCGACAGAGTAAGCGTTGTTTCTTGCTTTTCTACTTCGCGAGTTTCCAATACTCTGACTGCTTCCGAAATGCGACTAATTTGGTTTATCAGAGCCTTTTCCTCATCATCCACGCTACGATTACTTCGTTCTATATCTACAACACCCAACTCCTGTAAATGAGTAAGAAATTGGTCGAAATCGCGATGGTAGATAAGAAAGTTGTATTTTAACATAGGTACTATCATGACTCAGCCTCCACATTATCGTAACGTTTCTTTACAATCTTCATGGCCGATTTCGAAAGATTTTCTTCATCTTCCAAGAAACGTTTAATCTTTCGAATGGCGTTTTCGTATCCGGGGATTTGTACCTTTTCGTAAAGGTTTACCTTTTGAGTTGTTTTTTTACGGGCATAATCGAGTAAGCGCATTTTTTCGTAGTAGAAGTTTTGCTCAATACCTATCGATGCCAGTTCTTTAAGAATATTTACTCCGTCGGCATACCAAAAAGGACGGCTAAACACGCTGTATTCCTTAGTTTTAAAAATAACATCTTGAAGTACAGGTATTTTTACCCCGGCAATCTTAATCCAGCTCAACTGAACATCTTCAACTTCAACAAGGTTGCGTTCAAACTCTCCCCATAAACTTACCATGTACTCGTAGGTTTTAATACGAGCATCCAGTTTATCGTCGAGTTCTTGCGCCATGTTTTTAGCACGTTTAACTTCCATTCGCAAAGCCGATTCCTTATTCTTAAGCGTAGGAAGGGCTCGTTGCCGGACTTTAAGGTGCTTGTTAAGTTCGTTAAGCGAGGTTTTATTAAACTGAAATTTTATTGCCATTTCTTAAGTATTTTTTGATACTAATTAGGCCAATACTTCTGAACGAGTTCGTTCTTAATTGCAACTTCGGTTTTTGAGAAGTACTTAGCAAATAGTTCCCAAGCAGTATCGAGCATTACGTTAGTATCTATATTAACGTCGATAGCCAGTAACTTTTCGGAATAGTCGTGGGCAAATTTCAATGCACGTTCGTCGTACTCGGTTAAGTCGAAACCGTTCTCGAGTTTGGTTTTTGCATTAGCAGCATCGGCATACAAGCGAACTGCTGCGTTCATTACCTGAGGATGATCTTCGCGGGTTTTCTTCCCTATAACCTGCTGTTTCAAACGCGACAGACTTCTGAATGGGTCAACAATAACTTTTCCCGTATCGCTATCGGTACGCAGGAATAGCTGTCCTTCGGTAATATAACCGGTATTATCAGGAATAGCATGTGTAATATCGCCTCCCGAAAGGGTTGTTACGGCAATAATGGTTATTGAACCTCCATCGGGAAGTTGAACGGCCTTTTCGTAAATTTTTGCAAGATCGGAGTACAAGGAACCAGGCATAGAATCCTTCGAAGGAATTTGATCCATACGATTCGATACAATACTTAACGCATCGGCATAAAGGGTCATATCGGTTAACAGTACCAGAACCTTTTCGTTTTTGGTTGTTGCGAAGTATTCAGCTGCCGTAAGTGCCATATCGGGAACCAACAACCTTTCTACAGGAGGTTGTTCGGTTGTATTTACAAAGCAAACAATACGGTCGAGAGCTCCGGCGTTTTCAAATACATTTTTAAAGAATAAAAAATCATCGTTGGAAAGGCCCATACCTCCCAGAATAATTTTGTCGGCTTGAGCACGAAGGGCAACCATTGCCATAACCTGGTTATAAGGTTGATCGGGATCGGCAAAAAATGGAATTTTTTGTCCGGTTACCAAGGTGTTATTCAGGTCGATACCGGCAATACCGGTAGCAATTAGTTCCGATGGTTGTTTACGACGCAGTGGGTTTACCGAAGGACCTCCAATTTCGCGGGGATCACCTTCAATTTCGGTTGCACCAAATAGCGGATTGCCATACGCGTCGAAAAAGCGCCCAGCTAAATCGTCGCTAACTTTTAACTTAGGAGGTTCTCCATAAAAAATTACTTCAGCATTTGTGGGAATACCTTCGGTTCCACTAAAAATCTGCAAGGTGACAGAATCTCCAATTATTTTTACAACCTGAGCTAGCCTTCCGTGAACTAAAGCTAACTCTTCGTTAGCAATACCTTGTGCTTTTAAGGTTACCGTAGCTTTAGTAATTCCTGTAAGTTGAGTGTATATACGTTGAAATGCTTTTGTCTCCATCGTTAAGCCTTTCTTTCGTTTAGAATTGTGTTAAGTTCTTTCTCGTAATTGTTGAACTCTTCGGATTGAAAGTCGGAGTAGTTCATTTGCTTAAGCACATTGATAATTCGTTTGTAGTATGTAGAACACTGCTCAAAGCTGTCGAACTTGAAACTAGTATCGCATATATCCATAACCTTGCCAAGCATGTAACGCTGACGTTTAAGCGGTGTATTACAATCAATTTTATCGAAGGCATCCTGCTGAAGAACAACAAAGTCGAGAATTTCCGATTTCCAGTAACGGTCGTGATATTCCAAGGGCACACCGTCGTCACCTAAAATGTTTATCTGTTCCGAAGCTTCCTTACCACGCTGAATAATATTTTTGGTCTTCATTACCTGATCATGCCATTCTGCGCTGATGTTTTTATTCAGGAATTCCTGAATTTCGGGATATTCCAAATATTTAGAGTAGCTGTCCATAGGGTCAATGGCAGGGTACCTCTTACTATCGGCACGTTGCTGCGACAAAGCATAAAAACAACGGGCAGCCTTTTTAGTCGATTCGGTTACAGGTTCCTTTAGGTTACCACCTGCAGGCGATACAGTTCCTATAAAGGTTACCGAACCGGTTGAACCATTATTAAGGTAAACAAATCCAGCTCTTGCATAAAAGTTGGCAATAATTGCCGAAAGGTCCATTGGGAAAGCGTCAGGACCTGGTAGTTCTTCCAAACGGTTACTCATCTCCCTTAACGCCTGAGCCCAACGACTGGTTGAGTCGGCCAACAGCAGAACCTTTAATCCCATGGAACGGTAATATTCACCAATAGTCATTGCCGTGTAAACCGAAGCTTCACGTGCTGCAACAGGCATGTTCGATGTGTTACAAATAATGGTTGTTCGTTCCATCAGTTTTCGTCCGGTACGAGGGTCTTCCAAGTAAGGAAATTCCGCAAAAATTTCTACAACCTCGTTGGCGCGCTCACCACAAGCAGCCATAATAATCATGTCGGCATCGGCTTGCTTTGCCAAGGCATGTTGTAGCACGGTTTTACCACAACCAAATGGTCCGGGAATAAAACCTGTACCACCCTCGGCTATTGGGTTTAAAGTATCGATAACCCTTACGCCTGTTTCCATTATTTTAAATGGACGCGGTTTTTCGCGGTAGGCAGTTATGGCTTTTTTTACAGGCCATTTTTGTACCATTGTAACATTGAACTCCTCTCCTTTCGAATTTGTTAACACTGCAATGGTATCGGTTATTTTGTAAGTTCCTTTTGATGCAACCGACTTTATAGTGTACTTGTCGGTCATTACAAATGGAACCATAATTTTATGGTTTACCCAGTTTTCGGGAACTTCACCCAACCAATCGGCTGCCGTAACCTGAGCGCCTGCTTCGACAAGTGGCGTAAATTCCCACTCGCTATCGTAATCCAGCGCATCGGTATAGTCACCTCGTTGAAGGAAAATACCTTTCATTTTTGCCAAGTCGTGCTGCAGCCCGTCGTAATTCTTGGAAAGCAAACCGGGACCTAGCATTACTTCGAGCATATGCCCCTGAAACTCTACCGGCATTCCAACCTTAAGACCACGAGTGCTCTCGAAAACCTGAACATAGGCGAGTTTACCAATTACCTTAATTACCTCAGCCATCAGGTTAACGCCCGAAAGATTAATGTAGCATATCTCATTTTGGGCAACCGGTCCGTTAATTTCCACAATTACCAGGTTCGAAACAATTCCGGTTACTGTACCTGTAGTTTTCATGTATTAATTTATTTGTTAAAAGTTTTATTATCAATACTAAAATTCAACTTTACTTAATCTTATAATTCGAAGTAATCCGAATCATTTAAAATTAGAATCTACTGTGAGGCAAAACTTGCCGATAGGTTGTAGGTCGATTTTAAATCGTCGAATAAGCGTTTAAACATCTCCTCACCTATTTTTGTATCAAGTTTGCGCCAACGGCTAACTATTCCGGCTTTTATAAAAAATGCCAAAATAAAATTGATATTGAAGTAATCCCAAGTGGTTAGTTCACTGGCCATTTCCCATTTAATAATATCAAGACGACGTTCCCTTTCCAGCATGTCGTCGAGTTCAGCAGCCTGCAACAACTTGTCGAGATAATCCACTTCGCTTTTCAAACCAAAGTCGGCCGATTGGCTACGAGAAATAGCTTCAACCAGCGGATATTTTCCCACTAAGTGTTTTGCAGGGTCAAGGTTTAATTTCCGGCAACTTAGCGCTGCAAGAAAATTGTTAAAGTCGCGAGTAAATGTAAACCAACTTTTAATGAAGCGATTCGAACTTTTGAGTGCTATATCGAAAAACATCTCTTCGAATTTAACTTCAACAAGTTTTTCTTCACCAAAATTTTCTTCGGAAACATCTTCCTCTTCAGATTCGTCGGATAGCGATTTTTTGCCGGTATAGTCGTAGTAAAACTTTTGCATGTACTCTGGAAGTAAATTTACGTTATCGTCTAAGTTGGCAAATATCGACGAGTCGATGGAACCCAAACTTGAAGGTTCCAATCCCCTCCCGAGTAAGGCGTTTAAAAAATTATGGTTATCGTAAGGAAGGTATAAAAGTTCTACTAACTTGTAATCCGAAGGATGAACATTTTCCTTCACTTCCTGCTTTAGTGAATTTACATTGAAATCACGGCTTTCCTGATCGAAAAGTAAATCTGGTAACCCAGCAACCAGGTAGTAGTAGTTTCGTAACATTATTTACCTCCAAAAAGAAGATTTACAATTTTAGGTCGCATGTAGTCGCGAAATAGATTTTCGAAATCGCCTTCGGTGAAACTAACAATATAGCTGCCATCTTTTGGGCCAATTCGGAAACCGTACTTAATTGCCTTGTCAACGGTTACCTCTACTCCGGCGTTAAGCGTTGCATTTGTTTTAGTTGTAAAATGCTCGGCAATAGCTTTCTCCATATCAGCGGGAACCAAAACTTTAAGTTCTACCTTATCGGTTGATGCTGGATTCCAATTTTTAACGGCAGCCTCAATAACCGACATAACAAATTTGGTATCCTTTAGAGCATCGGAAATAGGAACTTCGAACAGTTTTGCTTCGATTAACGAAGAAATTTCCTGTTTTAATCCGCTAATTACTTGTTTAGCCGAAAGGTTAATTTCTGTTTCAATGTTTTTCTTGTAATCGTTAGCCTCTTTTTGGGCAGCTGCAATTACTTCTTCAGCCTTCTTTTTCGAAGCAGCAATAATGCCTTCGGCTTCTTCCTTTGCCTTGGCAATTATATCATTTGCTTCGGACTGCCCTTTTTCGAGACCTTCCTTGTATATTCTTTCGGTTAATTCTTGAAGTTTGTTTTGCATGGTTATTCCTCCGTTCGAATTATTTTCTTTAACAAATTAATATATGTATTTATTTATTTTCCAAACTTAACAGATTAACATTAGGCAAAAATATTTTCTTAGAAAAAATTTATTGCTGATAAATGTTATGTTTTTCAATTTGCTGTCCTATTATGCGACAATATTAAGCTAAAATTAGCTTATTTGTTTTAAGAATAAATTAAATAATGGTTTGTTCTAAAAAAGTTAAACTTCAATCTCATTGTTAACATTTATCTAAGGTTAACTCTATTGCGCTAATTATCAGGCTTACATCCTCTATTCCCACCGAAAGCCTAATCATTCCTGGAAAAGGATACTTGTTTCCCCAAACGGGCTCAACGGGCATAAGAATTGTATCGGCATCGCCAAGTGTAGGAATTAACGGAATTTCGTCGGAAATAACGTTTGTAAAATGCTCGCATCGTTTTTGTTTTTCAACAAAATTTTCTCCTGCTAAATCGAAAGTTACAATTCCACCATAGCCTTTACCATCGAACAACTTTTCAGCAATTTGATGCGTTGGATGACTTTCGAGACTAGGATACAAAACCTTCTCAACTTTTGGGTGCTTGCTTAAAAATTCTGCAATTAGCTGTGCGTTCCGAAAATGTTGCCTTACTCTTAAATCGAAAGATTTTAGCATATCGTTAAACCGATAGGCCTCATCCGGCGATATCATATGTCCTACCAATTTTCTATATTCAATGGCCTGTTCGCATAAATCCTTACTATTTCCAGAAATAACGCCAACCGATAAGTTCCCGTGTCCTGCAAGATACTTGGTCCCGCTATGAATTACTATGTCGGCGTCCAGGTCCAAAGGTTTTAGCAAGTATGGTGTGGCAAATGTGTTATCAACAATAACAGAAGCCCCGTATTTCTTTGCTATACTTATAACCTTTTTTACATTGGCAACAATAAGCATGGGGTTCGACATAGCTTCCACAAAGACTAAACTTGGACGGTTATCCTCCATAAAAGAGGAAAACTTGTCTAAATCGTATGTATCTCCGTCTGGAGCAAATCTAATTGCTTCAATTCCCCTTCGGTTAACCAGAACTCTATCGATATAAGAATTAGTTCCTCCGTAAATCTCGGTAAAGAAAGCCCACTTATTGGGTTTATTTTGATTTTGAAAAATTGAAAGGGCTATATCTATTGCTGCCATGCCGGATTGGCAAAGCAACGACCATGCGGCTCCTTCTATTTTTGCCATGCACTGTTCGGCATCAACTACGGTTGGATTACGGTAACGGGAGTATATGTACAAATCGGGGTCGGAAGGATGTGTTAGCTCGTCGGTAAAGGCCTTTTTCATTGTGGGTATATCCTTCAGGTAAAAACCAGCATCACGATAAATTGGAACTCTTCGGGAGTTAACTTTTTTTACTGACATATTAAATATTTTAATCGCTCGCAATTTACAAAAAAAGTAAGTTTTACATTTGCGTTTAATTAAAACACACAAAAAAATGATACCGAATATTGAATGGGCCGAAGGTCTTGACTGTGCAATAACCGTTTGCGACATGGAATTAAACGTTATTTACATGAATAACAAGTCTGCCGAAGTTTTTAGCAAATGGGGTGGCCTTAATTTAATAGGAAAATCGTTACGCGATTGTCATAACCAACGTTCCTTGGATATTATGCAACGGTTAATAAGTCAAAAACAATCGAATAGTTATACTATAGAGAAAAAGGGTATAAAAAAAATAATTCACCAAACGCCTTGGTACAAAGATGGCAAGGTTGCCGGATTAGTCGAAATTTCCATAGAGTTACCAGTTGATATGCCGCATTTTGTAAGGGAATAATTATTTTCCCTTGCGCCAGCGTTTAAAAGCCGAAACGTTGGTTGTCAAAGAATCAGGGAAAAAACCTGCATTTACCTTTCTGATATCCTCGATGGTATAAAATAGGTTTTTGTTAAACTCGGACATAACCGATTGCAACTTATTAATTTTTTTTCGATTTATAACCGTGTAAACTATGGTAACATCGCCCTGTGAGCCTTTTGCGTTAACGGCTGTTGCCCCAAAGCCGTTGTTTCCTAATAGTTTCATTAATTTTTCCGGATTATCGGAGGTAATCATCCGAACAAAAAATTTCCCAACGGCTATTTTTTCTTCAACCAGCATTCCTACATAGTTGCCTGTTGCAAACCCTGCTGCATATCCAATGTAGCAAACAAAATTATTTAGGTTAGCCATAATCTGGCTAATAGCTAAAACCCATATAAACACTTCGAAAAAACCCAATAAGGGGGCAATATTCTTATTTCCTTTCGATACAAATATTATTCGTATCGTTCCTATTGTTACATCGCAAATACGCGCAAAAAAAATGAATAAAGGTATTATTAAATACGTGTATAAAGGAGAATCGGCAAAATAGGACAACATAGCTTCTTGTTCTTTTTTACAAAAATAGCATAATATTAAATTTTTAATAATGAAGCAATTTTTTACTCATTACGATTAACTTTGACAAGTTATATCTGATTTTAATGCAAACTGTTCGTAACTGAAAGGTTTTCAGTGCGATTTATAGCGTTTGACTTAATAACCTTTACTTGTATTGATATTACTATATTTTAGGTTAATTTATATTGAGTTTAATTAAACAACATAGATTATGCGCCAATCAATGAAGTATTCTTGGAATCAAGTTACTATTTTACCATTTTTCTTTTTGCTGATAGTTAGTAGTAACGGATTTAGTCAAAATGCAAGGCAAGTTGGTTTAAACTCAATAAAATCCAAGGATCTTTTACAAACGGTAGGATATCTTTCTTCGCAAAGGTTCGAAGGTCGGCTGCCCGGCTCGGCACAGTACGATCAGGCTGCTCGTTATGTGGCTACAAGGCTAAAAAATGCAGGGGTAAAACCGGTTGGGCAAAAAAGTATGCTTCACTATTTCGATCAGGAAGTGAACGAAATTTTGGATGCACAATGCTTCCTTCTTGACGAAAATAATAACTATGCCATTAAACCTCTAACCTTGGGAAAAGACTACGTTTGTCGAGGTTTTACCGGATCGGGAAATGTTAAAGCCGAAACGGTTTTTGTTGGTTTTGGAATCGATACCGACGAGTATTCCGATTATAGGGGTATCAATGTCAAAGGAAAAATAGTTTTAGTTTATAAATCGTTACCGCCTTGGAAACCTAGTTCTGGAAGTTGGGGCGAAATAATGCCAAGGGATAAAGCACGATTTGCACAGAAAAATGGAGCTGTTGGAATAGTTTTTATTCCTTATCCCGGTTCGTTTCCTAAAAGCAACATATACGGTAGCATCGCTGCGGGTAAAGGTCCTCAGCTAGAAAATTTTCCAATGATTCAGGTTAGTAACGAGGTAAGCGATTCTCTTTTCGGTAAGTTACCGTTCAATGCTGACGTTTTATATGGTAAAATTGTTCACGATAAAGCCCCGCATTCGATAGAAACGGGACGGGGAATGTACATTAATATTAAAACCGATTACTTTCCCAGTAGAAAAACAGCCAATGTTATTGGAGTAATCGAAGGTTCCGATCCCAAACGTAAAAATCAATTTATTGTACTTGGTGCCCATTTGGATCATGTTGGACAGCAAGCCGGTAAAATATATTTTCCTGGGGCTAACGACAATGCATCGGGTGTTGCAACGCTAATAGCCATTGCCGAGGCTATTAAAAACGGTCAGGTAAAAACTAAGCGCTCCATTATTTTTGCTATTTTCTCCTCGGAGGAAACTGGGTTAAACGGATCAAAATATTTTGTAGAAAATTCGCCTATCAACTTAAAACAAGTAACTGCAATGCTCAATTTCGATTGTGTTGCCGATGGCGATAGTATTGCAATTAATGGTCACCCTACATTTCCCAGATTGTGGCGTATTGCTAAAAGAATGGATAAACGGAATACCAAACTTCTTTCGAAACGCTCGTATGGCGGAGGTGGCGCCGATGCCGAGGCTTTTTACCAAAAAGGTATATCTACATTGTACTTTAACACCACCAATGGTTATAAACATTTGCATCAAACTACCGATAAGGTGGAAACCTTAAATCCCGTACTTATAGAAAAAGAAGCCAAATTGGGTTATCTCGTTACCTTAAAGTTGGCAAACGGTTGGTTTAAAGGCGAAAAGGCTCG
>ERZ795053.1736-NODE-1736-length-27257-cov-9.325785_pt1 | contig 27257 bp, 20 predicted proteins | sample MGYA00375137_ERZ795053 | MGnify/ENA primary metagenome ERZ795053 (study PRJEB30182, sample SAMN05720284) | activated sludge metagenome | isolation source: Anaerobic digester | place: Hong Kong | collected 2014-12-17 ...
TAGAGCCAGGTCGCGATCGGCACGCCCTGGGACCAGTGGGTGCGACGGGTGCCGTCGCCGAGATCGGTGGTCTCGACGAGGCGCCCGTTGGAGATCACCTGATAGCGCACCGGCGCGGTGACGACCATCTCCATCGTCGCCTTGTCGTACGGATGGTCGACGGTGGGGAGCCAGTGCCGGGCGCGGTCGGGCCAGTTGTCGGAGAAGACGGTGCGGTCGTCGTACTTGTTCGGCCCGAACACCAGCGCGTCGGCCGGCCGACCGCGGTAGGCCACCTGCACGGTCACGCGCTCGCCCGCGGCGGGGTGTCGTCCGAGGAAGATCAGCAGTTCCCGATCGACATGGCGGTACGCCAGCAGGCGGTCGCCCGCGCGGATCGACTCCACGACCATCCCCCGCCCCTCGCGCGCCGCGCTGGGGCGGACGAGATCGAGACGCAGCGTCGAATCGCCCGCGACGACGAAGCGGGCGGTGATCGTCGCGACGGCGCGCAGGGTGTCGTCGGCATCGGTGACCGCGAGGTCGAAGCGGTAGTGCTCGACGTCGATCCGGGGATTCTTCGGATAGTCGTCGACGGGTGCGACGGCGAGGGCGGCGAGGGCGAGGGCAGCAGGGAGCATGCGACAACCTCGGGGACAGGGTCAGGGCGTCTCCCCCAACATGTCACGACGGGGATCCCGCCGCGAGCCGGGATCCCCGTCGTGCCCGGGCCAGCGGCCCGGGACGGTCCTACGCGCGACTCAGCCGCACTCGCTGAAGCCGCAGACGTGGCACTTCATGCACCCCTCGGCGAACTCGAGCTGCGAGCCACAATCGGGGCACGCCCCGGCGAGGGTCTCGGGCATGCCGCCGAGCATCATCTGGGCGTTGTCGCGGGTGACGGCCACCGGCGGTGCCTCGGCCGCGGCGCCCTGGCGCGGGGCGTCACCGCCGCCGAGGAGATCCTGCTGGATCCCCTGCTTGTCCGACATGTACTTCTCGAGCGCGATGCCGACGGCGTCCGGCACGGAGAGGACCTTGCCAGGGCCGAAGCCGATGGCGCGATCGGAGGAGATGCCGCGGAGCTGGCGGTAGATCTCCTTCATCGGGATCCCCGAGCGCAGCGCGAGCGAGATCAGCCGCGCGATCGCCTCGACGTCGGCCATCAGCGCGCCGCCGACCTTGCCGAGGGACATGAAGATCTCGAACGGCTGGCCCTTGTCGTCCTCGGTGATGTTGACGTACAGGTCGCCGAGCGGGGTCTGCAGCCGGCGGGTGCTGCCCTTGAGCACCTCGGGACGCGAGCGCTTCTGGCGGCGCTGCAGGTTCTCGCTCTCGAGCTCGTGGACGAGCTGCTTCAGCCGGGCGATCTCGGCGTGCGCCTCCGCGAGCTCGCCGGCGGCGTTGGCGGCCACCTCGCGGGCGTCCTCCAGCGTCTCGGCGGCATCGGCCGCCTTCATCACGTCGAGGTCGGCCCGCGCCTCGGCCCGGCCCGACTTGGTCGCCTCCTCTGCGACCTTCTTCGCGGTGGAGCCGGTCGAGAGGACCTGGAAGTCGCGCGAGCCGTCGCGGTACACGGTGACGCCCTTGCAGCCCGAGGCGTAGGCGAGCCGGTAGATCTGCTCGACGTCCTCGCGGGTGGCGCTGTTGGCGAAGTTCACCGTCTTGCTGATCGCGGAGTCATTGTGGTCCTGGAACGCCGCCTGCATGCGGACGTGCCACTCCGGGGCGATCTGGTTCGCGGTGACGAACACGCGCTGCCACTTGGTGGGGACCTCGGGGAAGTTGATGTGCCCCTCGCTCGCGATCCGCGCCATCAGCTCGTCGGTGTGCCACCCCTCCTGGCGGGCGATCGCGAGGAAGTCGAGGTTGACGTCGGGCATCAGCACGCCGGCCTGGTTGCGCATGAAGGCCACCGCGAAGAGCGGCTCGATGCCCGAGGAGCATCCGGCGATGATCGAGATCGTCCCGGTCGGCGCGACGGTGGTCACGTTGCAGTTGCGCAGCTTCCGCATCGGGCGGATCCGGTTGCCGTCGGCGTCGCGCGCGCAGGTCGCGTCCGGGCCCCAGATGCTCTTCTCCCACTCCGGGAAGACCCCGCGAATGGTGGCGAGCCGCTCGGACTCGTTCTTCGCCTCGTCATCGACGAACTGCTGGATCGTGCGCCCGAGCTCGACCGCCTCGTCGGAGTCGTAGGGAATCCCGAGCCGGACGAAGAGGTCCGCGAGCCCCATCACGCCGAGCCCGATGCGGCGGATCCGGTTGGCGAGGTCGGTGATCTCCGGCAGCGGGTAGCTGTTGGCGTCGATCACGTTCTCGAGGAAGTGGGTCGTCAGGTGCACCACCCGGCGGAGGTGGTCCCAGTCGATGTCGCCGTCCTTCAGGAACAGGCCGAGGTTGATCGACCCGAGGTTGCAGACATCGTAGGGCAGCAGCGGCTGCTCGCCGCAGGGGTTGGTGGCCTCGTAGCTGCCGAGGTGCGGCACCGGGTTGTAGTGGTTGGCGCGATCGATGAAGAAGATCCCGGGCTCGCCGGTCTTCCAGGCGCCCTCGATGATCAGGTTCCAGACCTCGCGGGCATCCTGCTGCCCGACCACCGCGCCGCTGCGCGGGTCGACGAGGTCGTACGCCTCGCCGGCCTCCAGCGCGCGCATGAACGCATCGGTGACGCCGACGGAGATGTTGAAGTTGGTGATCTTGGTCGTGTCATCCTTGCAGTGGATGAAGTCGAGCACGTCGGGATGATCGACCCGGAGGATCCCCATGTTGGCGCCGCGGCGGGTGCCCCCCTGCTTGACGACGTCGGTCGACGAGTCGTACAGCGACATGAAGGAAACGGGACCCGAGGCGACCCCCATCGTCGAGCGGACGATGTCGTTCCGCGGCCGGAGGCGCGAGAACGAGAAGCCGGTGCCGCCGCCCGACTGGTGGACCAGCGCCATGGCGCGGAGGGTGTCGTAGATCCCGTCCTGGCCATTGGAGAGGGTGTCGGCCACGGGGAGGACGAAGCAGGCCGAGAGCTGCCCCAGCGGGCGGCCGGCGTTCATCAGGGTGGGCGAGTTCGGCATGAACCGCCGCGAGACCATCACGTCGTAGAACGCCTCCGCCAGCGCCTCGACGGCCCCCTCGGATGCGCCGTACTTCGCGTCCGGGGCCGCGATCGTCGTCGCCACGCGCCAGAAGAGATCCTCCGGCCGCTCGGCCGGCTGGCCCGCCTCGTCCTTGATGAGGTAGCGCTTTTCGAGGACGGTGACGGCGTTGGGGGACAGATCGACCGCCCCCCGCGACGGAGTGGCATCCATGGGACCTCGCCAAAATGTGTCAGGTAAAGACCTGGAGGTGACGCCGGTTCGCGCCGGCGGGACCGCGAATCCGCCTGTCACGGTCCGGGAGCTGCCGACCAGGGGTCAGCCGCCGGGGTGTCAGGACGGGGAAAGCAAAGTAGGGAATGGGACCGGGGGCGGCAACACGAGAAAAAGGCCAGCAGTCACGCGGCAGAATTTCATCCACATCACAAAAGCGCCACTACCGGCACTTTTCCACAACCCCGCCCGTCTCTCGGCTCCGGATCACCCCGTCGCCCAGTGTTCCCGGTGCCGCGCCGATTGCCGGACGTAGTGGGCCCAGGTGGCGGCCCGTCGCGCCGCGAGGTCCGGATCGACCGGCCGCACCACGCGCGCTGGCGACCCGACGACGAGCACCCCCGGCGGCACCACCTGGCCTTCCCGGACCAGTGCGCCGGCCCCGACGACGCTCCCCGCCCCGATCACCGCCCCGTTCAGGATGATGGCCCCCATCCCGATCAGGGCGTCGTCCTCCAGGGTGCAGCCGTGGATTACCGCCCGGTGCCCGATGCTGACCCGGGAGCCGATCGCGCACGGTACCCCCTCGTCGACATGGACCATGCTCAGGTCCTGGATGTTCGAGTCCTCCCCGATGGTGATCCGGTCGGCGTCGCCGCGGATCACGCACTGGTACCAGACCGAGCTGCGCGCCCCGACGGAGACGTCGAAGAGCACCGTGGCGGTGGGAGCGATCCAGGCGGTGGGGTGGATGAGGGGCATGGGCGGAGTCGTGAGTCGTGAGAGATGAGTCGTGAGAGTCAGGTGCGGAAAGTATCACGCGGGGGATCCGGCCGAGTGCATCCCCCTCACCTCCCACTTCTCTCTTCTCACTTCTCTCGTATCACCACTCCGCGCCGGCGCTCGATGGTGCGTCCGTCCGCCTCGACGGTCACCTCCAGCGCGTAGTCGCCCGGTTCGAGGTCACCGAGGGCGAGGGTCCGCCGGAACGGGGTCACGGCACCGGCGGTGGGCACCGTTTCGGTGAGCGCGACCGCGGTGCTCCGGCCGCCGAAGAGGCGGGCCAGGCCGCTGCGTCGGCGGGTGAGGGCCACGGTGAAGGTCGCCCCCTCGCCGGCCGGCACGCCGTAGGCCTCGGTATAGACGGTCAGGGTGTCCCCGGCGGCGTAGACCCCGCCGGCATCCAGCCAGGCGGTGTCGGCCCGGGTCACCGACCAGGGGAGCGAGCGGCCGGCCTGGCCAAGCAGCACCGCCGAGACCTGCAGTCGTGGCGCGTCGGGGCGCGGGGCGATGAGCGAATCGACCGGGAAGACCATCCCCAGCTCGGGATCGAGCTCGACCCCGACCCGCACCCGCAGCGCGCCCGGGGCGACCGGCACCTCGGCGCGGGCGGCCACCAACCGGGCGCGGTCGGAGGGAACGCCGAGGTACTGGACGGTGTCGAGCGTGGCCACGGCGCGACCGTTGCGATCGAAGAACGAGGCCCGGATCCGGGCGGGGACCTGACCGGTCGAGTCGGCCGACCCGCGCGCGCGAACGGCGTCCGCGTCGATGGCATAGACGATGTGCACCAGCGGCTTGCCGTTGCGGACCCCGGCGGCGAGCCACTGCGCCCGGCCGCTGAGGACGTCGCGGTAGCCGCGCTCCCAGGAGTCCGAGCGCGTCGCGATGGCCATCGACGCGAGCCCGTTGCGGCGCACATCCTCGCTGACCCAGCCGATCGACGCGTCCCCGGCCCGCAGCATCCGGGCGAGGCCGGGGAGCTCGTGCGCGCGCAGGGCGAGCTGGTCGCCCGCGACGTCGAGCTCGGCGGGGGTCGGCACCAGGCGATAGTCCTGCGGATCCTCGCGCGCGATGAAGTGGAGGGTCATCGTGCCGTCCGGTCGATCGTAGCGCCACGACTCGCTGCCGTAGCTCTTCGTCAACGGATTGAGGCGCACCGCCTGCCGCGCCTTCGGCCATTCGATTCGGACGGTCGGTTCGCCGTGGCGGAGCAGGACGACGCCACGATCATCGAACTCGGTGTCGCCGCTCAGGTACACCTCAATGCCCCACCGATAGCGGCGGCGGAACGGCGGCAACCGGAACGACTGCACCGCAAGGTTCCAGCGGCGGTAGTGCTCGGCGATGCGGGCGCCGGGTTCGCGCAGCTCGAGCGCGTCGCGATCGGTCCAGAACCGTTCGAGCCAGTCGACCCGTGCGCTGTCGGACAGCCGCTCGAACTGCGCGAGCACCCCCGGGTCGGTGATCGGCTCGAGGTCGCGCCGATAGCCGGCGAGCACCGACGCGTCCGCGAGCCGAAGGCCGGTGCGGTAGGCGTGCCAGGTCTGCTGGCGGCGCAGCAGCCCGCTGTCACCGCTGATCGGTCCGGTGAGCGGAATCGTCCGCGCGAGCTCCAGCCAGGCGAGTCCGTTGTCGCGGCCGAGCAGCTGGGCGCGCCGGAAGGCGAGCACCGCGGAATCCGGATCGCCACCGAGCCGCTCGAGGCGGCCCCGGGCGAGCAGGAGGGCGGGATCCCAACCGACCGGGGAGGCGGTGGCCCGGCGAAGGGCCTCGAGGGCGGGCTGCACGGGAGCGTCGATCCGCTGGGCGAGCGCGATCCGGGCGAACTCGAGCAGGCCGTTGGCAAAGGTCGGGTCGACCTCGAGGGCACGGACGAAGGCGGAACCGGCGAGCCGGTCGCGGTCGAGTCCGAGCATCGTGTAGAGTCCACCCGCGAACCCGGCGGCGCGATCGGTGCCCCGCGACTCGGCCAGGCCGATCCCGTACCAGGGCCACGGCCACTCGGGCCGCAGTTCCGCCGCCCATTCGAACTCGCCGAGGGCATCGTCGAGGTGCGGCATGCCGGGCCGCAGCTCGCTCAACCGGAGCGCGATCAAGCCGAGGCGGAGGTGGTGCATCGGATCGTCGCGCTCGGCGCGGGCGCGCTCGATCATCACCCGTTCGAGCCGCAGGATCGCGGTGGTGTCGTGGCTGAACGAGATCGAATCGCGCAGTCGGGTCAACGCCACCCGTTCCGCCGGGGCCTGTGCACGGGCGGCTCCGGCGTGCCCTGCGAGGGCGGCGATCGCGAGGGCCGCGACGCCGAGGGTCCTCATTCGATCCGGAAGGTGCGGCACCGTTGCGTCCGCTGGCCGTCGGCGGTCGTGAGCGTCACCGCGAGGGTGTACTCGCCGCGGTCGAGCCGCTGGAGCGAGACCTCCTGCTGCACGCGATCGATGGCCCCGCTGGCGCGGCCCTCGGTGCGCAGGGTGAGCATGCCGCCGTCGGCACGGCACCCGACGGCATCATCGCCGCGGCGATCGATCGCGAGGTCGATGGTGTAGCGCGTGTCGGCAGCCATCCCCCCGACCTCGAAGTAGAGCTGCATCCGCTCGTCGCGCGAGAAGCGGTGAAGCGGCTGGGTCCACGCCGTGTCGGCGGTCGGCGCACGCCAGGCGATGCCGACCGAGCGGACACCGATCGACAGGTCCGAGAGGGTCGGCTGCCCCGCCGCGGGGTCGGGCACCGAGACCCGGGTCGAGGGCGAGAGGGTGCCGCGCCGATCGGCCTCGAGCGCCACCCGCACGCGATAGTCGCCGGGCGGCACCCGGAGCCCGAGTTGTCCAAGGAGGTGCTGGCCGGGGAGCAGCGCGCGGCCCGTGACGAATGCCCGCGTGGTGTCGACCTGCAGCACGACACGACCCGCCGGATCCAGCACGGCCGCGCGCATCCGCACCGGATAGACGACCCCGGTGCGAATGCGGCGTGGGGTCAGGTTCTGTCCGGGGATCGCGAACGCGACCTGGAGCAGCGGGCCGCGTCGGTCCGAGCCGAGCGCGAGGATGTCGATCGCGGCATCGAGCTCGAGCTCGAAGCCGAGGGTGTACGACGGTGGCTCGGCCAGCGCGGCCCGGCCGATCGTCCGCTCCAGCGCCTGGAGGGAATCGGCCCCGCCCTTCCCCCGGTTCAGCATGTCGGTGTAGAGCGACGACGTGCTCATGCGCGACTGGAGCAGCTCCTGCGCCACCCCCGAGACGAGCTCGGCGCCATACGTCTTCACCGTCACCCGGGCCGAGTCGCCGTCGAGCGGCCGCTCGCTGGCCGGCCGGAACATGTTGAACTGGCGGGTCGCCGCGAGGATGTCGAGGAGACTCTCGGCCGCGACATAGTCCTCTTCCTGCCAGGGGACATAGAAGTGGAAGAGCAGCGTATCGGTCCCGCGCCGCGTGTAGCGCCAGGACTCGTTCGGTGGCATGCCGATGATCCCGAGCGTGCGCTCCACGTCTGGGCCCCCGCTGTTGCCGATCGAGCTCCGGATGTCGGGGCTGCCGTGGCGCATCATGATCTCGCCGCGGGCGTCGAGCGCGGTGGCCGGGAGCGTGTCGCGCAGGAGTGCCCGCCGCGCGTCGCGGTAGGCGGTGACGACGGATTGCCGGACATAGAACCGGCGGGAGAAGTCGAGGCGACGGTAGTGCTCGGCGAGGCGGTCGGGGCCGGTCGGGAGGCCGTCGGCGTCCTGCGCGGCCCAGAAGGCCTGCATGATCTCCGCGCGCGGGGCGCCACGCGTGGCCGCGACACGGGCGAACACCGAGTCCGGGACGACCCCATCGAGGTCGAGCCGGTAGGCGTGCAGCGTGGCACTGTCGGCCCGTTCGAGCCCGTGGTACCAGGGCCCTGCCCCGTCGCCGTGACCATACACGAAACGCAGGATCGCCTGCATCCGTCGCACGGCGGGATCGTCGGGGTGGGCACGCGCCGCGAACTCGATCGCCGCGAGGGCCGAGTCCTTGTCCCCCGCGAGGCGCTCGAGCCGCCCGCGCCAGATCGCCACCACCGGATCGGCCACCATCGCCGCGGTGCCGGCACCGCGGAAGGCGCGGACCGCGATCTCGCGCACGACGCGATCGTCGGTGTCCATCGCCCACTCCGCCAGCCGCAGCAGTCCGTCGGCCTCGGCGCTGTCGGCGCCCGTGCTGCGGACGAAGTCGGCGACGTGGCCGGCAGCGGGATCGCGGCCGAGCATTTCCTGGAGCGTGTACCCGAACGCCCCACCGGTGCGGGCATGGTGCAGGTCGGCGAGGGCGTAGCTGCCCCATGCGAGGGACCACTCGGGATGGTCCTCCACGACGCCCCGGAGCGCCTGGGCCGCGGCCTCGTGCATCGTCGCGCTCCCGGTCACCTCGCCGAGCCGCAGTTCCACGAGCGCCAGCCGCCAGACCGCCCGCGATGCCCCGCCGCTGCTGTCCGCCGCCGCGAGTGCCATGCGCCGCAGGGCGCGGAGGGAGTCGGCATCCTCGCGGACCGCCAGCGAGTCGCGCCACGCGCGCATCTCCGCGCGCAGGTCGGGTGCCTGGGCGGAGAGGGTCGCGGTCGTGCAGGCGCTGGCGACCAGCGCGAGGCGTAGGGCTCGGACCACCGCTCAGTCCCTCACGGTGAAGGTGCGAAAGCGTGAGGCCTCACGACCATCCTCGGTCGAGACGGTCACCTCCAGACGATACTCGCCGGGCGAGACCCGTTCCAGCGAGACCTCGCGGAGGATCCGATCGACACCCCCCGGGTGGACCTGTTCGAAGGTGAGTTCCAGTGCCTTGCCCCCGCCGAAGAGCTTCCGGAAGATCCCGCCGCCGGGCTTGCGGACTGTGAGCCGCGTCCGATAGGGGGCCCCCGGGGGGAGGCCGGTGACCTCGAAGTACAGGTGCAGCGGTTCGGCCCGGCGGTAGCGGGAGAGCGGGTTGATCCACGCGGTGTCGCCGGTGGCGGTGACCCACGGCAGCGGGACGCTGCGCACGCCCATCGCGATGTCGCTCAGCCCGAGGTCGGGACCGAGTGGCGAGGGGACCCGCAGGGTGTCCCGGGTGGAGACCATTCCGCCGTCGTCGGTCTCGACGGACATCCGGACCGTGAAGATCCCGGGTGGCACCTCGACCGCCTGATGGCCGAGGAGCAGCTCGCCCGCCGCCAGCGGACGCGGCAGCACGAAGCCACGGGTCGAATCGGCGCGCAGCACGGTCGTGCCGTCGAGGGCCTGGATCGCGATCCGGGTCCGCACCGGATACGCGAAGGTTCCCTCCGACTCCCGCGGGGTGAGCTCCTCGCCGGGAATCGCGTACGCCAGCTGGACCGCCGCGCCCCGGTGGTCGGAGCCGACCGCGAGCAGGACGACCGAGGCGTCGAGCTCCGGGCCGGGGTCGAGCGGCCAGCTGTCGGTGGACATCGCCCGGGCGATCGAGCGGCGACCGAGCGTCCGTTCCTCGGTCATCAACTGCGCGTTGCCGCCCCGCCCGGCGCCGAGCATGCGCGAGTAGACCGGATCGAGATCCTGCCGCGAGCGGAGCAGTCCCTCGGTCCGCTGCCGCAGGAGCCCGCCGTACGCGTCCTCGCTGAGCGACACCGAATCGCGCAGCGACAGCGCCGTGGCGAAGCCGAGGACGTCGAGCAGGCTCTCGACCAGGCGGAAGTCCTGCACGTCCTGCCGGGCGACGAAGTGCAGCAGCAGGTCGCCATCGTCGCGGCGATAGAGCCACGATTCGTTCGGCTCGATCCCGGGGGCGCTGTACTGCGCCCGCTCGTCCGGTTCCCCGTGGCGGATGTAGGCGACGCCACGGTCGTCGTACTCGGTCTGGCCCGATCGGTAGCGCTCGGCGATGTCGAACTGGCGATTCTCGGAGACCAGCCGGTACGCGCGCCGCGCGTAGTCCAGCCGGCGGTAGTGCTCCGCCAGTCGTTCGCCGCGCCGATGCAGCGCGTCGTCGTCGCGGGCCTGCCAGAAGGCCCGCAACAGCGCCACGCGCGCGTCGGGCGTCGCGGCGTCGAAGGCGGCGGCGGTCGAGTCGGGCAGCACGAGGTCGAGGTCGGTGCGGGCGAGCGCGGTGACCGTGGAGTCGCCGGTCGCGATCGCGTCGTACCAGAGCGGGGCGGCGGTGCTGTCGCCCGTGAGGAGGAGGGTGCGGGCGAGTTCGAAGCGCGCGACCGCATCGGTGCTGTCGCGCGCGAGGATGCGTTGCAACGCGGCGCGAGACGAATCCAGGCTGCCGACCCGTCGCTCGATCCGGGCCCTGGCGAGCAGCACGCCCGGGCCGGCCGCGGTGCCGGTCCGGCCTGCCCGACGCAGCGCCGCGAGGGCGACATCCATGCGGGCGTTGATCCGCTGGCGAAGGGCGGTGTTGCTGAGCTCGACGAGTCCCAGCTCGAAGGTCGGGTCGACCGCGGCGCTCTGGGCGAAGGCGTTTGCCGAGCGGGTCAGGGCGTCCTTGCCCAGCATGGTCTGGAACCCCTCGACCAGGGTCACCTCGGAGTTCCCCACCCCGAGCTCGGCCAGGCCGAGCCCGTACCAGCCGTAGGGCCAGTCGGGCTTCACCTGGATCGCCCACTCGAACTCGCCTCCGGCCTCGTCGTAGTGGCGTCGGGCGGCCGGCTCGCCGGCCACCTGCCCCAGCCGAAGCGCGACGAAGCCGAGCCGGAGGTGCAGCATGGCGTTGTCCCGATCGGTGCGTGCGCGCCCGATGAGCTCCGCCTCGAGGGTCCGGAGCCCGGCCACCTCCTGGATGGTGGCGAGCGAGTCGCGGAACCGCTCCAGGGCCTGCCGTTCGGCCGGCGACTGCGCGGTGACCGGCGCGGCCGCGCAGAGCAGGGCGAGGAGGAGGTGGCAACCGCCCGGACGGGACCGTGGGGACAAGGTGATCATGCGCTCCATGAAATCTACGGAGGCGGGAGGGGGCTCGCTGTCAGGGACGAGTGAAGGGTCGGCTCTGGCACCACTGGCCCGGGGGGGCGGTCGGAGGCGACTAAGCTGCGAAACCATCGCGAGTTAGGCGCGCAATTGCGTTGACGCCTCCCGATGCTGCTCCTATCTTCCCGCGACCCACCGGCAACGGTGCGGCAGACTGGAACGCCACCCAAGGCCACTTAGCCCGGGAAGATGACCCTGCCGCCCATTCGCGCGACACTCTATGCCCTGACGGATCGTGGCCGCACCCGCGAGCACAACGAGGACACCTTCCTCGTCGCGAACCTGCGGGACACCGAGGCCATCCGCACCCCGCAGCGCGAGGAGCACGAGATCGGCGATCGGGGCATGCTCTACCTCGTCGCGGACGGGATGGGGGGTGCCGCAGCGGGCGAGCTCGCCTCCGAGATGGCGGCAGTGCAGATCCACCGGCACATGGTGGAGCGCTGGACCGATGCGCCGCTTGCCACCGCCGAGGGGTTCACGGTCTTCCTCCGCGAGGCCGTCGAGCGCGCCAACAGCGAGCTGCACGCCTACGCCACCTCGCACCCGGACGTGCGCGGGATGGGGACGACGGCGACGGTCGCGGGCGTCTATCGCGACCGGATCTACCTGGCCCAGATCGGCGACTCGCGGGGCTACCTCGTCCGGGAGGGGACGGCGCGGCAGCTGACCCGGGACCAGTCCCTGACGCAGCGACTGGTCGAGGTCGGCGAGCTGACCGAGGAGGAGGCCGAGGCCAGCGAGCGGCGCAACATCATCCTGCAGGCGCTGGGACCCGAGGCGCGCGTCAAGGTCGACCTCTCGTCACAGGCGCTGCAGCGGCACGACGTCCTGCTGATCTGCTCCGATGGCCTGACGAGCGTGGCCCGCCGCGAGGATCTCGCGGCCGTGGTGGCCGCCGAGGACGATGTCCAGCGGATCTGCGAGCGGCTCATCGCGTTGGCGAACGAACGGGGCGGGCCCGACAACATCACGGTGGTCGCGGTGCGCTTCGAGGGCGAGGGACTGCCGGAGCGCGCGTCCGAGGAGCCGGGGTACCACGAGTTCGAGACCGGGGCGCGTCCCGCGCTGCAGGCGACGGCCGCGTTCCCCTCGCCGGTGACCCCGCCCAGCACACCGGCGGTCACCCCCACCCCGCGCCGGGGCCTGCCGACCGGCTTCGTGCTGGCTGCCGTGGGCACCGCGATGGCGCTGATCGGCCTGGCGATCTGGCTGAGCCGGTGACGCCCGCCTAGGCGGGCGTCACCGACCCGAGCACCCGCGGCCCGCGCGCCCCGGTGACCCGCGGCAGGTTGCCCGGCTGGCCATGGATCGTCAGCCACCCCAGCACCGCAAACGCGACCGCCTCCTTCGCCACCGCCGGGAAGAAGCACTCGTCGAACCGCACGAGGCGCCGGCCCCCCGCGGCGAGCCGCGTGGTCAGCTCGTGCATGAGCACCGGGTGGTGCGTCCCGCCGCCGGCGACGACGACCTCGGGCGCGGGAGGAAGGAACCGTTCGCAGAAGTCGGCGATCGTCTCGACCGTGAGGGCGACGGCGGTGCGGACCCCGTCGGGTCCGGGGAGCCGGTGATGGAGGCGCGCGGCGTAGTCTGCGCCGTAGCGCTCGCGGCCGGTGCTCCGCGGGGGCGGCGTGGCGAAGAACGGGTCGGCGAGGAGGAGTTCGAGGGTCGCCGGATCGGTCGTGCCCTGCGCGGCGAGCGCTCCGCCCGCGTCGTAGGGGAGCGCACGATCGACCAGCCGGGCGATGGCATCGATCACCGCCATGCCGGGGCCGGAGTCGCCGGCCACCACGTCGTCCAGCCGCGCCCGCTCCCCGACCCACGTCGCGTTCGCCATCCCGCCGATGTTGAGCAGGATCCTCGGCGCCCCGGCGGCACCGAAGCAGAGGGCGTCCACCATCGGCACCAGCGGCGCGCCCTCTCCGCCGGCGGCGACGTCGCGGGCGCGGAAATCGTGGACGACCCGCACCCCGAACCGTTCGGCGAGGATCGCCGGATCGCCGAGTTGCCAGGTGACGACGGGTGGCTCGTGCCAGATCGTCTGGCCGGGGAACGCGATCGCCGCGAGCTGGTCCGCACGCACATGGGCCGCCTCGAGGAGTGCATCGACGGCCTGCGCCGCCCAGTCGCCGAGGGCGGCGTGCAGCCGGGCAACTTCGGCCACCGGCCCACCGGCCAGCACCGCATCGAGGCGGGCACGCTCCGCCGGCGCATAGGGACGATGCACGTGGGCCAGGAGCTCGATGTCGGTGGCGCCACGCACCCGCACCAGTGCCGCGTCCATCCCGTCGAGGGAGGTGCCGGACATCAGCCCGACCATGAGCATCGGCGCCTCACTCACCGGGAGCGACCGGTGGAGGCGGGCCGAGCAGGGCTCGCAACCGATGATCCACGGCGGCGAGGCGGGTGTTCGCCGCCTCGCGGTCGACCCCGAGGAACTCCATCGCGATCGCCGTGCGCACCGAGCCGCCCGCGCGATCGATCGCCGCGCGTGCCACGTCCCGGGGCACCCCGAGCACCGACATCACGATCCGCTCGCCCCGCTCGTGCAGCTTCGCGTTGCGGGCCTGCAGGTCGACCATGAGGTTGCCGTAGGTCTTGCCGAGGCGGACCATCGCCCCGGTGGTGAGCATGTTGAGCACGAGCTTGGTGGCGGTGCCCGCCTTGAGTCGCGTGCTTCCCGTCACCAGTTCCGGACCGACATCGACCTGGATCACGACGTCGCACCCGGCGGCGACGGCGTCGGGCGGCGTGGCACAGGTCACCAGGAGTGTCGCGGCGCCGACCCGGCGCGCCGCCTGCAGCGCCCCCGCCACGTACGGCGTCGAGCCGCTCGCGGCGATCCCGACAACGGCGTCGCGAGCGGTGGGCACGAGCGCCAGCAGGTCGGCGCCGCCCTGCGCCGGGTCGTCCTCGGCGCCCTCCACGGCGCTGGTCAGGGCCGCGGGACCACCGGCGATCAGGCCGCGGACCATGGCGGGGTCGGTGCCGAAGGTGGGCGGGCATTCGGAGGCATCGAGGACGCCGAGACGCCCGGAGGTGCCGGCCCCGACATAGATGAGCCGCCCGCCGGCACGGAACGCGGCCTCGACGGCCTCGATGGCGGCGATGAGTTCGGTCCTGGCCGCCGCCACGGCGGCGGGGACGGTGGCATCGGCGGCGCAGAAGAGGTCCACGAGGCCGCTGACCGACAACTCGTCGATCTCGGTCGAGTCGGGATGGCGGCGTTCGGTGGCGCGTGGGGCGGTCATCGGGCGGCCCGGGCGGAGTCGGCTGTCACGAGGCTCACGTCGCCTTAAGTTAGGGGGCGACCGTCCGCACCACCACATCCTCCCTTCGCGAGATCACGCCATGCGCCTGCTGCGCCACGCCCTCGGTGCCTTCCTGCTCGTCGCGCCCGCCCTGCCCCTCGCCGCCCAGGGCCGCTCGGTCCTTCCCGAGAGCTGGCGCCTGCGGGACGAGGCGCCGGTGGCCACCGGCCGCCGGGCGATGGTGGTGTCGTCCTCCCCGATCGCGAGCGAGGTCGGCCGCGACGTCCTGCGGGCCGGGGGCAACGCCGTCGATGCCGCGGTGGCGGTCGGATTCGCGCTCGCCGTGGTGCATCCGGTGGCAGGGAACATCGGTGGCGGCGGCTTCATGGTGATGCGGATGCACAACGGGCGCACCTACGCCCTCGACTATCGCGAGACCGCGCCGGCCGCCGCCACGCGCGACATGTACCTCGACGAGAACGGGGACGTGAGCGACAAGTCGCGCATCGGGCACCTCGCCTCGGGTGTCCCGGGCGCGGTGGCCGGGATGCTGGCCGCCCACGAGCGCTTCGGGCGGCTGCCGCGTGCCGCGGTGATCGAGCCGGCGATCCGCCTCGCGCGCGACGGCTTCATCCTCGACGACCATCGGGCCCGCTCGCTCCGCGGGGCGGCGCGCCAGCTCGCCCGCTTCGACGGCAGCGCGCGCCAGTTCCTGATCAACGGCACCGAGGGGCCGCCCGACGGCTACCTGCTGCGCCAGCCCGATCTCGCCCGCACCCTCACCGCGATCCGTGACCTCGGCAAGGACGGCTTCTATCGCGGCTGGGTGGCCGACTCGCTCGAGGCCGAGATGCGGCGCGGTGGCGGGATCATGACCCGGGCCGACCTCGCCGCGTACGAGGCCCGCTGGCGGGAACCGATCCGGATCAACTACCGCGGCTGGACGATCTGGTCGATGCCGCCCGCGTCCTCGGGCGGGGCGACGCTGGCGATGATCCTCAACATCCTCGAGGCCTACGACCCGCTGCCGGCCTGGGGCACGCCGCAACTGATGCACCTCGAGGCCGAGGCGATGCGCCGGGCGTTCACCGACCGGAACCGCTTCCTCGGCGACCCCGACTTCGAGGACGTGCCCCTCGCGCGGCTGGTCTCGAAGGAGCATGCGGCCGAGCTCCGCGCCGACATCGACCTCGACCGCGCGACGCCGACGCCGCCGTTCGACCCGTCGATCGTCGAGGGCAACAACACGACGCACTACTCGGTCGTGGATGCCGAGGGAAACGCGGTGTCGACCACGACGACGATCAACTTCGGCTACGGGTCGTACGTGACCGTGCGCGGCGCGGGCTTCCTGCTGAACAACGAGATGGACGACTTCGCCTCCGCACCGGGGCGGCCGAACGGCTTCGGCCTCGTGCAGGGGGAGGTGAACGCGATCGAACCCGGCAAGCGGATGCTCTCGGCGATGACGCCGAGCATCGTGCTCGACAGCGCCGGGGCGCTGCGGATGGTGGTCGGGTCGCCGGGCGGGCCGACGATCATCACCCAGGTCTTCCATGTCATCAGCAACGTGATCGACCATCACATGTCGCTCGCGGACGCCGTGAGCGCCCCGCGCACCCATCACCAGGCGCTGCCGGACCGGCTGCGGGTGGAGGGGCCGGGGGGATTCGCCGAGTCGGTCCTTGCCGCGCTGCGCGGCCTCGGGCACCAGATCGACGAGGGCGGGACCTGGGGCGACTTCCAGGCGATCATGCGCTCGGGCGGCCGCTGGGTCGGGGTCAGCGATCCGCGCGCCGGCGGGGGTGGCAGCGGGTATTGAACAGGGTCGTGAGAAGTGAGTCCTGAGACATGAGGGGGAAACCCTCAGGACTCAGGACTCACTTCTCACGTCTCGAGGATCAGTCGCGCTCGAAGGTGTCGCGGAGCGTGATCGTCATCGGCTTGCCGGCCGCGACGATGACGTCGCGATCGGCGGTGCTGCTGGCCACCGCGGCGCCGGCGGCGGCGCCACCGATCGCCCCGACGACGGTGCCCTTCTTCCCGCCGATCACGCGGCCGATGATCCCGCCGGCGACGGCACCCGCACCGGTCTTGGCGACCTCGCCGGTCCCGATCCCCCGGGCGCGCAGCTCGTACTCGAAGTCGGTCGAGCGCGCCACGATCGGATAGGTCGCCCCGTCAATCGCGATGTTGCGTGCGGACAGGACGAGCGTCCCGGCATCGCCGCGATTGGGGGCCGGGGCGATCTCGATGATCGCCATCGTGACGATCGCGCCGGCGGGGATGACCACCCGGCCGCTCCCGTCGGTGTAGTCCGCCGTCACCCGCAGCCGAATCGCATCACCCACGGCACTGGTTCGCGAGTGGATCGAGTCGAGCACGGTGGTCCGGAGGGCGGTGCCACTCGCCAGGGCCAGCGGCGCCGGGGCAGGCGCGGCCGCCGGCGGCGGTGCGGGAGCCGGCGCCGGGGCCGGGGCCGGCGACGGGCGATTCGGGGTCGGGCGAGCGGCCGGGGGCGGCGGGCTCGGCCGGTCGACGAAGACCGTCTCGGCAGGCGCGGGCGGGGTGGTATCGGGGAGAAGCGGTTCGTCGGCGATCGGCACCAGGCTGTCGGTCAGCCCCAGCGTGGCCTCGTCCTCGGGTGGTGCATCACCGCCGCAGGCGACCAGTAGGGCCGCAGTGGCAAGCAGGAATCGGGTCGGCATCAGGTATCCTCTCCAGGATGATTTCGCGGCGCCGTGCGCGGCGCCATGGCACAGCAGGGGGGACGCCCGATGCGCGGCATCGGGCACAGGACCGGGTCAGACCCGCCGCAGGATCCACTCCGGCGTGAGGGTCTGCAACAGCGCCGCCATCCGGGTGAAGGCGCCGCTGACGAGCAGCAGGCCCACCACGATCAGGAGGATTCCGCTCACCCGCTGGACCCATGGGAGCCAGCGCCGGAACCTCGTGAACCAGCCGCGGAAGCGATCGACCGCCACGGCGGCGATCAGGAACGGGACCGCCAGCCCCGCCGAGTAGGCCGCGAGCAGGCCCATGCTCCGGCCAACCTCGCCCGTCGTCATCCCGAGGCCGAGGATCCCGCCGAGGACCGGACCGAGGCAGGGGGTCCAACCGGCGGCAAACGCCATCCCCACCAGGAAGGAACCGAGGAAACCGACCGGCTTGCGATCGAGGTGCACCCGACGCTCCCGCTCGACCGCCGCGATCCGGAAGATACCGGTGGCATAGATGCCGAAGACGATGAGCATCACGCCGCCGATGCGCGCGAGGGTCTCCTTGTGGAAGCGCAACGCGGAGCCGAGGGCGGTGGCGCCCGCCCCGAGCGCGATGAAGATCACGGAGAAGCCCGCCACGAACAGCAGCGCGTGCCAGAGCGCCCAGCGGCGGCGATCGCCCATCTCCTCGATGGTCATCCCGGTGAGGAAGCCGAGGTACGACGGCACGAGCGGCAGCACGCAGGGCGACAGGAACGAGAGCAATCCCGCCGCGAACGCGACCGGCAGGATGAGCGACGGGCCGTCGTTCACCGGGACCGTCCCGGCGCCGCGGGGGCGGCACCGACCTCCCGCCGACGGCACTCGCGGCAGAGGCCGTGCAGTTCGACCTGATAGCGCTCGGCGAGGAAGCCATGCTGGTCGGCGAGCAGCGGCAGCGCGCGCTCGAGCTGCTCGAGGGCGAATTCGGTGAGCTTGCCGCAGCGTCGGCACACGAGGTGCCCGTGAGCGCTGCCCGGGTCGATCGCCTCGTAGCGCCGGAATCCCTCACCGAAATCGTGGGCGCGAACGAACCCCGCTGCGACGAGGGTGTCGAGCGCGCGGTAGATCGTCGCGGTGCCGACCTGTTCGCCCGAGCGACGCAGCAGCGCCGCGATGTCGTCGACGGAGAGGTGCCGGTCGGCGCCCAGCACCGCCCCGGCGACGAGGTCGCGCTGGCGGGTCACCGGCTGGTGGCGATCCCGCAGCCAGCGACGGAACCGCTCCTGCGCGGCAGGAGGGGCGTCAGGCATCGGGCGCATCGGACGCCTCGTCGGCACCGCCGTCCGCCCCCGTCGGCGCGGGCACCGGCGGGAACCAGGTCGCGATCTCGACGTCCGCGGGTGGGTCCTCGTCGTCGGCGCGCACCGGGACGAGGGCGAGCAGCTCGTGCAGCGCCTCGACCGGGCCGGACCCCACCTCGACCATGTCGGCGGTGAACCCGCCGCGGTCCCGTCCCTTGATCGTGGCGGTGTACGAGGCGGTCAGGATGCGGCGACGCTCGCCGGTCACGAGACTCACGATCGCCGTACCGTACTCCTTCTGCTCCCGCCGCACGATCCGGAAGACCCAGATGCCGTCGACCTCCTCGACCGGGATCCGCTCCGCGAGCCAGGCCGCGAGCCGTTCCCAGCGTTCGCCCTCGCCGGGGCGAACCGTCAGTTCCGGGAGCATCGCGCCTCCACGAAGTGCCGCAGGACATGCATGAAGTCCTGGGCGTTGGTCACGACGCCGAACGCCTGGTGGGTGCCACGATCCTTGAGCTTGGTCACCACGAACTCCGTCTGGTCCACGCAGATGGTGAGCAGCGGTTCCGGGCGCCCCTCGGCGTTGTGGGTGTGGAACGCCGGGAGCATGTTGCCGACCGCGATCGCGTGCAGCGCCGTGGCGACCAGCACCGCCCCGGTCGCGCGCACCGCGTGCTCGCGCATCGCATCCTGCGCGGCGAGCGCATCGGTGAGCACGCCGGGGAGCGGTCCATCGTCCCGGATCGAGCCGGCGAGGACATACGGCGTGCCGGTCGTGACCAGCGCATGCATGATGCCCGACGGGATCAGGCCATCGGCCACCGCCGCCTCGATCGAACCGGCGGCACGGACGGCATTGATCGCGCGCATGTGCAGGCCGTGGCCACCGCTCGTCGGGCGGCCGGCGCCGTCCATGCCGAGGGTCGTGCCGAAGATCGCGGCCTCGATATCGTGCACCGCGACGGCGTTGCCGGCCAGCATCGCCCCGACGAACCCCTCGCGGATGAACCATTCGAAGTCGGCCCGCGCCCGGGAGTGCACCAGTGCGGGACCGGCGACCCAGAGGAGCGATCCGCCCCGGGCGCGCTGCTCGAGGAGTCGGTCGGCGAGGTCCTCGTAGTTCACGGGCCGCTCGCGCGAGACCTCGGTGCTCATGAACGAGAACTCGCCCGGGGTCGCCGAGCCGCCGAGGAATCCCTCCGCGTGCACGACGACTCCTTCCCCGCCCTGCTCGTCGTGGCCGACGAGGACCGGCTCGCCGGCCAGCACCTTGCGGGGCTCGAGGGTCACCAGCACGCCGTCGCGCTGGACGACCGCGCAGTCCATCCGCGGTCGGGTCGGCGCCTGCCAGCCGTCCGGGAGGCGGACGTAGGTCGGCAGGTTCGACGTCGAGAAGAACCCCTCGGGCAGGACGCCGTCCTGTGGAGCGGCGACGAAGCGGGCGAGCGGCGCGTCCCGGAACGGCGGCTCGGTGACATCAGGAAGCCATGGCATGGGCGGGTAAGCTAGGGGACGTGGCGGAGCCGGGACAAGCGCGTGTTGCCGCCCCTCCCCCTCGTGCCCACCTTCCGACCCGATGCCACTCCCGCTGCTGGTCCTCGCACTCCTCCTCGCCGGCCTCCACACGGTCGTGGCCGCGCAGGACTCCGTGACCGTCCTCCCTCCGATCGGAGTCACCGCCGCCCGGACGGCGACGCCCGCCGGCACGGCCGGACTCCCGGTGTCGGTCCTCAGCGGCACGGAGGCCGGACGCGGGCGGCCCTTGCCCGCCCTCGACGAGTTGCTGGCCTTCGTGCCGGGCGTCCTGGCGTCAGGCCGCGGCGACCCGACCCTCGACGATCGGGTGGCCCTGCGCGGGACCGGGGCACGGGCCAACTTCGGGATTCGCGGCATCCGGGTGCTCGTGGACGGGTTCCCCGCCACCCTGCCCGACGGCCAGAGCCAGCTGGGCCAGCTGATCCCGCTGGCGATCGAACGGATCGCCGTGGCCAGGGGACCATTGGCGGCCCTGCATGGCAACGGGGCGAGCGGCGTGCTGGCGCTGGAGACCCCCTCCGGGCTCGGCGACGCGTCCGCGGCCCGCTTCGCCGTTCAGGCGGGGTCCGCAGGAACGCGCGAGGCGGCGGTCGGGCTCTCGGCCAGCTCGCCGCGGCTGGGCGCCACGCTGTTCGCCGCGCGCGAGGCGAGCGATGGCCTCCGGACCCACGCAGCCTTCACCCGTCGCCGACTGCAGGGCGGGATCACCTGGCAACCGGACCCGGCCAACCGACTGCTGGTACGGTTGGCGGTCCAGGACGACCCGTTCAGCGCCTCACCCGGCGCGCTTACCGTGGCCGAGTTCGCGGCCGACCCGCGGGGCGCGGCGCCTCGCAATCGCACGCTCGACGCCGGGAAGGCGGTGCGACAGCAGCAACTCGGAATCGGCTGGGACCACTCGGGGCACGCCGTGTCGCTGGTGTCGCGCGCCTGGATCCTTGGTCGCGACCTGGAGAATCCGATCGCGGCGCCGGCGCCGCTCGACCCGACGCACGGCACCTGGATCGCGCTGACGCGCGCCGTGCGTGGCGCCAGCAGCACGCTCACGTGGCGAGTGCATTCCGGACTCGACCTGGGGGCGGGACTCGACGTCCAGCAGATGCGCGACGTGCGCACCAACCGGCCCCATGTCGGTGCCGGCCCGGATGGCCCCGCGTTCGTCGATCAGGACGAGGTGGTGCGGGAACTGGGTGGCTTCCTCCACGCCGCGTGGCGGGTACACCCGGCCGTGGTCGTGCGAGGCGGGGTCCGGCGCGACGGGGTGCGCTTCAGCGTGACCGACCGCCTGGAACCAGGCGCCTCGGGGGATCGGACGCTCGCGGCGACGTCGGGATCGGCGTCGATCGCGTGGCAGGCGGGCGCCACCGAGGCGTGGCTCGGCGCCGGGCGCTCGTTCGAGACCCCCACCACCACCGAACTGGGCAATCGCCCGGATGGCTCGACCGGCCTGAATCGGGAGCTCCAGCCGGCACGCACGACCTCGCTCGAAGTAGGACTCCGTCACGGTGCGGGCCGGGTGCGCCTCGAGGGCGCCGCGTGGACGGCCGTCACGCACGACGCGATCCTGCCCGCCGCCGAGATCGGCGGCCGGTCGCTGTTCCGGAACGTCGCGCGCACGACGTCGCGCGGGGTGGAATTCTCCGGCGACCTGCTGCTCGCGCGCGGGGTGGTCGCGCGGGCCGCCGCCACCGTGATCGCGGCGCGGTTCGGTCCGCAGCTCGTGGACGCAGAGGGCACCCCGATCGGCGGCCACCGCCTCCCGGGCATCCCGACGGCGACGCTTCGCCTCGGCCTGACGGCGCGACGGGGGCCGTGGTCCCTCGACGTCGACCACGCCTTCCGCGGCGCCACGGAAGCCTTCGACGACGGGCGACAGCGCGCCGAGGGATGGGGCTCGGGAATCACCAATGCGGCGCTGCGCGTCAGCGCGACGACGCGACTCTCGCTCCACGCCGTCGTGCGCAACCTCACCGATCGCGCCGTGGCGAGCTCCGTCGTCGTCAACGCCGCGGGAGCCCGCATCATCCAGCCGCTCCCGACACGACAGGTCAGCCTGGGCTTCGCGCTCGCACTCGACTGAGCCGCGAGCGGTCGGCCCGCGATGCGTCAGAGCATCGAGACCGGATCCCGGTCGAGGGTGAACCGAATCCCGCCCCGCCGCGCACTCAGGCGCGGACCGACGGTGCGCACCCAGGCGCCGAGCGCACGGGCATCTCCCCGCACCAGCAGGTGGGCACGATACTCGCCCCGGATCCGGCCGATCGGACAGGGCGCAGGGCCGAGGACGACGAGCCCCGCGCGCGAGCGGGCGATCGCCCGCTCGCACCAGGCCGCGAAGGTGGCGAGCTGGGCCTCGACATCGGCGGCCTCGGGCCCGCTTGCCACGACCCGCGCGAGCTCGACGGTCGGCGGGTACGGTGGCATGGTCCGCGCCGCCAGCTCGGCGTCGAGGAAGGTGGTCGCGTCGTGCCGGGCCGCGCACTGGAGGGCGGGATGCTCCGGTTGGCGGGTCTGCACGAGCACGCGGCCACCCAGGGGCCCGCGACCGGCCCGACCCGCGACCTGGGCGACGAGCTGGAAGGTCCGCTCCGCCGCACGGAAGTCGGGCAGGTGCAGCGCCGTGTCGGCATCGACCACCCCGACGAGTGTCACGTTGGGGAAGTCGATCCCCTTGGCGATCATCTGGGTGCCGAGGAGCACGTCGACCTCGCCGCGCCCGACCCGCTCGAGAATCCGATGGTGCGACCAGCGGGTCCCGGTCGTGTCGAGATCCATCCGCGCCACGCGCGCACGCGGGAATCGCTCGGCCACGAGGCGTTCGAGCTGCTGGGTGCCCGCACCCCGGCGATGGATCGTGGTGCCCCCGCACGCGGCGCACCCGGCGGGGACGTCGGCGCGGTGATCGCAGTAATGACACCGCAGGTGCTCCGGGTCATGATGCAGGGTCAGCGCGATGCTGCACGACGGACAATCGACCACGGTGCCACAGGCGGCACACTGGATGAACGTCGACCACCCGCGACGATTGAGGAGCAGGAGGACCTGCTCGCCGCGGTCGAGGCTCCGCGCCATCGCCGCGTCCAGCGCCTCCGACCACGGCAGCGGGCCGGCCGCGACGAGCGGTTCGTGGCGCAGGTCGACGAGATCGACGGGCGGCATCGGGCGTCCGGCGACGCGGGTCGGCAGGTCGATCACCGTCCCCCCCTGCCGGACCTGCGCCCAGCTCTCCACCGAGGGGGTCGCGGTCCCGAGGATCACCGTGGCCCCCTCGCGCCGCGCGCGCATCCGCGCCACGTCGCGCGCGTGGTAGCGCGGCGTCTCCCCGTTCTTGTAGCTCCCCTCGTGCTCCTCGTCGAGGATGATCACGCCGAGGCGCTCGATCGGGGCGAACACGGCCGACCTGGCCCCGACCGCGACGCGCCGCTCGCCGCGACGGAGCAGCCGCCAGGCATCGGCCCGCTCGGCGTCCGAGAGGCCGGAGTGCAGCACCGCCACCGCGTCGCCGAAGGCGCCGCGCACGCGCGCCACGGTCTGCGGCGTCAGCGCGATCTCGGGCACGAGCAGGATCGCCCCCTGCCCACTCGCCAGCAGGTGCCGGATGTGCTCGAGATATACGGCGGTCTTCCCCGAGCCGGTGACCCCGTGCAGCAGCGCTTCCCCTCCGGGCGGCAGGGCGGCGAGGGTGGCGAGTGCGTCCTGCTGCGCGGGGAGGAGCTCGGTCGGCGGCGGAGTCCCGACGAGGTCGGCGAATGGATCGCGGATCGATTCCGCCTCCTCGATCACGACGATGCCGCCGGCCACGAGCTGGGCGAGTGGCCCGGCACTCGCGCCGGCGCGATCCAGGAGGACGCGCACCGCGAGCCGGCCCCCGGCCTGCTCGAGACTCTCGTAGAGGGCACGCTGGGTGCGGGCCCGACGGAAGCGCGCCTCGCGCTCCACCAGCGTCAGCGGCTCGCCCGCGAGCACGGCGACCCGGGCGGTTCGCGTGCCGCCGCGCAGATCGGGGGGCACCGCCTCGAGGGAGAGCAGCCCCAGGCGGCGGAGTCGATCGATCACGTCGAACGCCGGCCGCCGGAGGAGTCGCGACGCGGCCCGGGCGCTGGCCCGGCCACCGTCGCGCCGCTGCAGCCACGCGAGAAGCTCGCCGGCGGCACCCCCGACCCGCGCCGTGGCCCCGGCCTCGGTGAGGTGCAGCACCAGTTCGGTGCGTCCCCAGAGCGGGGCCGGCAGCATCGCGCGGAGCATCAGGCCGATGGGCGCGCCCCAGTGTCGCGCCGCATCCTCGGCCACTGCCAGCAGCGGCTCGGGGAGTGCCGGTTCGTCGTCGGGCACCGCCAGGACTTCCCTGGCCTCACCCGGCGGTGGTGTCTCGTCGAGTGCGACGACGATCCCGATCATCTCCTGTTGGCGCACGGGGACCACGACGCGCGCGCCGACCACCACGCGATCGGCGATCGTCGGCGGGACACGGTACCGATACGGTTCAGGCACCGGGAGCGGCAACGCCACCCGGGCGAACCGCGAGGTGCTCACCGTCGCACGACCCCCAGCCCCGGCCCGTCGGGGAGGCGCACCTGACCACCGTGGATCGTGGCACCGACGAACGGATCCTGGGCCAGCAGCGCCGCGCCATCGAGGTCGACGACATCGACGAGCGGGGTCAGGTGGGCGGCGGCGGTGATCCCGAGCGACGACTCGATCATGCAGCCCACCATCACCTGCAGGTGGTGCGCGCGCGCGATCGCGATCATCCGCAGCGCCTCGCGCAGCGAGCCGCACTTCGCGAGCTTGATGTTGATGCCATCGACCTTGCCGACGAGGGGCGGGATGTCGCGCGCGGTGACGCAGCTCTCGTCGGCGATCACCGGGATCGTCGCGGCGGCACGCACGCGACCGAGTCCCTCGTGATCGCGCGGGGCCACCGGCTGCTCGAGGAGCGTCACCCCGAACTCGGCGAGCACCGGCAGCATCGCGACCGCCTGCGCCGCCGACCACGCGCAATTGGCATCGACCCGCAGCTCCTTGTCGGTCGCCTCGCGGATGGTCCGCAGCACCATGAGGTCATCCGCGCCACCGAGCTTCACCTTGAGGATCGGGTACTCCTCCGCCTCGGCGACCTTCATCCGCAGCCGGTCCGGCGTGTCGAGCCCGATCGTGAAGGTCGACTGCGGCGCCGCCGCCGGGTCGAGTCCCCACCAGCGACAGAGCGGCATCCCCGCGCGCTTCGCCACGAGATCGTGCAGCGCCGCGGAGATCGCGACCCGGGCCGCCGCGTTGCCCCCGAGGGCCGCGAGCAGGCGTGCCTCGATTGCCTCGAGCTGCCCGGGGTCGTCACCAAGCTGCGCGGCGTAGGTCGGCAGGGCGGCCTGGACCGTCTCGAGGGTCTCCCCATAGAAGCGCGTCGCGGCCGCCTCCCCCCATCCCTCGTTGCCGTCGGCGTCCTGGATCCGCACCATCACCGTGCGATAATCCGATTGCCCGCCGCGCGCGATGATGAACGGATGGCGGGTGCGCAGGGAGAGGAGTTCGGTGGTCAGCGTGAGCATGGCGGGCACCCGTCGGGAAAGTGGGGAATGCAGGGCGTAGGGCGGGACGATCGGCGTCAGGGACCGGCCATCGCGCGCACCGTGGCGTGAACGCCATCGGCGAGCCGCGCGGGGGCATAGCCACCCTCCATGAGCCCGACGATCGGGATCGTCGGCCACCGCTCGCGGAGGCGGTGGATCCAGGTCGCCGCATCCTCGGGCTCGAGGGTGAATCCGCCGAGCGGATCGCCCGCAAGACAGTCGTAGCCGGCCGAGATCAGCAGCAGCTCGGGGTGCCAGCCCTCGGTGGCGGCCCCGATCGCCTGCCACAGCGCCTCGAGATAGCTGGCGCGCGGGAGGCCGGGTGGCAGCGGGACGTTGAAGACGTTGCCCACCCCACGCTCCTCCGCGAGACCGCTCCAGGGATAGTGCGGATGCTGATGCATCGAGATGAAGCGGGTCCCCGGATCGGACTCGACGATCGCCTGCGTACCGTTGCCGTGGTGGACATCCCAATCGATGATCAGCGCCCGCTCGACACCCGAGCGCCGCGCCAGTGCGCGGGCCATCGCCACCAGGTTCACCGGGCAGAACCCCATCGCCCGGGCGGCCTCGGCGTGGTGTCCCGGTGGGCGCACGGCTGCGAAGGCATGCCGTGACGCGTCGAGTGCCGACGCAACCGCCGCCGCCACCGCGCCGGCCGAGCCGAGGATCGCAGGCCACGAGGCGGCACCGAGCGGGACCTCCTCGCCCCCGGGAAGTCCGGAGGCCGCGGCCGCCTCGAGCTGGTCGACGAACCGCCCCGGGTGGACCAGCGTCAGGAGGTCCCGATCGCCGGGTTCGGCCTCGATGACGTCGAGGGCGGGGTCGGCGCGAAGCCGCCGCAGCACCGCCGCCAGACGCTCCGGCTGCTCCGGCAGTCCCGGCGCGTGTCCGAGGCAGGCATACGAGGTGAAGACCCGGGCCATGCGCCTACCGGACGGCGCGGCGCCGGGTCCGCAGGACGATCAGCGCGGCGCCGGCGGGGATCCCGGCATCCTGGAGCCGAGCGGACTCATCCAGTACCCGGGCGCCCCGGTACTTCACCTCGAACGCCGCGGGGTCGGCCTCGACGCGCGCGGCCCGCAATGCCGACGCCTTGAGGTCCCGCACCGACTGGTCGGCATCGAACGGCAGGGTCACCTCGTCCCACATCTCGTGGACCATCACGCGCACGGTGCTCACCCGACCTCCGCCACGACGGGGAGCGTGGTGAGGAACCGCGCGACGGCGTGATCGAAGAGCAGCGTGGAGGCACGCACCGCCGTCCCGCCCTCCTGGGCGGTGGCCGCGAGTGCGATCTCCTCGCCGCCCTGCCCGCGCAGGAGCAGGTGCCCGGGACCGCGGCGCTCCGGGAACGCCGCCTGGCTCGGGATCCGCTCGGCGAAGAAGGCCTCGGCGCGATCCAGGACCTCTTCCGGGGATGCGCTGGTGTGCACCTCGTGAACCATCGTCACTCCTCCGACGGCAGGGACGGAAGCGGCCGCGCGACCACCTCGGCGGTGAACAGTGCGGTCGGGCGGAACAGGTCGCTGAAGCGGGGTCGCCGCCGAAGCACCGCCACGAGGTCGCCCGGTGGGGGATCGGCCACGCCCGTGACCAGAAGATACGCGGGCAGGGTCGCCGCTGCCGGGATGGCGACCGCATACCGCCGGCCATGCCAGCCGAGCTCGAGCTGGTCCGGAAGCCGCCGCACGACATGGTCGAGGAACCAGTCGCCATCGACCTCGTGCACGCCGGGCACGGGCGCGTCGCCATCGAGGTAGAAGAGCGGATCGAACGGCTCGCCGTCGTGGCGGGCAAAGTTCGCCTCGGCCGCCCGATCGAGGGCCTCCAGGTCATCACGCCGGGCGCGCCACTCGACATGGTGGCGCAGCTCGTGGGTGAGCGTCTCCCAGGCTTCCTCGC
>ERZ795053.1738-NODE-1738-length-27250-cov-7.241258_pt1 | contig 27250 bp, 31 predicted proteins | sample MGYA00375137_ERZ795053 | MGnify/ENA primary metagenome ERZ795053 (study PRJEB30182, sample SAMN05720284) | activated sludge metagenome | isolation source: Anaerobic digester | place: Hong Kong | collected 2014-12-17 ...
AATACGGGTGCTATGCAAAAATGATAAACATCAATAAAGAGAAGGAACCTGAGATCTATCAGGCGGTCAATCACAAGGATGATTATCTGAGACACGGGGCCATCGTGGAAAATGCCATGATCTATCCCAACGGACTCTTCGATTATGATGATGAACGCCTGACGCCCAATTCCAGGGCTTCCTATCCGTTACGCTATCTGACCAATATAAAAGAGTCCTCAGTGGGGGGGCATCCTTCCACCATCCTCTTTTTGACAGCGGATGCCTACGGTGTTCTTCCTCCGGTCTCCCGCCTGAACAAACAACAGGCCATGCTGTGGTTTCTCATGGGGTATACGAGCAAGCTGGCCGGGACAGAGACCGGAGTCGTAGAGCCCGAGGCTACCTTTTCCCGCTTTTTCGGGCAGCCCTTTATGCCTGCCAAACCCCAAGTCTATGCCTCTATGCTCGGCGAAAAGATGGATGAACACAATACAAGTGTCTATCTTGTCAACACCGGATGGACAGGGGGATCCTTCGGGACGGGGAAACGCATAGATCTGAAGATGACACGGGCCATGGTCAATGCCGCTCTTACCGGGGCTCTGGACCACGTGGAATATAAGGAAGACCCCCTGTTCCATCTGAGTCTTCCCTGCAGCTGTCCCGGAGTCCCCGAGACTATCCTGGATCCAAAAAATACGTGGAGTGATAAAAAGAGATACGAGGAGACAGCGGCTCTTCTGGCCGGGAAGTTCAAGGCCTATTTCGACAAAGCCTACGGCGGGCAGAATATCGATCCTGATGTAGCCGCCCAGTGTCCCGGTAAGTAGAAGAGAGGAGACTTATTGAACAAAGTGGTCTTTGTAACGGAAAGGTTGTCTGTGGTGGCGCCGCAGGTGAGCGACGCCTCTTTTTTCATATCTCTATGGCGCGATGCCCGTGTCATGGCCCATGTGGGATTCCCACGGGGCCTCTCTTGTGATGCAGAAGAACTGACCCTTCGGATCGCCCGGGAGAACAAGGAGGGCAAAGTCTTCGGGCGCCCTCTGCTGATCCGCCTGGCCGGAGAGGGGACGCCTGTAGGAGAGTGTTTCATGTCTCTTCCCGATGAAGAGGGGATAAGCGAGACCGATGTAAAACTTTTGCCCGGGTACTGGGGGCGTGGCTACGGGACTGAAGTCAAAAAAGGGCTTCTGAATGCTATCTTTTCACAGACAGAGGCCCGTGGCGTCAAAGCCACACCCCATATCAATAACAAAGCATCCATCCGAATGCAGGAAAAATGCGGGAGTGTCTGCCTGGGGAAAAGCCTCTATAAGGCAGCGCAAAAGCAGAAAGAAGAGCAGGGAGCCTGTGATGTGCCGCATTATATCTATGTAGCCTATCGAAAAGAAGAGAAGTTGAAAAAAACGGTCATCTTCGATCTGGACGGGACTCTCCTGGATACCATGGGAGATATCACCGACGCTGTGAACGCTGCCCTGGCCCGGTTCGGCCAAAGACCTTACACCGAAGGCGAAGTGCGTCCCATGGTGGGAAGAGGGCTTGAGGTGTTGATGGAAAAGGCCGCCGGCAGAAAGCTTACTTTTGAAGAAAAAGAGGAGTTGGTCGGACTCTTCAACCAAGCGTATGGGGAAAACTGGGACCGGAAGACCCGTCCCTATGACGGGATCCCGGAGCTCCTGGAAAGAGCCAGGAAAGAGGGATATGTCATGGGCGTTCTTTCTAATAAACCCCATGAGTTTACCGTCAAATGTGTGAAGAGGTTTTTCCCGGACATCCCTTTCCGGGTCATCAGGGGGGTCAGGGAAGATGGATTGGTCAAACCGGACCCTGTGCTGACCCTTCATGTTATGAGACTTCTCGGCGCTGATCCTGAAAAGACCGTCTTTCTTGGGGATTCTGAGATCGATGTCCGCACAGCCAAAGCCTGCAGCCTCTTCTCGGGAGCAGCCTTGTGGGGTTTTCGCACAGAGGAAGAACTGACAGCCGAAAATCCTGACGCTTGTTTCTCCACTCCGGATCAGGCAGCAGCCTGGTTTTAACGAAAAAGGGGACAGCCTCCCGATATTGCCCCCGGGGCCGGAGTATGGTAGAATACCCTGTGAGGAGGTAATTATGACAACCGATTTTTCTGATCTTGAAAAGGGGCAGAGAGCTACTCTGGAAGCTCTTGTCACAGGAGTCAATGAGCGTGTGGACCGGAACGGGAACACTTACATAGATTTGACTCTTACCAGGGGGGAAGAGAGCCTCTCGGGGAAAATATGGAACAGCGCCCGCTGGGCCGCTGTCTTTCCTCAGGTCTATAAGCGCCTTTTGGAAAAGAAGGGACTGGTCGTCTCCACTGACGGGACTGTAGATGAGTTTAACGGTAATCTTCAATTACGTATCGACCGTATGGATATTATGGCCGATGCCGACTACCGGGACTATCTGCCGCGCTCTCCCCTAAACCGGGAAGAGATGATCAAAGAGTTTGACGAGCTTCTGCTCCATATCAAAGACGGGGAGACCGGGAAACTACTCCGGGCCGTTTTTGACGGAGAGGTCCGGGAACTCTTTTTCGATGCCCCTGCAGCCAAGACCTATCATCATAATTATCTCTCAGGTCTTCTGGAGCATACCCTTTTTATCGCCCGTCTGGGCGTAAAGCTTCTGGAGGTCTATCCTCCTCATCTCATCAATGCCGATATACTCATCGGGGGGATCCTGGTCCACGACATCGGTAAAATCTGGGAGTATGAGAATCAGATGGGCTCCATCGATGTGACAGACCAGGGAAAACTCAAAGGGCACATCATCATCGGGTCTGAGTATGTGGGGCGGAAAGCGGAAGAGGCGGGTATCGACCCTTCTGTCGCCTTACCCCTCCAGCATATTATCCTTTCCCATCACGGGACCCGAGAATTCGGAGCAGCAGTCCTCCCCATGACCATTGAAGCCTACCTTGTCCATCTGCTGGACAATATCGATGCCAAGATGAAGCGCTATTCCGACCTGGTCAAAGAGTTTCCCGAAGCCCGATGGACGGGACGTCAGAGGATGTTCAACGACGTGGAGATCTTTCTGGATCAGTGACCATGGATATCAGAAAGATCTTTGATGATTCCGGACTTATCAACCCCGGAGATTCTCTCCTGGTCGCTCTTTCCGGCGGAAAAGACTCCGTCTTTCTTCTCCAGGCCCTTGTGAAGGTCAGCCGGGAGCTCGCTTTAAAAAAGATCGGGGCCGTCCATGTGAACCATAAACTCCGGGGAGCTGAGAGCGACGGGGATGAAGCCTTCTGCCGCAGTCTCTGTGAATCTCTTCAAGTGCCGTTTTACTCAGAGCGGGTCAATGTCAAATACCTGGCCCTCCTGTGGAAGCTCTCTTTGGAAGAGACAGGGAGGAAAGTCCGATATGCTGTCTTCAGCCGCATTGCCGAAAGCTCAGGGTACGACAAGATCGTGACAGCGCATACGCTGGACGATCAGGCAGAGACTCTTCTCTTCCGTCTTACCAAGGGGTGCGGCCTGGAGGGAGTGGCCGGGATACGTGAGATGAGGGGAAAGATCATCCGTCCGCTTCTTGCCACAGAGACAGAGGCCATTGTCGCCTGGCTTGAAGAGAACGGGATCTCCTACAGGACCGATCAGACGAACACCATGACCACCTTCGAACGGAATCTCATCCGTCATGAGGTCCTTCCTGCATTGAGAAAGATCAATCCCCGCTACCGCGAAGCTCTACTGCGTTTCCGCTCCATCGCAACAGAAAGCAGCAGCCTTCTTGACGAATATGCGGAAATCCTCTTGAAAGAGCGGTTTAAAGCAGAAGAATCGGGATATTTCATCGATATCAGGGGATTGTCACCGGGGGCTCTCAAGATGCTTGTTAAAAGGATCGCCCGTGATTCATTCGGGATGACTCTCTCGTGGAAAGACCTTTCTCTCATCGAAGAGATGGTGAGACGGGGTGTCTCAGGGAAAAGGCTGGCCCTATCCAGGGATTGGGTCGTGCATCTCAACTATGACAGGCTCTTTTTCAAACCTCCTGAGGGTTTCTTCTCTCTGGATTCCTTTGAAATAAAACCGGGGCGGAACGAGATCCCTTCCTATAACCTAACCATTGAGATGAGCGTTGTCGGGGAGTATCCTTATCAGGTAGGAGAGAATGAGTATCTCATCCCTGAAAGTCTCTGCCATAAAGAATCCCTCTGTGCCAGGACGAGGCGCCGGGGAGACTTTTTTATCCCCGCGGGGGGAAAACGCAAAAAGATGAAAAAGTATTTGAACGACTTGAAGATCCCCCGGGTGGCCCGGGACAACCTCATAATGATCGCCGATAAAGAGCGCATCTGGGCGATTGTAGGTATCTGCGAAGGAGAGGGCGTCAATGAGCCGGGCCGGGAGCCCTATATCCGGCTCAAAGCTTTTCGGGAAGAAGAGAGCCGGACGGAGACGCAAAGAATGAGAGAAAAATGAAACGGATGACAGGCCTTCTTTTTGTGATCACCTTTCTTTGGGGAAGTACCTTTATCTTTTCCAAAGTAGTCCTTCCCCATTTTTCTCCGGCTTTCATCCTCTTTATCCGTTTTTTCTTCTCAGCTCTTCTCTTTTTCCTGGTCTTTCATAAACAGATCAGGCTGGATAAAAAAGTGATCCGCGCCGGGCTTTTCATCGGGCTCGCCAACGGAGCAGCCATGTTTCTCCAGCTAATAGGACTGCAGTTCACTACGGCCACCAATTCCGGTTTTATCACATCCGTCTACATCGTTTTCGTCCCCATTCTGGAATATCTGGGGTGGAAGAAAAGAATAAGCCGGACTATACCCGTAAGCATACTTCTGAGCTTGGGAGGGATCTACCTCCTCTCCACAGGGGGAGCTCTTCTCCACCTGAACAGGGGGGATATTCTCACCCTCTTCTGCGGAGTGGTCTTTGCCCTTCAGATCTACCTGATCAGCTATTACGGGCGTTTCTACGACACCTTTACCCTTGTCTTTATGCAGTTTGTGGTCACTTTTGCCATGGGGCTGGCGACTGCCCTTTTCCAGGGGGCTGTTGTCCGGGGGACAGACTATCTGCGTTGGGACGTCATCGGGGCCCTGGCTGTCCTGACCCTTTTCGGAACCTTCATCCCCTTTGCCATGCAGTTCTTTATCCAGAAGAGGATCTCTCCTACAGTGGCGGGGATCATTTATCTGTCAGAGCCTGTCTTCGCTACGCTTCTTGCATTTCTTATTCTGGGGGAGCGTCTCGTTACACTTCAGTGGGGCGGGATCTTTTTGATATTGGGCGGGATCCTCATATCGATCCGCCGTTGAGAATTTTCTTTTTCCGGCGCAGATGTTCGAAAAAACGGCTGAGAAGCGCCGAAGAGGTGTCTTTCCCAAGGCCTTCTTCAAAATCAGGGATATGATTGAGCCATTGAAAATCATAGGCTCTGACACACGTGACCAGGGCTCCGGCTTTTGGGTCAGCCGCCCCGAAATAGATTTTACGGATCCGGGCCAGCGAGATAGCACCGGCGCACATGAGACAGGGTTCCAGCGTGACATAGAGGTCGCATTCTTCGAGCCTCCAGGACCCTCTTTTCCGGGAGGCCTCACGGATAGCGATGATCTCTGCATGGGTAGTGGGGTCCTGGCTGGACTCTCTGAGATTATGGCCCCGGCCGATGACTTCTCCGGCATAGACCACGACGGCTCCTACAGGGACTTCTCCTTTTGCATAGGCCTTCAAAGCCTCTTTCAGGGCCTGGCGCATAAAAATATCGTGCTTCATGGAAAGATTATAGAAGAAACGGGAAGGGACGCAAGTGAAAGACAAAAAACTGGCGCTTTACGCCTTCTGTGGTAAGATGAGACTATGATTGCCCCGTACTTCACCTTTGCCCGGTATATCCGGGAAAATTTCAAGACCAAGGCGTTCAGGATCTCTGTAGACGGGTTTCTGGGCTGTAACGGAAAGTGCATCTATTGCGAGAACAGTTATTACCGCTCACCCGAAGAGAGTCTTGAAGAGCAGGTAATTCGGTTGAAAGAGTTTTATGAACAGCGCTATAAAGCCCGCGATTTCTATCTCTATTTTCAAAAAGGGACGAACACAGCAGCTCCCGCTGAGGAGCTTAAAAGACTTTATGACAAAGGACTTTCTCTTCTCCCCTTTATCGGGCTGATCATCGGGACAAGGCCTGATGCCGTTGACAAAAAGGTCATAAGCATGATAGAAGGATATACGTCCACCTATGACGTCTGGGTGGAATTCGGGCTTCAATCCACTTTTAACGAGACTCTTCAAAGAATCAGGAGGGGACATACCTATGAAGATTTTCTGGGGGCTCTGGATCTGCTGAAAGAGACAAAGATCAAATGTACCGTCCACATGATCCTGGGCCTGCCCGGCGAGACCGCAGAGATGATGGCCGAAAGCGTGCGCCGTTTGTCCCGTCTTCCCATAGAGGGGATCAAATTCCATCATCTCTATGTCCTGGACGGGACAGAACTGTCCCGTCTCTATAAAGAAGGGGAGTACACTCCTTTGGAGTATTCCCGGTATAAGGAGATACTCATAGATTGTCTTGAAAACCTGCGAAGTGATATTGTGGTTCACCGGATCCTGGGTGAAGACAGGAGCGGTCATCTCCTGGCTCCCCGGTGGGAATTATCCAAAGACGAGATCCTGGCAGATATCAAAAAAACTATGACCGAGTCAGGCCGTTTTCAGGGGCGGTTGTTTCCCTGACGTCTTCTTTTCTCCAGGGCCAAAAGAAGGGCCGCTATCAACCCTCCCAGAAGAAAAAAGACCAATGCCGTGAAAAGGCCGCTCATGCGGAGCTCAGCATGGCTCAGAACCAGGCTGGCCGGTTTCCTCAGGGCCCCGGCTATAAACCCGCTCAAAAATGCGAGAGTGATTCCGTGATACTTTGAAAGAAGAGCTTTGATCCCCTTGGATACGGTCATCAGCCCCAGGCCGATCCCGGCAAAAAGGCATAAGAGAGCCAGAACAGCCTCTGTCGGAAAAGGGAGAGGTTCAGAGAAAAGAGAAAAGATAAAGTCGATAAAGCTGCTGCCGTATGAGATGACAGGTTCGTAAAAACCTGTGATCAGGAGGATAAACGAGCCGCTTATACCGGGAAGCATCATAGCGCTTACGGCAAATATCCCCGCGGGGAAAAAAGCGGCGGCTCCGGGAAGGCCGGCTTCCCTCACCGGGAGTCCGGAGACGAGGAAAGCAGCGACGGTTCCCACCGCCAGGGCAGCGAGACGTTTTCCCTTGAGGGGAAAAGCTTCTTTCAGAGGCTGATGAAGAGAGAAGAGGATAAGGCCGATAAAAAAAGCATAGGTCTCCGCAGGGAACCGGGAGAGAAGGAGACTCATAACCTTGATGCCCGTGACCAGAGCTGTGAGGATGCCGGCTCCCAGAAGCAGGAGAAAATCCCGATGGGGCCGGAAGGCTTTTCTGTCGGTAAAAAGAGAGGTCAGGGCGCTGAGCCCCTCGATAAAGGGAGTATAGATCCCCGCCAGGAGGGCGATGGTCCCTCCTGAGATCCCCGGGATGATATCGGCGATCCCCATCAAGAAACCTTTGATGATAAGAGTGAAGGGAGAATTCCGGGTTGTCATGGGATAAGTATAGGAGAAAAAGAGGGAAAGTCAACAAAGGGGAGATAGAGGGAAAAAATATTGAACAGAAGGGCTCTTTTTGCTAAAGTATCGGAATGTCAACAAGGAGGCGTATGAAATTTTTCGTTGACGGCAAAACTATCACTTGTCTTTGCGGAGATATTGCTTTCCAACCCGACATAGAGGCCGTGGTCAACGCTGCCAATGCTTTTTTGAGAAACGGTGGAGGAGTGGCCGGAGCGCTTCACCGGGCCGCCGGCCCCGGCCTTGAAGAGGAGTCAATCCCCCTGGGGCCCATCAAACCGGGAGAGGCTGTGATCACAGGTGCTCACCGCCTTCCCAACAGGTATGTCATCCATTGCCTGGGACCCGTCTATGGAGTGGATAAGCCGGAACAGGAGATTCTGAGCTCCTGTTACAGAGAGGCGCTGAAGCTGGCTGAAAAGCATCGGATTCGATCTATCGCCTTCCCGGCTATCTCTACGGGTGCTTTCGGTTACCCGTCCCGGGAAGCTGCAACTGTGGCTCTGACGGCCGTTCTCTCTCTTCTTACGGGTTTGCGTTCTGTCGGGCATATCCGGTTTGTCCTCTACCGGGATGCTGATCTGACTCTCTACATAAATACTTTGAAAGAGCTTCTCCCCGGACAGGGAGAGGAAGGCAAAGAAGGGGAAAAATGCACTTGAATTTTATCTGTCTTGAATTAGAATAAAGCTAGGGAATACGAATTATCTGTAAAGGCAGGGTTATGAGTATCAGAGATAATATCCTCCGCATCCGAGAGGCTGTGGAGACAGTCAAAGCGAAAAAGGGAATTGTCCGGAAAGTGGCTCTGTGTGCCGCCACAAAGACCCGCTCCCTGGAAGAGGTCAAAGAAGCTCTCCGGGCAGGCGCGGATATGGTGGGGGAGAACCGTATTCAGGAAGCCCGGGAGAAATTCCCCTTTGTCCCGGATGCGCAACGCCATTTTATCGGACACTTGCAGAAGAATAAGATCAAATATACCTTTGACCTCTTTTCCTGCATACAGTCTGTGGACAGCATCGAACTTCTTAGGGCACTGGATCTGGCGGCCGTGAAGCGTGACAGGGATATGGACCTCTTTATTGAGATCAATATCGCCGGAGAAGAGTCGAAGTACGGGTTTCCTCCCGAGAGGGCCGAAGAGATCATGGGCGCTGTAGCGGAATGCGAACGGGTGAGAGTAACAGGGCTCATGACCATGCTCCCTCTGACAGATGATGATTTCCTGCTTCACAAAAAAGCAGCGGAAGCGTACAGGCTTTATGAGAGGTTCCGTTCCTGGAACAATGGAAAGAATATTGCTGTGGACTGGCTCTCCATGGGAATGAGCCAGGATTATCTCATTGCCGTGGAGGAAGGAAGTAACCTGATAAGGATCGGGACAGCACTATTCGGAGAGAGGGGTGTCTGATGCATATTGTACGGTTTACATATTCTTTGAATCTGATTGTCATACTCCTGAACACCTACATCATGTTTTTTATTATCAGGCTTTTTGTGCCCTTCAGGAAACAGATCATCTTTAACCGCCTCTACAAAGTGATCTATTATGCCACAGAACCCGTCCTGCGTCTTTTCGGACATAAGAAAGTGACAGCCCGGAAACACGATGTCCGAGCCCTCTATGTCACCATTATCTTTGTCAGTCTCTACTCCTTTTTCTGGATCTTTGACAACCCGGACAAGACAGCTTTCGGGGGGCTTGTCTATATGGCCGCCTCATTTGTGACCTACTTTTTCTACCTCTTCTGCTTTATTTTTATCGCCGACTTTTTCATCCTCATGCGTGGCCCTTATGCTTACGGTGAGCTGGCCAGGATCATCCATTTTGCCAGCGATACCATCATCGCCCCCTGGCGCAGGGTCTTCCCGGGGCTTTCCGGGAAGAGAAGGGACTATACGCCTTTTCTGGGAATCTTCTTTGCCTTGATCCTGAGTGCCTTTCTTATGACTATTCTCAGCGGTCTGCTCGGGGATGCCGTCTCTTTTATGGAAAATCTAGGACGGGGGCTGGAAGCCCTGGTCAACATGTTTATGTCCCTCTGGGTCATTTTGATCATCCTCAGGGCTCTCTTTTCGTGGTTTGCCGTTCCCCAGAACAACTTTATCCTGGAGAACCTGGTCTTCCTCACAGAGCCCCTTCTTCTGCCTCTGCGGCGACTCTTTCCTCCCTATAAGATAGGACTGGATTTTACCCCTGTGGTGGCTATCGCCATGATGATCATCGTCCGGTGGGTCCTGATCCTGATCATTAATTTTATTTTTTGAAATCGACAGCGAAGACCGTCATAAGGAAGGATGTTATGGAAGTATACCGTAAGACAGCAGAATACCTGAAAAAAGCAAATTTTTCAGCCCCTGATGTCTGTGTCGTCCTGGGGACAGGCCTCAGCGGGCTGGGGGAATCGGGAGAAAAGCTGGCTGAGATCACGTACAGGGAGATTCCGGGATTCCCTCTTTCGACCGTGGGGACTCATAAGGGGATTCTCTCCATGAACCGGATCGGGTCCCGGAATGTCCTCTTCATGCAGGGGCGCTTCCATCTCTATGAGGGATATGAGCCTGTGGATATAGCTTTTCCCGTCCGCGTCATGCGTCTTCTGGGATGCAAGACCTATATCGTCTCCAATGCCGCCGGTGGCGTGGGACGTCATCTGGATCCCGGCGACCTCATGCTTATTACAGACCATATCAACTTTACAGGAGTCAATCCTCTGACCGGGCCCAATGATGAAAGCCTGGGCCCCCGTTTCCCTGAAATGGACAAGGCCTATGACCCTGAACTGAAGGAGCTCGCAAGAAAAGCAGCCCGTAAAGAGAAAATCTCACTGAAAGAAGGAATCTATTTCGGATTGCGCGGCCCTTCCATGGAGACAGATGCCGAATACCGCATGGTAGGCCTTCTGGGGGGAGATGCTGTGGGGATGTCTACCGTTACAGAGGTCATCGCAGCAGTCCACTGCGGAATGCGTGTATTAGGCTTTTCTGTCATCGCCAATAAGTTTGGTGGAGGGGGAGAGAACAGAGGCTCGTTCAAAGATGTCGTAGCCACTGCTTCACAAAGCGGAGAGCTTTTAGCCCGGCTCATCACACGTGTCATTAAAGAACTTGACAGAGAAGTGAAATAAACGTAGTATCTGAAACCAAAGGAGGTTGATTTTGAAAGCTTTTTCAAAATTTCTGACGCTTTTCCTTGTGGCTTTTACCCTGGCCGGGACTCTTTTTGCCGTGGAGCCGGCTCCGCACCCTAATCCATGGCGTTTCGGAGAAAATAACTCCGCCAACGGCGGGATCGATTTTAATATCAGAACAGACGCTGTCAAGGCCGAATTGTCCATTTACAACCTCAACGGCGACCGGGTACGCCTGGTCAAGGTCACAGACCTGGCCCTTCTCTCCACAGGAGTCGTCACCTGGAACGGCCAAAATGAGAATGGCTGGGTCGTTGCAGGCGGAGTATACTTTTATGCCCTCACCGTGACGTTCCCTACGGGGACAGGGACTGACGAAGAGACCTACAAGGGCAAATTTGTCTTTATCGATTAGGGGGGGCTATGAAAAAGATTCTGGCAATTATCTTGTTTGCAGTGATGCTCGCAGGAGCGGCACAGGCTTTTGAGACCATCGGGACCGGCCGGACCGGCGCCCAGCTTCTCCGGATGAATATGTCAGCCCATAGCCTGGCTCTGGGCGGCGGAGGGTTGGCGGTCCTGACAGGACTGGACGCCTTCTGTATGAACCCCGCCGGACTGGCCCAGATAGAGCATATGGAGATCTCTTTTTCCCATAATGAGATGTTCGGCGATGTCCGGGCTGAATATCTGGCCTTTGCCAAAAAGTATTTCGGAATGGTCTTTGGGATCGATTTACGGGGGATTACCTTTACTATGGACGAAAGGGATAATACAGGCCTGGACACGGGGGAAAGCCTTCACTTTTATAACATAGCCGGGAGCTTCGGCGTAGGGATCCCCGTTGGTGAAAATTTATTCATCGGAGGAAGCGCTTCGGGAATCTATGAACATACGGGACTCGACGGTTATGACGATTTCAATTGGGGGTTCAACGGAGGCCTCAAGTTTATGCTTCTGGACCAAAAGATCAAAGTAGCCGCGTCTGTACGTAATGCGTCGACCACACGTGTCGGATTTACCGAATCGAGGGATTTCCCCATGCCGCTCACCGCGAATGCGGGGATCTCCTATACATTCCGAAACGGAGAAATGAAAGACAAGCTGATCCTGGCTGCCGATATAGAAGGCTACTGGGAACAGTCCTACACCCTCTCCGGAGGAGTCGAATACTTATGGACAGACTGGCTCTCTCTGAGGGCCGGCTACCGCCACAAAGAGGATTATGACCTCCTGGATTGTATCAGTTTCGGATTCGGAGTCCGGGAAAAGATCAAAAAACTCGACGGGCATCTGGATTATGCCTATGCACCGTATGGCGATATGGGGGCGACCCACCGTATCTCCTACGGATTGAGCTGGTAAAAAGAGAAGAATACCCCTAAGGGGTTTTTGAGGAGGAGAGAGACGTGGACTACAAAGAGACATTGAACTTGCCTAAAACCGATTTTCCCATGAGAGCCAATCTCCCTGTCCGGGAAAAAGAGATCCTGGAGAAATGGAGTCAAGACAAGGGGATCTATAAGGCCATCATCAGCAAAAGGGAAAACGGCGAAAAGTATATCCTCCACGACGGCCCTCCCTACGCCAACGGCATGATCCACATGGGGCATGCCCTGAACAAGACATTAAAAGACTTTATCCTCAAATATAAGTCCCTCAAGGGATATAAGACTCCATATATTCCCGGATGGGACTGCCACGGCCTTCCCATCGAACTGGAAGTCTCCAAACAGCCGGGAAGCGAAGCTCTTTCCGTCCCCGAGTTCAGGAGGAAATGCCGGAATTACGCCTTGAAATTTGTGGAAAAGCAGCGGAAGGATTTCGAACGCCTGGGCATCTTCGGAGAATGGGAAAACCCTTATCTGACCATCGACAGGAGCTATGAGAAGGGGATCGTCGAAATCTTTACAAAACTTGTGATGGACGGCTATATCTTCAGGCAGAAAAAGCCTGTCTACTGGTGCTCGCACTGTACCACAGCCCTGGCTGAAGCCGAGATAGAGTACGGGGACCATACTTCTCCCTCTATCACAGTCAAATTTGAAGATGCCCGTAAGAAGGGGACTTTTTTCATCATCTGGACGACCACTCCCTGGACGCTGCCTGCCAACGTAGCCATTGCCCTTCATCCGGATTTCACCTATGTGGACGTAGCTGTAAACGGTGAACACTGGATCGTTGGAGAGCCTCTTCTGGAAAAGATGATGCAGGAGACGGGTATCACAGATTATAAAGTGACGGAAAAGTTCACAGGACGTGAACTTGAAGGACGGGAAGCCGAGCATCCTTTTATCGAAGGGCGACTGAGCCGTGTCGTACTGGCAGACTATGTCACCGATGATACCGGGACCGGCTGTGTCCATACGGCTCCGGGCCACGGCCAGGAGGATTACATCACAGGCCTTAAATACGGGCTGCCCATACTGAACCCTGTGGATGACAACGGAAGGTTCACAGCCGAGTTCAAGCCCATGGAAGGAGTCTCGGTCTTTGAAGCCAACGAACCCATCATAGAACTGCTGCGTCAGAAAAATGCGCTTGTCCATGTGGCAAAGATCACCCACTCCTATCCCCATTGCTGGCGGTGTAAAAAACCTGTCATCTTTCGGGCCACGGAGCAGTGGTTTGTCAAAATAGACCATAAAGAATTGAGAAAGCATATCCTTGATGAGATATCACGCACCCGCTGGATCCCCGAATGGGGCGAGAACCGTATCAGGGGTATGGTCCAGGACAGGCCCGACTGGTGTATCTCACGCCAGAGGAGCTGGGGTGTCCCGATCACCATGTTTCATTGTCCCGAATGCTCCCAGTATGCCGTGGATGAGAAGATTATGAAGAGAGCCGTGGAGTTCATCGGGGAAGAGGGCTCCGACGGGTGGTTCACCAGGACAGAAGATGAGATCCTGGGAGAACTGAACAGATGCCCCTCCTGCGGCCATCAAGGCCTTGAAAAGGATATGAATATCCTTGATGTCTGGTTTGAGTCGGGTTCCAGTTATAAGAGTGTCGTGGAAAAGGAGGAGGCTCTGGGCCTGCCTGCTGACCTCTACCTGGAAGGATCGGATCAGCACCGGGGATGGTTCAACAGCGCTATCACTTTGAGCACCGCTGAGCAGGGGAAGGCCCCCTTCAAAACTGTCCTGACCCATGGGTTTATCGTCGATGGCGAAGGGCGGAAGATGTCCAAGTCTCAGGGGAACGGGGTGGATCCCCAGGATATCATCAAAGAGTACGGAGCCGATGTACTCAGGCTCTGGATCGCCTCGGAAAACTACCGCAACGACGTGCCGCTCTCGTCTGAGATCATGAAAAGGATCGCAGAAGCCTACCGGAGGATCAGAAATACACTGCGCTTCATGCTCGGTGTTCTAAACGGCTTCGACGTGGAAAAGGGACGGGTCGCCTATGAGGATATGCCTGAAATCGACCGGCATATGATGCTGGAGCTTAAGTCCCTGACCGATTATGTGGATAAGGCTTATGATGAATTTGAGTTTCACAAGGTCTTTCACACCATACACCAATATTGTACCGTGAAGCTCTCCTCTTCTTATCTGGACGGAAGCAAATCCAACCTCTATGCCGACGGCGAAGAGTGGATGAGCCGGAGAGCTACTCTGACGGTCATCTGGGAGACGGTCTATGCCCTGACCCGAATGCTTGCCCCTCTGATCCCCTTTACGGCCGAAGAGGTCTGGGGTTATCTCAGAGAGATGTCCCCTCTTGAAGAGAGTGTCCATCTGGCTCTCTGGCCGGTAATCGATTGCCCGGAGGATAAGGTGCTTGCCGAAAAGTGGATGCGTCTCGACGCTCTGCGCGACGATATCCGGCGTATCCTTGAAGCCAAGAGGAATTCAGGGGAGATCGGACATTCCCTGGATGCCTATATCTATCTCTATACGGAAAACAAGGACGATGAACTCTTTCTGAAAAGCCATCTGGACGATCTGCGGCGGATGAATATCGTCTCTTCCGTATTTGTGGAACAAAGGGAGGAGATGAGCCCGTGTCATGATTGGCCGGGGCTCTCCATTGCGGCTGTAAAGTCGCCCCACGATAAGTGTGCACGTTGTTGGGAATATTCCCCGACAGTGGGAAAGAGTGGGAAACATCCGGACCTGTGCAGCCGCTGTGTCCGTGTTCTCGAAGAAGAAGGCAGGTGAGTCGCCATGAAAAAAGAACGCCTAGAGTATTATAAGATGATATTGACGGATCTGAAAAACAGTATCCTCGAAGACCTGGACTCCATTGAAGACCAGCATATACACCATTCCAGCGCAAAGGAGTATGGAGACTCGGCCTATCCGATTCACCTGGCCGATATCGCCGATTCTCTGACAGAGGCGGAGCTGGGGTTCAAACTGAAAAATTCTGAAGAGATCATCCTGGCCGCCATCGACGCAGCCCTTAAAAGGATAGAGGAGGGGACTTACGGGATCTGCCAGGATTGCGGCGCCAGGATCTCAGACGAGCGCCTGGAGGTCATGCCTTATGCTGTCCGGTGTATAACCTGCAAAAGCGAATATGAGAAAAATAAGACTAAATAGTCATATGATCATCGCAGGGGCCTTTCTCTTTGCCCTGGCGGTGGATATCATCACAAAAGAGTGGGTGGCCTCCCGGATGGTTCTGAACCAGAGTATTCCGGTCCTGGGAGACTTGTTCAGGCTGACTTATCTGAAAAACTCGGGGATAGCCTTCGGGATCTTTCAGGGGTTCTCCTCGCTTCTCCTCTGGGTCTCTCTCATCGTCGTTGTGGTCCTTATATTCGCCTTCCGGGGCATCACACAGCAGCGTCCGGTGGTCCTGGCCGCTTACGGCCTCATCTTCGGAGGAGCCATCGGGAACATCCTCGACCGGGTACGGTTTACCAGCGTCCGCGATTTTTTAGATTTCGGAATCAATGCCCGGACACGCTGGCCGGTCTTCAATGCAGCTGACGCTTTTATCTTTATCGGTATTGTCTGTATAATCCTGTTTTTTAAAGAACACAGAAAAGATGAGAAAAAGGGGGAGATCCATGGGGCTTGATTTCAAAGGGCGTTCTTTCATTTCACTGAATGATATGGATAAAGAAGAGCTGCTCTATCTAATGGAAAAGTCTGCCGAAGTCAAAGCAGGCAAACATAAAGGATTTTTAAAAGAGAAGACTGTGGCGACGCTCTTTTTCGAGCCTTCCACCAGGACACGGCTCTCCTTTGAGACAGCAGTCCTTCAGCAGGGCGGGAACGTCTTCGGGTTTTCATCTTCAGCCTCCTCTTCGGTTCAGAAAGGGGAGTCGCTTACCGATACCATAAAGACCATAACAGGCTATTGCGATGCCATCGTCATGCGGCATAAGATCGAAGGCGCTGCCCGGCGCGCTTCCCAGGCAGCCACAGTTCCGGTGATCAACGCCGGAGACGGGGCTAACCAGCATCCCACACAGACTTTCCTGGATATATTTACCATGCTGGAGAAGAAGGGCTCCCTCGACGGGAAGACCATCGGCCTGATGGGGGACCTGAAATACGGAAGGACGACCCATTCCCTTCTCATCGCCCTCTCCTTTTTCAAGGTCAAACTCGTCTTTATCTCTCCCAAAGAGCTGAAGATGCCGGAACACTATACGGATTTTCTCAAAACCAAAAAAATAGATTTCGAAGAGCGGGATCTTCTGGATCAGACGGCTTCTTCCCTCGATTTTCTCTATTGCACGCGTATTCAGAAAGAACGCTTTTTCGACCCCATGGAATATGAGCGCGTAAAAGGGTCCTATATCCTCGACAGAGAAAGCATCTCTCTTTTAGGGGATTCCACCTATATCATGCATCCTCTGCCGCGGGTGGATGAGATCTCGGAAGATGTGGACGACGATCAACGGGCCATCTATTTTGAGCAAGCCCATAACGGGGTTCCCGTCCGTCAGGCTCTCCTGGGCCTTGTCCTGGGAACCATTAAATAAGGAGGTCGGCCATGAGCAGCGACAGAAGTTTTCGGGTCTTCAAAATAGAAGAGGGAACCGTCATAGACCACATCCCGTCTCCTCTGGGTCTTTTCGTTCTGGATATCCTGGGGCATAAAAACGAAGGGATCATTTCCATCGGGCTTAACTTCGATTCCCGTCAGGTCGGCAAAAAAGATCTGATCAAGTTTGAACATAAAGTCATCAGAAAAGAGGAGACAGACAAGATCGCCCTGGTAGCACCCCAGGCGACGATCAATATCATCAAAGAAGGCAAAGTCGTGGAGAAACGTGATATAGATGTACCCGATTCCATCGAAGGTTTCCTCACCTGTATGAATCCTAACTGCATCACAAACCAGGAGAAGGTGAAGACAGCCTTCGACGTTATCGACAAAGAGAAGGTCAAGGTAAAATGCCGCTACTGCGAGCGTGTATGGGAAGTCAAGCCCAATATGATAGAAAAGGACGGACGCTGATGAGCGAGCAAGGCCTTTTTGCGCAATTGGAGCTGGCTTTCAGGCGTTTTTATGTGAAATTATTCCGCTATGGACGGGGTGAACTGGCCAAATTCGGGATCTCAGGCTCCCAGTTCAATATCATCGTTACCGTCTATTTCCAGGGCCCCCAGAGCCTCAAAGACCTCTGCGAACGTTTAGCTCTGGCGCCCAGTACGATTTCAGAAATGATCGTCCGCATGGAAGATGCCGGCCTGGCCATCAAGAAGAAGGATGAACAGGATAAGCGTAAGATCCTCATCGACCTGACTGAGGAGAGCAAAAAAATCGTCATCTCGGTCATCGACGCCCGGGTGCGATATGTGAAGGAACTCAGTCAGGGAATCGATAAAAAACAGCTGGAGATCCTCAGGGATACGCTGGAATCCATGCTGGAATGTCAAGAATAGTCACCGGGCTCCGCGCTCTCAAGCCCTTTGTCCTTAACCGAGAATCTCTTGCCGCTGCCGGCGAATTCCCGTTTAAGACCACTGAGTATTATCTTTCACTTATACGTTCCTATTCAGAAGAAGACCCGGTTTTCCGCCAGATCGTCCCTTCCGGAGAGGAGATCGCAGGAAATTATCCTTCCGACCCCTTTCTGGAAGAGGAGAAGATGCCTGTCCCGCGCCTGATCCACCGCTATCCGCAACGCGCGGTCTTTCTGGCCAACAATTTCTGCGCCTCAAACTGCCGTCATTGTATGAGGAAAAGGATCTGGAAGGAAAGACCTTCGTCAGCCTCCCTGGAAGAGGTGAAGGAGGCCGCAGACTATTGCCGCCGCAGCGGGGTAGAAGATGTGATCATCTCCGGCGGCGACCCGTTTCTCCTTCCTCCGGAATTTCTGGGTGAGATGACAGCGCTTTTCAGAAAAAGAGGAGGTGTGAAGGTCATCCGTATAGGGACACGGCTTCCTGTGGTTGATCCCGGACGGGTCTCAGGGAAACTTCTCAAAACATTATCTCACGCGTCTCCCATCTATATTATGCTTCACTACAATCATCCTGCCGAATGGACACCGCAGGGAGACGAACTGCTTCGTAAAATGGGATCCTGCGGTCTGATCCTGATGAATCAGAGTGTTCTTCTCAAGGGAGTCAATGATGAAGCTTCCGTTCTGGGGGAGCTCTTCATGGGACTGTTGGAACGCGGGGTGAAGCCCTACTATATCCATCAATGTGACCTGGTCAGGGGAGTCACCCATTTCTGGGTGGATCTGTCGCGGAGTGTAGGGCTGCTGCGAGAGCTCCAGGGCTATATCTCAGGCCTGGCTTTGCCCTATCTGGCAGTGGATGTCCCCGGAGGGCTGGGGAAAGTCCTTCTGGGGCCTTCGGACAGTTTGCCCCGAAAAGAGGGGAAATACCTTCTCCGCACCTATACCGGCAGGGAGGTCCTTTATGGACTCGATCCCTGACAAGAGCCGCCTCAGGAGAGAGAAAATAGAGGAACGAAAAGGGTTGACTCCGGGGGAGTGGGCCCGGAGAAGCAGAGCCGTTGTGGAGAAACTTCTGCATACGGATTTATTTCAAAATAATCAGACCTTTCACGTCACCTTTCCCATGAACAACGAAGTTGATATCAGGCCGCTGATCCGGTGGATCTGGTCTAAGGGGAAACGTGTGGTCATGCCAAGGACCGATTTCACTGAAAAACGGCTTGTCAATTACATCGTCCATTCCTTTGATGATTTGGAGCCGACTCGGTTTCATATGCATGAGCCCAAAATGAATAACCCCCTTTTTACAGGGCATGTCGACCTTATTCTCGTCCCCGGTGTAGCCTATGACAAAAAATGTAACCGGCTTGGGTACGGGGGCGGGTTTTATGATCGTTTCCTGACAGAGCAGAAAGCTTTTTGTCTGGCTCCGGCTTTTGATTTTCAAATCATCGAACGTCTGCCCGTCGAGTCCCATGACCGGCCGGCAGACCTCGTAATCACCGAAAAGCGAAGCTTCAAGCTTTCTTCTTGACTTTTTCCTCCAATGAGGATATAACAAAGTTAGATGAAGATAATTTAACGGAGGAGATGTGGACCAAAAGATTCTCTACAGAGTGATCTACGGAGATACGGATCAGATGGGTGTGATGTATCATGCCAACTATTTTCGCCTCTTTGAGATCGGACGAAACGAATATTTCCGATTGAGGGGAGTCCTCTACCGTGACCTGGAGAAAAAGGGGATCTTCCTCCCTGTCAAAGAAGCCTGGTGTGACTACATATCAGGAGCACGTTATGATGATGTGCTGGAGATTACCTGTGATATCCAAAAAAGCACCCGATCCTCTCTTCTCTTCGGCTACAGGATCTTAAGAGGGGATAAGCTCCTGGCGAAGGGGACAACGCGTCACGCCTTCGTGGATAAGGCAGGACGGGTGATCCGCCTCTCACATGAGGAGCACAGCGCTCTGACAGAAGAAGGCCTGCCATGATCCTGGAAGAAAGACAGGTGACCTCCACCAATGACCGGGCCGAAGAGTGGCTGCGGTCTCACGGGACAGGGGATCTGCCCTCCTTTTTCCGCGCAGATGAACAGACAGCAGGAAAGGGAAGGCGGGGACGTTTCTGGGCTTCTCCTCCCGGAGGCCTCTATATGACAGCAGTCTTCGAGGCTCCGGATGAAAGGGAGAGTCTCCTTCACCCTCTGCGTTGTGCCGCACTTATCCACAGAAGCCTTAAAGCTCTGGGAGTCAGGGAACTCAAGATTAAATGGCCCAATGACCTCTATGCAGGGCGCCGAAAACTCGGAGGCCTCTTGAGCCGGAGGGTCGTCCTGGGGGGCCAAGGAGTCCTCCTTGTGGGGATCGGTATCAACGTGAGAAAGAATATGCTCCCTTCAGCAGCTGTCTCCCTTGAGGAAATCACGGGCTGCAAGAAGATTGCTCCCTCAGAACTCTTTTACTCCTGGACAAATCTCCTTCAGAAGAAGCTCTCCCGCGCTGAGACAGTGGAGTATCTCAATGCCCATCTATGGAGCAGAGGCGAGTATGCCCGGCTGAAGACTCCCGGAGGAGAGCTGACAGCCCGGATCCTCAAGGTCGATGAGGATCTTTCCCTTTCGGTCATGAGTGAAGAGGGGAAGCGGGAAAGGCTCCTTCTCGGCGAGATATTGTAAAGGAGAAAACCATGAAACTGTCCAAAAGCATGGAAGATTATCTGGAAGCGGTCTATGTGATCGCCAAAAACAAAAAAGTCGTCCGGGTGAAAGATGTAGGGGCTTTTCTGAAAGTGAGGAATCCCTCCGTCATCAAAGCCATGCGGGGACTTGAAGAGAACGGGCTGGTCCGTCATGAGCACTATGGGTATATCGAATTGACGACCCGAGGGACGGAATATGCCCGGAACGTCTACGACCGACACGTGCTCATAATGAATTTCTTTACCAAGATCCTGAAAGTCCCCATGAATATTGCAGAAGAGGATGCCTGCATCATCGAGCACTATCTTCATAAGGTCACCATGAGCCGGCTGCGCCATTTTATGAAATATATCGTGGAAGAGACCGATTTTTCATCAGACCGGTTCGACCGTTATTATGAAGAGGGAAGCGCTGAACCCGGGTGAGTTTTCTTTTTTCGGGGATGGAGGATAAAGCTTGCAGAAAAGCCTGAGGAGTGTATATTCTGCACATGGAAAACTTTGTTGTCACCATCGACGGGCCTGCCGGAGCAGGGAAGAGCACAGTGGCCAGAAGAGTCGCTGAAGCCCTTGGTGTTTTTTACCTGGACACCGGAGCTATGTATCGCTCGGTAGGACTGCTGGCGGCCCGTGACGGCCGTGACCCCGTCGACGTGGCGAGAACTCTCCGATTTGAGATCGTCTATTCCGAGACGGGGGAAAAGCGGATCCTGGCTGACGGGGAGGATGTCACCCTGAAGATCCGGACTCCCGAAGCCGATAAAGAGGTCTCCCGCGTAGCGGCTATCCGGGAAGTGCGTAAACATCTTATTGAAAAACAGCGCTTTTTTGCCCGGGGTCGGTCCATCGTCCTGGAAGGGCGCGACACAGGGTCTGTGGTCTTTCCCGATGCGCGTTTCAAGTTCTATCTGGATGCGTCTGTGGAAGAGCGGGCCCGGAGACGCTACGATCAATTGGTGAAGAAGACTGCCCCGCCCTCGCTTGAGGAGATCGAAGCCGATATTATCCGACGGGACACAGCCGATAAAAACAGGCCATGGGGAGCTCTCACGGTTCCTGACCAGGCCCATGTGGTCGATACCACAAATCTGACTATAGAGGAGGTCGTCGAAGAGATCTTATCTCATATTAAAACATGATATCAAAACACGTTGTTACGTTTACTCAAAATCTGGCACGTCTTATCCTTATCCCCTTTTTCTTTATAGTTTTCAGGTTAAAAATCGCCTATACCCGGCCCCGGTGGCGTAAAGGCCCTGTCATAGTCGCCTCTAATCACAGGACTGTTTTTGACCCGCCTCTGGTCGGAGTCCTTTCCTTCCAGACTTACTTTTATATGGCTAAAAAAGAGCTGTTCAAGAATCCTGTTGCCGGAGCCATCCTGAAAGCAGTCGGGTCTTTTCCCGTGAACAGAGCTGTCTTTGACATGAAAAGCTTGACGGCTATGCAACAGATCCTGCAAAAGAAGGGACGGGTTTTTATCTTTCCCGAAGGGACACGCAGCCGGGACAACGAGGTCCGGCCCGGGAAGCCGGGTATCGGTTTTCTTTTAGACAAGACCGGCTATCCTCCTGTGCTGCCCGTTCGCCTCTGGACAGGGAAGAGAGGCAAACGGCGTTATTTCAATATTCTCTACGGAGGAGCCTTTTGCATCAACAGGACTCTGTTCGAGTCCCTGGACGAAACAGCGCGGTTCAAGGCCCTGGGCAAAGCAGTGACATCGATCATAGGAGAAATGGAATGGAGATCATAGTCTCATCCTTTGCGGGGTTCTGCTACGGGGTCCAGCGGGCCATGGAGATGGCCGCACGGGCTGCCGGAAAAGGACCCGTCTACAGTCTGGGGCCGCTCATCCATAATCCCAGAGCCGTGAAAGAACTGGAAGCGCGGGGCGTTACGGTAGTACAAAACCTCGATGATGTACCGGAAGGAGCTCTTGTCCTCTTCAGAACCCACGGTGTGGAAAAGGAGACAGAAGAAAAGGCCCGCGGCAGAAATCTGGAGATCGTGGATACCACCTGTCCCTTTGTCAAAAATGCGCAGAACAAAGCCCGCTTTCTTCATCAGAAGGGATACCAGGTCCTGATATTCGGAGAGAAGATGCATCCCGAAGTCCGTTCTCTCTATTCCTATACCGAAGGGACAGCTCGTGTAATGAACAGCCCTGATGAACTCGGGGATGCGACATTCAAAAAGGCCGGGGTCGTCTCGCAGACCACACGGAACAGCGCAGCCTTCTCCCTCTTCTGTGCTGACGCGGTGCGGAGGAGCCAGGAACTTCGCATCTTCAACACTATCTGCCTGGCCACCACAGAGCGCCAGGAGGATGCCGTCCGCATTGCCCGTCAGGCTGATTTTATGATCGTCGTGGGAGGGAAAAACAGTGCCAACACAAGGAAACTTTTTGATATAGTGAGAGAGATAAAACCCGCTGTTCACGTGGAATCGGCGGATGAACTAAGAGTTGACGAACTGACAAAGTATGATACAATCGGGATAACTGCTGGGGCGTCGACACCTGATACCAGTATCAGGGAGCTGACCAGCCGGCTAAAAAATTATTTTGGGGGGTAAAACACTATGTTGGAAGAAAACAAGAAACACGAAGAACTTGAGCATGATGAAATGACCATGGAGGAGCTCTATGCAGCATCCTTCAAAGACCTGAGGCCCGGATCCGTCGTGGACGGCGTGATCGTCAAGATCATGGGAAATGAAGTCCTGGTGGATATCGGATACAAAGCCGAAGGTATCGTATCCCTGAATGAATTCCATAACTCAGATGAGTTGAAAGAAGGGGACAGTGTCCGAGTTCTTCTTGAATCGACAGATGATCAGGAAGGCCTGGTCAAACTGTCAAAAATCAAAGCCGACTATATCGAAGCCTGGGGGATTCTGGAAGACAAATATCACAAAGATATGGTCATTTCGGGCACCATCAAGAAACGTGTTAAAGGTGGTTTCATCGTTAATATCGGTGTCCCGGCCTTCCTGCCTGCATCCCAGCTGGATGTGAAGCTGGTCAAAGACCTTGATGCCTATGTCGGTGAAAAGATCGATGTGAAGATCCTGAAGATGAATAAGAAAAGGCGTAATATCGTCGTCTCCCGCCGTGTCATCCTGGAAGAAAGCTTCAAAAAGGTCAAAGAGGAGTTAGACAACAAGATCCACGCCGGAGCGGTTCTGCCGGGACGTGTTAAGAACATCACCAATTTCGGTGCCTTTATAGATCTGGGCGGGATCGACGGCCTTCTCCATATGAATGATATTACATGGAAGAAGATCAGTCATCCGAGCGATGTTCTGGCTGTAGGCCAGGATGTCAATGTCAAGGTCCTGGACTATGATGAGAAGAACAACCGCATCTCTCTCAGCCTGAAAGAGATGGAGAAGAACCCCTGGGATATCCTCGCAGAGAAGTTCAAAGACGGCGATGTCGTCGAGGGGACCGTTGTCTCCATCGTGGAATACGGCGCTTTTGTGGAGATCGTCCCCGGAGTAGAGGGATTGGTCCATATCTCTGAGATGTCCTGGGATAAAAATCTCAAGACCCCTGCTCAGATCCTCAATGAAGGGGACAAGATCGAGGTCATGATCCTGAAGATGGATGTGGAGAACCGCAAAGTCTCCCTGGGGATCAAACAGGTGGATGGCGACCCCTGGGAAAAGATCCGTGATGATTTCAAAGAAGGCGATATTGTCGAAGGTGAGATCAAGAATATCACCGATTTCGGCGCCTTTGTGGAGATCGTCCCCGGAATTGAAGGGTTGCTTCATGTCTCCGATATTTCCTGGGAGAGAGTGGAAAAACCCCAGGATGTCCTCAGCGTAGGCGACACGATCAAAGTCATGATCCTCAAGATCAATGAAGATGAGAGAAAAGTAGCCCTGGGCATCAAACAGACTCTTCCCAATCCCTGGGACGAGATGATGAGCGGATATAAGGTAGGCGACATCGTCAAAGTCACCGTTTCCAAGATCACGAAAAACAACGCCATTTGCAAGATGGAAAACGGGGTCGAAGGGTTCCTGGCTATTTCCCAGCTGGACACAAAACATGTGGAAAAGGTGGAAGATGTGGTCAATGTGGGCGATGAGATCGAAGTGAAGATCATCAAGATCCAGAAGAATGAGAGAAAGATCGATTTCAGTATCAAAGCCCTGAAACAGGATACAGAAAAACAGATCCTGGACGAGATCAAAGGGGAAGCGGGAAATCACGACAAAGTAAGCCTGAAAGATGTCATCGAACAGGAGATGATGGATAATCTGGCTGGCGAACCCGAAAAAAAAGCCAAAGCTGCCCCGAAAAAGAAAACAGTAAAAAAAGAAGAGCCCGCTGAAGAGACTCCCGAAGATGAGGGCGAAGAGAAAAAAGAAGACTGATGAGTCTTTTCTCTTGATCATGTAAAAATGAGGGGAAGGCCGGCAAGGCCTTCCCTTTTTTATTTTATGGCGGAAAAAATCGAAGACAAAGTCATCCAAGAGATCATCCGGCGTTTCGGAACCCCTGCGGTGGAACTTCACTACAAGAGCGCCTGGCAGCTGCTTGTGGCGGTCATCCTGTCGGCCCAGTGCACCGATGAGCGCGTGAATATGACCACACAGGCTCTTTTTTCCGAATTCCCCGATATCAATGACTATACGACCATGGACGGGAGCGACCTGGAGCCTCTCATCTACTCCACAGGTTTCTACAAGAACAAGGCCCGTCATATTATCGGGGCGGCCCGGTACCTGACAGAGCATCACGGGGGGAAGGTCCCGGAGACAATGGAGGAGCTTCTCCGGGTTCCCGGAGTGGGGAGGAAGACGGCCAATGTGATCCTAAGCGCCTGGTTCGGGAAAGCTGACGGGATCGTCGTGGATACCCATGTGAAACGTGTTTCCCTTCGCCTGGGACTTACCCGGTCTTCACAACCCGAATCCATTGAAAAGGACCTCATGGCCCGCTTTCCCCAAAAGGAGTGGAATCTGCTGAGCATCGGGCTTGTCCTTTTCGGCCGATACTTCTGTACAGCGCGAAAACCCCGGTGCAGCGATTGTCTCTTAATAGAGGAGTGCCGTTATGATAAGAAGACGCTGTAGCCTTTTTTTCCTTATATGTCTCACGGCAGCCTTTCTGAATGGATCCGTAACAGGGCAGGAAGCTCTCCCGAGAGATTCAAAAGTCATTTTCGTTGCCGACGGGGATACGATCCAGCTTCAGACAGGGAATTTTGTCCGCCTTCTCGGGATCGATACTCCTGAAAAGGGACAGGAGTATTATGCTAAGGCTAAAGACTATGTCCGGAAAACCGTTTTAGGGAAACGTGTTACCTTGGAATACGGGCCGGAAGAAAGAGACGATTATGGGCGCCTGCTGGCTTATGTCTGGGTCGAACAGGGGGGTAATCGGCGATGCCTCAATGAAGAGCTTCTGAGCCGGGGGCTTGCGCACATCTACTTTGTAAATAAGCGGGAACGGCATCGTGAAGAGTTTCTCCTGGCCCAGCGCGAAGCTATCCTCCTTCGCCGGGGGTTGTGGAAATTGAAGCTTGTGGAGACAGAACACTATTATATCTCATCAGACAAGTCGCATGTCTTTCACCGGCCCCGATGCCGCTGGGCCCGTTTTATACGATATGAAAATATCCGCTTCTTCTTTTCCAAGGAAGATGCCTATCTGGAGGGTTTATCGCCATGCAGAAGCTGTCAGCCGTAGAAAAACCATGGGCTTTGATCACGGGAGGGTCCAGGGGACTGGGATTGGCCCTGGCCCGGGAGTGTGCCCGAAAGGGATATCACCTGTTTCTCATCGCCCGGACAGAAGAGGCCCTCCGGCAGGCAGCAGACACTTTGAGGGCTGAAGGGGACGGACGTGTGGAAATCCTCCCTCTGGATCTCTCCCGTGATGATGCGGTTAAGGAAATCTCCTGTCTCTTAAACAAGCGGGGGATCGTTCCTCAAATGTGGATCAATAATGCCGGTACGGCGACATTCGAGAGATTCACTCACACGACGCCGGAAGCGGAGGACCAAATGATCCGGCTCAATATTCTTTCTCTGACAGCGATGACGCGTCTGGCGCTGAGCATCATGAAGCAGGGGCATCTCATCAATGTGGCCTCCACGGCAGCCTTTATCCCCGGGCCGGGAGCATCTCTCTATTACGCCTCTAAAAGCTTTACGTTGAATTTAACGCTGGCGGTCTCTCATGAGCAGATCAAGGGAACGGTTGCAATATCGGTGTTATGTCCGGGTCCCCTGGAGACGGAGATGTTGAAAATGCGCGGGGATAAGGGAAAACGGGCCGCTTTTCTTATTATGTCGCCGCAAAAAGCAGCCCATTACACTTTGAAAAAAGCATTAAAAGGGAAGCGTGTGATCATCCCCGGGCTCCTGAATCAGATGATGGTCTCTTGTGCACGGGTCCTTCCCCTTGAATGGATTGCTAAAATAATCGCCCGTTCAAATCTCCGATGAGGACATGAGTTCGGCCAAAAGTCCTTTGATCTTTGAGAGGGCCTCGTTTACAGGAACAGTCATGCTTGTCTTTTCGCCGCGCCGTTTGATCTCCACCTCTCCCTTTTCCAGGTTACGCATGGAGACGATGACGCGCAGAGGGGCTCCGATAAGGTCAGCATCGCTGAACTGGCTTCCGGGACGTTCGTCTCTGTCATCGAAGAGTACCTCGATCCCGTTTTGCACAAAAGTCTCATAGAGAGCTTCGGCCGTCTTGCGTACTTCTTCTTCTTTGAGATTCAGGGCATTCAGATGAACGGTAAAGGGAGCCACAGCCGCCGGCCAGATGGGGCCGTAATCGTCATGATTGTCTTCGATGATGGTGGCCATGAGCCGTCCTACACCGATACCGTAAGAGGCCATGATCATCTCTCTGGATTCGCCCTTTTCATCCAGGAAAAGAGCCTTCATGGGTGC
>ERZ795053.1742-NODE-1742-length-27196-cov-9.724586_pt1 | contig 27196 bp, 27 predicted proteins | sample MGYA00375137_ERZ795053 | MGnify/ENA primary metagenome ERZ795053 (study PRJEB30182, sample SAMN05720284) | activated sludge metagenome | isolation source: Anaerobic digester | place: Hong Kong | collected 2014-12-17 ...
AGCGCCATTGCCAAAGCGACGGCGCCGGGTATCAGAAAGCACTCTTCGACGCTGCCGGCGGACGAGAAGGCGGTCCCGATCCAAAGCCCCACTATGCTGCCGAACGCGACGGAAGACACCAGGAACGCGCCTGCGGATTTTGCGTGCCGTTCGTCGAAATAAGCGGCGATCGTGCGGAGCATCGGCCCCCAGAGCATCGACTGTCCCCAGGCGTTGACGCCCCAGAGCAGGGCGATATTCCAGAAGACGGGCGCGAGCGCAATCCCGATGTTGCTGAGTCCGATCAGTACGAGCCCGATGCAGATCATCCGCTCCGAGGGGATGCGGTCCCCGATGTAGCCGTTCGGCAGTTTGCCGAGGGCGAAGGTGACGCCGAAGATGCTGCCGATCAGCCCGATCTGGGTTTTATCGAGGATCTGCAGCGAACTGAGCAGCACGGAGGCGACGGAGAAATTCAGCCTGGCGATATAGACGGACGTATACGAAAGGTAACATACCGCAAATACCAGAATCTGAAGTTTGCTGATCGATTTTTTCAAGCTGTTTTCCAATTCTGCGGGAACGCCGCGTTTGATGCGGTTCCCGCCCGATGCCGAATCCGCGGTGCGGTTCAGGCGTTTTGCACGTATACGGCTCTGAGCGCCTTTTCGCCTTCCGGCGGCATGGGCGCGAATGGTTTCCGGCAGCCGCCGAGGTCGAGCCCCTGAAAACCGAGGATGGTCTTGACGGACGCGAACACGCCGTAGCGGAGCATCGTTTCGATAATGGCGTTGGCGCGCCTCTGATACGACTGTGCCAGCGCGATATCGCCCGCCCTGAACGAATCGAAGATGTTCCGTATCAGCGGCGCCATGCAGTTATACGTGCTGCCGATGCCGCCGTCCGCGCCCATCATCAGCCCGGCGAGCAGCATTTCGTCGAAACCGTTCCAGAGCACCAGACCGGGGTTCTTCGTTTTCATCCGCTCCATCAGGTAATAATCGGAGCTCGTATATTTAACGCCCGCCAGGTTCCCGCAGGTTTTCAGTTCGTCCAGCACGTCCTCCGTGAGCGAAAATCCGGAAAACGCCGGAAAATTGTAAAGAAACATCGGCAGCGCGCTCGATTGCATGATGTCCTTGTAATACTGAATGATTTCCTCTTTGGAAAACTTATAGTAAAACGGGCTGATCGCGGAGATCGCGTCCGCGCCGGCGGATTCGGCGTGTTTGGCGAAACCGACCGCGGCGTCGGTCGAAATGGAACCGACGTGGCAGATGACGAATTTTTCCCCGTTGTTTTCTTCGATTACGGTTTCCAGTATGTTTTTGCGCTCCTTTTCGGTCAGCAGGAAGGTTTCCGCCGAACTGCCGTCGACGTAGAAACCGTCTACGCCGCCGCCGATCAAAAAGCGCACGAGCTTTTTGAGTTCTCCATAGTTGACGCCGCCGTCCTTTGAAAAGGGCGTGACCAGCGCCGCGACAATACCATGAAACGGTTGGTTCATAATGCTTTCCTTTTCGGCCGTCAGCCTTTGACCGCACCGGCCGAAATACCTTTCGTAAAATACTTTTGAAATGCGAAAAACACGATCAATAACGGCAGCGCCGTCAGCACGGCCGCCGCGAACTTGAGGCCGTAGTCGATTTCGACCTGATTTTCAAACAGCTTGGTGATGCCGACCGGCAGCGTGTAGCTCTTCGGGTCGTTCGTCGCGTTGAGGAGCTGCCAGAGGTAGTTATTCCAGATGCGGATGACGGACATGATGACGAGCGCGCCGATGCCCGGCTTTGCCAGCGGCAGGCCGAACTGGAAAAAGAAGCGCGTCGTGCCGCAGCCGTCGATGCGCGCGGCTTCGATAATTTCGTCCGGGATCGTGTCGAAAAAGTTTTTCATCAGATAAACGCCGAACGGGAGCGCCAGGTTCGGCACGATGTAGCCCCAGAGCGTCCCTTTCCAGCCGATGGAGACGATCAGCTTGTACAGCGGGAGGATGTAGATTTCCATCGGGATCAGCAGGGAGGCGATGACGAAGGAAAACAGGATTTTCTTTCCCCGGAACTGCATTTTCGAAAGTGCAAACCCGGCGGACGCCGAAACGAGGACGATGCCGACGGCGGTCCCGAAGCTGATGATGACGCTGTTCGCAATCCAGTTCAGCGCGGGCTGGGAGGCGAAAACGGATTTGTAGTTTTCGAGTGTCCAGGGATTTGGAATCCAGTCCGGCGGGATTTTTATGATATCGGTCGAAAACTTGAACGACCCGATAAACAGCCAGTAGATCGGGAAGATCGAAAACAGGCAAAACAGGACGATCAGAAAATTGGAGATCAAATCGAGTTTCGACGCGTTTTTCAGCCGCATAAGAGCCCTTTTTCTTTTCATTTCGCTTTGTTTTCCTCTCTTCTAAGGCTGATGAAACGGAACGTGACCAAGAGCAGCGAGATGAGGAACATCAGCACGCCGATCGCGCTGGCCACGCCGGTATTGGAGTTTTCGAAGGCTTCCTGGTAGAGCAAGAACATCATCGTGGTCGTTTTGAAGTTCGGCCCGCCCTTTGTCAGCAGCTGAATGACGATGAACGTTTTCAGGGTCGCGGACGCCTGCGTAATGAAGACGAAAACGGTTGTCGGTTTTGTCAGCGGAATCAGGATGTAGCGGAACATGTGCCAGCGGGAACCTCCGTCGATCCGGCAGGCTTCGATCAGCTCCTTGGAGATGCCGATCATGTCCGCAACGTAGAGGAGCACGCACTGGCCGATGTTCATGGTAAAAAGGATGAACACGAGCAGGATCAGCGTCCATTTGATGTTCGAAAGCACGTCGACCGACTCCAGCCCGAGCTGCATGGTGAAATACCGGATCAGGCCGGTCTGGGAATCCAGGATGAACCGCCAGATGATCGACATGACGACCATCGAGATAATCACCGGGATATACAGGCAGATGCGGACGCCCGAAACATAGGCCGGAACCTTGTCGAAGATGCTGCCCGCGATCAGAAGCCCGAAGACGATCAGCAGCGGCACGACCGTTGCGACGAGGAAAAGGCTGTTCCGGATGGAGAGCAGGTAGATATCCTTCGAGAAGATTTTTGCGTAGTTGGCGAACCCGACGAAAACGTTGGAACCCCATTTGCTGTTGTACAGGCTGTTGACGAACCCACCGAAGATGGGGTAGACCATGAACACCGCGGATAGCACCACGAACGGCGCGGTAAACAGATAAGCCTGCCAGTTTTTTTTCAGCGTTTTATTGATGGAAAACACCTCCATACGGTTTGAAAGGAATCCGCCTTTTATGCGAAAGGCGGATTCCCCACGTTTGCGGATTTCAGCGGGCTCAGCCGTTGAGCACGAGAGAATTGTCCATGTAGTCCTGAATGACCTCGTTTGCGTTGGCCTCGTAATCGGAAAGCGCCTGCGCGGCCGTTTTTTCACCGCTGAAAGCGGCCTGCAGTTCGGGGAAGAGGTACGCGCGGGTCGAAACGTAACCGGGTACGCCGCCCGTGAAGTCCCAGACGTACGGCTCCATCTTCGCCATTTCGGTGAAGAGCGGATGGTCGGCTTCGGTCGCGCTGAGGACCGACTGGTAGCAGGGCAGGGCGTTGAGGCCGAAGGCGGTCAGCGTCTCGGTGTCCGAGAGCAGCCAGCGCACGAATTCCTTTGCGACGGCGATTTGGTCGTCGTTGCCGTTGTTGATTACGGCCGCGCCGTAGACGTAGTTCGCCATGGTGCAGGTGTCCTTGCCGTCCGCATAAACGGGGATGGCGGCGATGCGCATGTCGAATTTCTCGATGTCGCCCTTTTCCATGGCAGCAAGGTTCGACGTATAGTTGGTAATCTGGCCGTTCACGATGGCGGACATCTGGTTTTTGAATTCGCCGCCGACTTCCGTGCCGCTCTTCGTCACGACGTTGGAGTTCGTCAGCCCAGCGTTCGTCCAGGAGATCATCTTTTCCAGCGCGGCGACCGTGTTTTCGTCGTCGCCGGCGATGCTGTAACCGTTATCCCAGAGTTTGCCGCCCAGCATGGTCAGCCAGTTCAGCATGAACGTGTCGGCCTGGCTGTCCGCCGCAAAGAAGGCCATCGGGTAATTCTGCGTGCCCGCGAACTGCTGCGCGAGCGTCGGGAGAATGACGTTTTCCATGTCGCTGACGGTCCATTTCGCAACTTCGTATTCGTTGTCCGGCACATACTGTCCGAGGCCCGCGGCCTTGAAGAGGTCGGCGTTGTAGAGCAAACCGTTATAGGACTGGTAGAGGCCGACCATGTAGCTGTTGCCGTTGATGAGCGTCGTGTTGTAGACGGAAGCGTACATATCGTCCTTGACCGTGTCGGCCAGATCCGTGATGTTTTCCACGAGCCCCTGATGCACGTAGTCGGCCGTGGTGAACCACGCGGAGAGCAGCAGCGCGGGCAGGGTCTTGGTCTCGATCGCCGCGGAAATCAGCTTGTTCCGCTCGGAGCCGGCGAATTTATTCAGCTTGATCGTGTAGCCCTGATCGGCGTAGGCCGCTTCGAACTTTTCGATCGCGTTGGTGAGCACGGTTTCGTCGATCGTCATATCGGTCCACAGTTCGATTTCGACCGGGCCTGCCGGCAGCTGGCTCTCGGTCTGCTCGGTTTCCGGCGCGGCGGTTTCGGCGGCGGCGGCTTCGGAGCCGCTTGCGGCCGGTTCGGAGCTTTCTTCGGGCACGGCCGCACATGCGGCCAGCGTAACAACGAAGCCGCATGCCAGCACGAGTGACAGAATGCGTTTTATCATGGTTTCTTCCTCCGTTTTTATATTACAGGACGCCGTTTTCGTCCTGTTTGGAACAGGGTGGGTCCGCCTCCGGACCGAGGCAGCTGCACCGGTCCACAATGGAAGGCTGGTAGAGATAATATTCGAAATTGGAATTCGGGGGCAGATTATGCGACATATCCCAGAGAAGTTCGGCGGCTTTTTCGCCGATCTCGATGTTTTTATAACAAACGGACGTGAGCGCCGGCAGGCAGCTGCCGCAGGCGGTGATGTCGTCGTAGCCGATGATGCCGACGTCGCCCGAAACCCGGAGCCCGGCTTCGCGGATCGCCCTGCAGACGTCGAGCGCCACATAATCGTTGAAGCAGAATACGGCGTCGATTTCCTCGCCGGAGGCCAGCAGGCGCGCCGCGGCGGCGTACGCGCTGACGTCCCCGGAGATTTCCGTCGGCATAACGATGAGCCGGCGGTTGATCTCCATGCCGTTTTCCAGAAGCGCGCTGATGTAGCCCTGACAGCGGTCCATGCTGGTGCGGTACTTGGTTTTCGCGATATACGCGATATGCCGGTACCCTTTTTCGATTAGATGCTTTGTTGCGATGTAACCGCCGTAGAAATCGTTGGACGTGACCACCGGCGCGCAGATGCCCTCCACGCCGCGGTTGCAGAAAACGAAGGGGATGTTGCTCTTGCAGAGGCTCCCGTACAGCCGGGCGTTTTCCTCGATGCTGTGGAGGATGACGGGGACGATGATGAACCCCGCCACGCCGGAAACCATCAGGCGTTTGATGTATTTTTCCTGTTTTTCCGTGTCGTTGTCGGAATTGCAGAGGATTACGTTGATATTCTTCCGCTGCGCCACGTTTTCGATGCCGCGCACCAGGCCGGGGTAGATATCCTCCATGACGCTTGGGATGATCACGCACCAGTTTTCAACGGTCGGCGTGGCCCCCTCGATCATTCCCACGACGCAGGTGCCGCTGCCTTTGCGGGAGACGAGGAGGCCTTCTTCTTCCAGCTCGCGGATCGCTTTATCCAGCGTCGTACGCGTGGTGTCCAGCGCTTTACACAGGACGGGCCGGGAAGGAAGACGCTGGCCTGGATTCATGTCCGGAAGCATCTCCAGCAGTTGGTTTTTTATTTCTTTGTAACGCAGCATGGGGGTACTCTCTTTTCCGTTTTGTGCAGTGTGGTGCCGGCTTGGTTTGGCGTCCGTTTCGAATACTAACAGCCGCTCAATCAGATTTCAACACAATAGCATGAAAACGGGCAGATAACGGATGAAATCGGTCAGCATAGCGTCCGGAAGCGACGTATAATAGAGCGTGCAAGGCCGGCTGACCGGTTTATCCCGGCGATTGCGCTCCGGTTTATCCTGTTTATCATATTTCGCGCGGGCCTCTTTGCGCGAGGCGGCGACAGCCTGAAAGGAAAAAAGATGGAAATGAACATCGCCCGAATGGACCGCTACGATTTCGTCGTGTGCGGAGGAGGGCCCGCCGGGTTTGCCTGTGCGGTCGCTGCGGCCAGAAAAGGGCTGAAAACCGCGCTGGTGGAGCGGCAGGGCTGCCTTGGCGGGACGGCGACTTCCGGCGGGGTGAGCCATCTGCTGGCGGGACGCAAACTGAACCCCGCAACCAGCGAACACGTCCGCGTCGTGGGCGGTCTGTTCGACGAACTGACCGACGCGCTGATCGCCAAAGGCGAAGCGGTCGAACCGAACGCGATCGATCTGACGTTCAACCCGTTCGGGTGGTACCCGCGTATGGCGTCCGGAATCGCCGTCGACGAAACGGCGCTGAAGACCGCGATGGACGCGTTCTGCGCCGACGCCGGCGTAAGGGTCTACTTTTTCACCTCCGTGATCGCGCTGCGGCGCGACGGCGGCAGGATCGCTTCCGTCGTTGCGGCGAACAAGGACGGACTCGTGGAAATCGAGGCCGGTTATTTCGCGGACTGCACCGGGGACGCAGACCTTGCCGCGATGGCGGGGGTCCCGTTTTTGAAGGGACGCGAAAGCGACGGTCTGACGGCGCCGTGTTCGCTGGAAATGCATCTCGACCATGTGGACGGCGACGCGTTCGTTCGGTATCAAAACGAGCACCGTTCTCCGAAACTGGTTGAAATTATTGAAGAACTAAAGCAAAAAGGCGTATGGAAATTCCATTATGAAATTTTCGTTGCGGTCCGGCTGGCCGAAAAAGACGTTTTTATGGTCAATACCATCCGGCAGGTCCGGGTGGACGGAACCGACGAACGCTCCGTCAGCACGGCGCTCGCCGCCGGACGAAAGGAAAACATCGAGCTGTACCATATCATCCGGCAGTATTTCCCCGGTTTTGCGGAAAGCCGCATCCGGCGGATTGCGGACTACCTGGGCGTGCGGGAAACGCGCCGGATCCAAGGCGCCGAAACGGTCACACTCTCAAACGCCCTGGCGGGGAAGAAGTACCGGGACTGCGTCGCCGCGACGACCTACAATTTCGACCTGCCCGACCCGCTGTATCCCAGCAGCGACCCGATGATGGGCGACGCGAAGAACCCGAACGCCGCGCGCAGGCATACGATTATTCAAATCCCCTATGGCGCGCTGATTCCAAAAGGGTCGGAAAACCTGATTACGGCGGGCCGCTGCATCAGCGCGGAACGCGAGACGCTCGGCCCGATACGGATCACGGGCCCGTGCATGATGACGGGGCAGGCCGCGGGCACGGCGGCGGCGCTGGCGTTTGCAAACGGGAGCACGTTTATCGAAGCCGACACGGACGTTCTTCGACGGACGCTTTGGAGCGACGGGGTGGTCGACCCGGACACGCTGCCGTTCGACTGAGACGAAAGGAGCCGGACGATATGATTCTGGACGATTTTTGCAATAGTAGGCGGTACGAACCCTTATGCGGCGGATTCGGCGCCGCGTTCGATTTTATTCGTCGCTGCCGCGACGACCTGCCGCCCGACGGGACGTATCGGATTGACGGCCTGCGCGTTTACGCCATGGTGCAGCGTTACGAAACACAGCCGGAAGAGGAACTGCTGTGGGAAGCGCATCGCAGGCATATCGACATCCAGTACGTAGCAAGCGGACAAGAGCGAATCGGATACGCCCCGCCGGGACGTATGGTCCGCCCGCAGCCGTATCAAGAAGAAAACGACTGCGATCTTGCGCGGAATACGCGTGCCGGAGGCTTGCTCTTCCTTGAGGAAGGACAGTTTGCGGTATTCTTTCCGGGCGAAGCGCATATGCCGCGCCGCAGCGCGGGGGAAAATGGCGGCGTAATAAAGATTGTGGTAAAAATTTTGCAGAACTAGCTGCAACCGGTGTAAAAATCCGATTTTTCCATGCATAACAAGAAACGACGGAAAACGGCGGCTCTTTGCCGGCACAAAGACAGAGAATGAGTCTGTAAATAAAAAAAGGCGGGACAGATAATTGAAAAAGCTGGTAGACGTTCTGGAGCACACGGGGGAAGATTACAGACCGCTGATCGATTTCAACGGCTGGCGGGTCGCAATATTGAACGACGCGCCGAAATTCCGCCGGGAAACGACGCCGTATTTGGAACGGCACAACGAAACGGACGAAGTGTTCGTTTTGCTGGAGGGAATCTGTGCGCTGTACATCGGCGACGGCGGAGGGAACGAGCCAGGCACGATTCGCTTGCTGCCGATGGAGAAAAAGAAGTTGTACAACGTGAAAAGAGGCGTTTGGCACAATCTGATCGCGGCGCCCGGAACGTCGCTTCTGATCGTGGAAAACACCGACACGACGAAGGAAAATTCGGACTACTGTCCGGTGACGGCGGATATGCTGCCAAAAGAAGAATGAGGAAGGGGGCGGCCACATGAAACGTTCGGAAATCAACAAAGCGCTGCGGGAACTGGAGGCGATGGCGGAACGGTACCGCTTCAGCCTGCCGCCTTTCTGCGGTTTTACGCCGGAGGAATGGCGGCACAAGGGGCGCGAATACGACGAGATCCGCGACAATATGCTCGGCTGGGACATTACGGACTACGGGCTCGGCGATTTCGACAAGGTGGGATTCTCGCTGATCACGCTCCGGAACGGCAACCTTAAACTGACGGAAAAGTACAAAAAGACCTATGCGGAAAAGCTCCTCTACCTGAAAGAGGGGCAGTATTCGCCGAATCATTTTCACTGGAGCAAAATGGAGGATATCATCAACCGCGGCGGCGGCATGCTGCTCATCCGCGTTTTCAATTCGCTCCCGGACGAGGGGATCGACAAGGCCGGCGACGTGACGCTGCATCTCGACGGAGTGGAGACCATCGTGCCCGCCGGAACGCAGGTCAGGCTGAAACCGGGCATGAGCATCTCCATCCAGCCGTACCTGTATCACGATTTCGAGGTGGAATTGGGCACCGGCGCAGTGCTGATCGGCGAAGTGAGCCAGTGCAACGACGACAATACGGACAACCGCTTCAACCCGCCGGTCGGACGTTTTCCGGCGATCGAGGAAGACGAACCCCCGTACCGGCTGCTGTGTAACGAGTATCCGGCGGCAAGGGAGTAAGAATATTGATGCAGCAGGTAACGAGCCGGGGGGGGGGAGCTGCTGATCGTTCAAGCGCCAGCGGCAATGGCACCATTTCGAATTCCTGCGATTTACCGGTCTCCATATACGGTTTGCGGGTCGCGTACCACCATTGTTGCGGAGCGCGCCGCATCGTCGGGACGGACGCCGACCTCGGCAATTGCATCCGCATCTTTCTTATTAATCGGTGCGGATGCAACTGGAAACGGTGAAAATTTGTTTTCAGTTTCAATATTTCCGACATTCGGATCATATATTTTTACGGACGGTATGGTTTCTCCTTCCGGTCGATGCAGCGCACGCATTCCTCATAGCCGTATTTACCAATCGTTTCCATCATCAATGCGGGATTTCCGGAACCCCCGATCCTGCCGTTATGCATGACGTGCGCCTTGTCCAGATGCAGATACTTTAGAATGTTGCCGCTGTGCGCGATGATCAACCCGGCCCTGCGTTTAACGGGGTGTACTTCGTCCGGCGCGAACAGCTTGTTGATCAGTTTGCCAACAAACGCCAGCGCTTCGATGTCGACGCCGGAATCCGGCTCGTCCATCATGGAAAATTTGGGGGACATGGAAAGCAGTTGCAATAACTCCGCGCGCTTGATCTCGCCGCCGGAAAGGCCATCGTTGATTTCACGATCCAGAAAGCGCTCCATCTGTGCGTCTTTTGCCAGCCGAGCCAGCGTTTCCTCCGGATTCACGGAATCGCGCAGGGTGTATTGCAGCACACTGTGCAGTTTTACGCCGCCGATCGTAGGCGGGCGCTGCTGCGCAATTGCGATACCGAGCCGCGCGCATTCGCAGACATCGAGATTCGTGATGTCTTGACCCATAAAGAGGATCTGTCCCTGCGTTACTTTATAGTCGGAAACCCCCATGATGGTCATCATGAGCGTGGTTTTACCGCTTCCGTTCTGCCCGAGAAGCGCGTGTACCTCTCCATATGGAATGGCGAGGTTGACGAAGTCGAGCAGCGTTTTTTCGCCGACATGGACGCTCAGGTTCTTTATTTCCAATATATTCTTCTGCGTTGCCATTTCTTTGCATCTCCTTTAATGGCTGGGGGATCGAAACGTTGAAGCGATGAATACATACGCTGCGTTTTGTTAGCACCAACCGTAGTTAGAATACTCTAACTCCATGCGTTGTAACGAATCCGGCGGGTTTGTCAAGCGAGGAGCATCGAGGGCTACCGGGTACACTTGATTAGGTGTCTCGGCGCTGCCGACGACACACATGTAATTCGCTTGACAGATGCGGGAGAGGCGCGGTATACTGCGTAGAGTTAGAAGCATCTAACTATAAAGCAAACAGATATCAAACTGGGTAAAGCGACATGTATGTCGGGTTCCCTGCAAAAAGGAGAGAACGTATGCCGGAACTTTCCGCCGTATCGGAAACGCTGTATATCCCGCTGCTCGGGCGGATTTATGCGTCGAAGCATGATCCGAAGGTGCTGTATGATAAGGCCGCGTTGGCCCTCGAACCGAAGTTGCCTGCTTCTGTGGAGCAAGCGACGGGACAGAACGAGTATACTTATTTGGCAAGCGCCGTACGATCGAAGAACGTGGATGCGGCGGTCGGCGCATTTTTGGCCGAATATCCCCGCGGAACAGTGGTCAACGTCGGTTGTGGACTGGAAACGGCGTATCTGCGCAACGACAACGGCATGGCGGTTTGGTTTGAACTCGACCTTCCGGAAGTGTTGCGGCTCAGGAGCGGACTCCTTCCGGAGCAGAAGCGGGACCGTTACCTGCCGTATTCGATGTTCGATTACCGCTGGATCAGCATTGTAAAACAGACCGCAAACGCACCGGTACTGGTTTTAGCATCCGGCCTGTTTTACTATTTCCACGAAGAGCAGGTGATTGATTTTATTCGGCATCTTGCGGCGCTAGATGACGTCCGGTTGGTGTTTGACGCGGTTTCTTCGACGGGAATCCGCGGCACAAGGCACTATATGAAGAAGATGAAGCGGCTGGATGCCGAGATGTTTTTCTCCGTCGATCATGCGGAAAAACTTGTCGCGGCGATATCACCAGACGTTTCCGTGCTGGAAGAAAAGAAGTATTACGGCGCAGTGATATCGCGCCCCGGCATTCGTTTTGAAACAAAGATGAAGATGTTCTTCTCTGATCTGCTTCGTATGGTCAAGATGATTCAACTGCAGATTCGTCGGGGAAACGGAGGAACGGGTGCATGATTACGCTGATCGACGCGGTGGAAATCGACGCGCCGCTGGACGCGCTGTATGAATGGCTGCTGGCACTGGACGAGAATTTCGTTAAGTGGAGTCCTTACCACAGACGGTTTAGAAAAATCACCGGCGGACTTGGCGCCGGGAGTCGCATTCGCTTCTGTGAACGGATCGAGGGCGTAACGTACCGCGTTGGCGGCGTAATTCAAAAGCACGAAAAAGACCGGAACGGATTCAAAATGGTGTTCGAAACGATGTCCGGCCTGTCGCGCATCTATTTTATCGGCGGAAAAACCGACGACGGATGCAGTTTTACGCACATCGAGGAGTTCGGGAAGCCGGACACGAAATACGGCAGGGTTTTCAACCGGATTCTGTTTGGCGTGCTGTTCAGAAGGCGCGCGAACTGGCAGTTGATTCAGAACGACATGGCGCTCGACAACGCTTACCTGAAGCGGATTCTCGAAACAGACGTTTACCCGGAACGAAAGCGTAAAAGATATTTTCAGCATACCGAGCACAGACGGCGCGGAAGCGCCGCGATTCCCGCCGCCCTGCACCAAACACATCAGGCAAAAACATAAGGCATGCCGGCGGTGACGCGACGCAGGAAAGCGGCGGGGAGAAGAAAGCTGAAAAAGGCAAGTTTTATGTGAGGAGCGTTACGTGCAAGAATCGGAAATGGATTTGCTGCGCTGCCATGATTTGATTGCCGCAATCGTCGCCGCCATGGAGGCGCGCGATTCGCATACGGCGCAGCATTCTTTGCGCGTTGCGGCGATGACGGAGTATCTTTGCGGCGTGATTGGCGTTCCGGCGGACTTAAAAGCGGTTTACCATATTGCGGCGCATTTGCATGATATTGGTAAAATCGGGATTCCGGACACGATCCTTTTCAAGAAAGGCGCGCTGACGAAGGAGGAATGGGCGGGTATCCGCAGGCATCCGGTCATCGGGTATGAAATTCTCCGCTCGATCGACTGTTTTTCGGAGATTGCGGACATCGTTTTGCATCATCACGAACGCTACGACGGCACCGGGTATCCGGACGGGCTGTCCGGGGACGCTATTCCGCTGTGTTCGCGCATTATCGCGATTGCGGATTCCACGGACGCGATGCTGAGCCTGCGGAGTTATCGCGCGGCGATCGGCGAAGAGCAGTGCCGAAAGGAAATTTGCATGCATAAATGCGCGATGTACGATCCGATGATTGCGGACGCCGCACTGTCGAATTGGCGATCGCTGATGCGGGCGCGGGACACGGCGCTGTCGGAACGCGCGGAAGCGGTGCGGCAGGCAAAAGAGGGAAGACAATGAGCGAATGGACGCTTGCAAAAACAGAATACGGAAACGTGCCGGGCGCCCCGGTGGTCTACCGCACACAGGCTGCGGACGGCGAAGCGGCGATGACGCTGTATCGCGTTTTTCCGGGGATTACCCTGTTTTATAATGAAATTCATATGCTGCGCTGCCCCGATTTCAACATATTGCCGGGCGAAATGATTGAAATCAATTTTTGCCAGGATGGAAGATTTGAATGCGAGTATCGCAACGGCAGCTTTGCTTACCTTTCAGCGGGCGATTTTTCCGTTCACAAAAGGGGACTTTGCCATACGGACTGCGTTTTCCCGCTCGGGCATTACCGTGGCGTTTCAATCCTTGTTGATCCTTGCGACGCGGCGCGCTGCGTGAACTGCATCCTCGAAGACGTGTCGATCGATTTGAACGCGCTTTTTATGCGGCTGTTGCGGGAAGAGCCGATCTTTATTCTGAAAGCGAAACCGTGTTTTCAGCATATTTTTTCGGAGATGTATTCGATACCGGATTCGATTAAAAAGGGTTACCTGAAGATCAAGGTGCTTGAGCTGCTGCTGTTCTTAAGCGGAATGGACGTGACCGAGCGGCGAACGGGGGGCGGCTACTTTTCGCGTGCACGCGTAATGGCGGCCAAACAGGCGAAGCGCTATCTGGTTGAAAACCTGGACCGGCGCGTGCCCTTGTCGGAGCTTTGCGAACAGGTCAACGCTTCTCCGACGGCACTTAAAGAGAGTTTTCGCGGGGTTTACGGCAGCAGTATCTATGCGTTTGCCCGCGCGTATAAAATGCAGGAGGCGGCGGTGCGGCTCTGCCGGACAGACCGAGCGGTCCTGCATATTGCAATGGATTTTGGGTATGAAAACGCAAGCAAGTTTTCAACGGCGTTTCGCGATGTCATTGGCGTAAGCCCGCAGGAATACCGAAAAAAACACTGTCCGTTCGGAGCGGTAAGCGGCGAAACGGAGCGGACAAAAGGAACGATTTAACTATAATAAACGTGATCGAAGCGCTGAGGAGCGCTTTAAAAATATCCGGGAGTTAGAAACATCTAACTTACTGTGCGAACAGGTACAGGACGAAGGAAAGACGTTTCCGGGAGCATAGACAAAAGGGTAATGGAGGGAGAACCAATATGAAAACGAACAAACTTAACGGCAAAGACTTGATCAACGTAGGCGTCTTTTCAGCGATCTATGCTGTTATTGTTATAGCTTTGGCGATGCTTGGCTACATTCCGATCTTTATGCCGCTGCTGGCATTAATCGGCCCGATCTTCGGCGGGATTCCGTTCATGCTGTTTTTAACGAGAGTGAAAAAATTCGGCATGATCCTGATGATGAGCGTCATTATGGGCATTCTGATGCTGCTGACCGGCATGGGTTATTATTCGATTCTTGTAGGCATTATTTCCGGGTGGATTGCGGAGATGGTGTATAAAAGCGGCGACTACCGCAGCACGAAAAAAGCGGTTTTAACGAGCGGCGTGTTCAGCCTCTGGATTTGGGGGAACTTCATTCCTCTGTTTACCAATATCACGGGGTATTTTTCGACACGGCAGGATTTCGGCCAGGCCTATATCGACGCGCTGACCCGGCTGATGCCGCTTTGGATGTGCCCGACGCTGCTTGTTGCGGCTTTTGTCGGCGGAATTCTTGGCGGATTGCTCGGCAGGGCGGTTTTGAAGAAGCACTTTATCAAAGCGGGAATCGCCTGATGCGAAGCGTTTTACAGGCGAGCGCGAAAAAAAGGGGTCTGGTGCTGGACCCGCGGACAAAGCTTCTGCTGCTCGTCACCGTTGCGGTGTTCGTCCTCGGCGGCGCGGGCGGCGAAGCGCTCCGGTGGGCCACGCCGTGCCTGTGCGCGGTTTCGCTGGCGCTGCTGATTACGGCGGGCAAATATAAAACCGCGGCGGTCTGCGTTGCAATCTATGTTCTGATGGATACGCTGCAACGGAGCTTCGGCGGCAGAACGGAAGGCATCGTAAACTTTCTGCTGCTGGCCTCAGCAGGCATCCTGACGCGGTTCCTCCCGAGTATTATCACGGGTGCTTATGTCGTTTCCACGACGACCGTCAGCGAATTTTCCGCCGCGATGCGGCGTATGCATATAAGCGAACGGCTGGTGATTCCGCTTTCGGTGATGTTTCGGTTTTTTCCGACCATCGGCGACGAGTTTTCGCATATCAATGCGGCCATGCGCATGCGCGGCGTCAGCCTTGGCGGAGGAAACGCGGGGAAGATGGTTGAATACCGGCTGGTGCCTCTATTGTTTTGCTCGGTAAAAATCGGCGAAGAGCTTTCCGCCGCGGCGCTGACGCGCGGACTGGGCGCGGACGTGAAGCGCACCAACGTATGCGAAATTGGCTTTCACGCGCAGGACGTCGCCGTTCTGATTCTGTGTATCGCGCCGTATGTATACCTGATTTTGAACGCCGTCGGTGTATTGTGAGATGAATAAAATGACGAAAGACAAAATGCAAGACGGCGTTGCCGTTTTACTGGAACACGCGTCGTTCCGATATGCCAACTCCGATTTCAGCGCGGTGAAGGACGTTTCGCTGACGATACAAAAAGGCGAGGCGGTGCTGCTCTGCGGGGAATCCGGCTGCGGCAAGACGACGCTGACGCGGCTCATCAACGGGTTGATTCCACAGTATTACGAAGGGGAATTCAGCGGTGATGTACGAGTTTGCGGACTGGATGTTGCGAAAGCGGAGCTGTATGAAACGGCACGTATCGTCGGAAGTGTGTTTCAAAACCCGAGGAGTCAGTTTTTCTGCGTGGACGTAACGAGCGAAATTGCCTTCGGTTGTGAGAATTTCGGAATGCCGGAAGAAACCGTACGCACGCGAATTGCAGAGACTGCGGATGAAATTGGAATAGAGGACCTTCTCGGTGAAAACATCTTCCATCTTTCCGGCGGGCAGAAGCAGAAGGTTGCCTGCGCGTCCGTCGCGGCGGTGCGGCCGGACGTATTTGTGCTGGACGAACCGACGTCGAATTTGGACGTCGCGACGATTCGGCGACTCGCCCAAATCCTGCGCCACTGGAAAGCACAGGGCAAAACAATCGTCATTGCGGAACACCGGTTGGGTTGGCTGAAAGACGTTTGCGACCGCGTGGTCTATCTCCGCGATGGTGAGATTGCGATGGATTGCGCAATGGGCGATTTTTTACAGATTCCGTCGGAGGAGCTTGCCGCAATGGGACTGCGCACAATGACGGCATGCAAAGCAAAACAAACGATGCCAAAAAACAATATGGCAGGCACAATCGACATACAAAATTGCCGGGTCGCATATGGTAATGGACGTCCCGCACTGAAGATTGACGGATTGTCGCTGCCAAAAGGCGATGTGATTGCCGTGATCGGTGACAACGGCGCAGGCAAGACGACGCTTGCGCGCTGCATCTGCGGACTCGAAAAGCGATCCGCTGGATGCGTCTGTTATGGCGGCAAGAGATGTAAACGACGCGAATTGCTGAAAACAAGCTATCTCGTGATGCAGGACGTCAATCACCAGCTTTTTTGCGAGAGCGTCAGCGACGAAGTGCGGCTTGGCATGGACGAAGCAAACGAGCCGCTGGTGGACGGGACGCTTGCCGCACTGAATCTGACGACGCTGTCCGACCGGCACCCGATGTCGCTGTCCGGCGGACAGAAACAGCGTGTTGCCGTTGCCGCGGCGTTGCTGGCCGGGAAACAGACGCTGATCTTCGACGAGCCGACCAGTGGGCTGGACCTGCGCCATATGCGCGAGACGGCACGGTTGATTTCACACACGCGCGGGAAATGCACGTCGATCGTCGTTACACATGATTCGGAACTGATTCTATTGTGCTGTACGCATGTGCTGCATCTTGAAGAGGGACGTATGCGCGCGTTTTATGCGCTGGACGGCGAAGGGCGACAAAAATTGGAGCAATACTTTAGAACGAATGATAAGCCGAACGGCAAGGAGGAAGAACAAATTGGAAGAAAAGAACCGGGAAGGAAAGAAGAAACCGTCGAATTTGAAACGACTGTTTGTATATGCGGGGAATCATAAGTATCTGACGATTGCCTCGTGGGTGATTGCGGCGATCAGTGCGCTCGTAGCGCTGATGCCGTTTGTATTCGTCTGGCGGCTGATACGCGAGGTGCTCGCGGTCGCGCCGAACTTCAGCGCGGCGGAGAACCTTGCGCACAACGGATGGATGGCCGTGCTGTTTGCGGTTTTGGCGATCCTTCTGAACGTCGGCGCGCTGATGTGTTCGCACCTGAGCGCGTTTCGCATTGCGTCCAACATTCGCATGCGCGCCATGCACCATATCGTAACGCTGCCGCTGGGGTTTATGGCGGATTTCGGCACTGGAAAATTGCGTAAAATCGTCAACGAATCCAGCGCCGCAACGGAAACGTATCTTGCGCATCAGCTGCCCGATCGAGCGTCGGCGATTGCGACGCCGGTCGGTATTATCGTATTGCTGGCGATATTCGACTGGAGGATGGGGCTTTTGAGTCTGATTCCGGTCGTGGTGGGATTTCTTTTGATGATGGCCATGGTTGGACCCGGCATGCGGCACCAAATGGCGCAGTATCAAAACGCGCTTGAGCGGATGTCCAACGAGGCGGTCGAGTATGTGCGCGGCGTCCCGGTGGTCAAAACGTTCGGACAGAGCGTATTTTCCTTTAAGCGCTTCAAAGATTCTATCGATCAATACAGCAAATGGGTGATCGCGTACACAAAGCAATGCCGTATCCAGATGGTGCTCTACACCGTTGCAATCAATGCCGTGTTCTCCGTTTTGATTGCGGGTGCGCTGGCGTTTTCAAGCGGCGGCGTAACGAATGAATTTTTGCTGAATCTGCTGTTCTACATCATCTTTACGCCGGTCATCAGCGTGGCAATGACCAAGATTTTGTACTCCAGCGAAAACGCTATGGTCGTTGAGGACGCAATGGACCGCATCGACAGCGTTATGAGCATCCGGCCGATGCAGGAACCCGCAAAGCCCGTATGCCCGAAGGATAATTCAGTCGAACTGAAGAAGGTTTGCTTCCGTTACCCGAACACGGAACGCGATGCGCTGCACGATGTTTCGATGAAAGTTGACGGCGGCAAAAAAATCGCGCTGGTCGGGCCTTCCGGCGGCGGAAAGACGACGCTTGCAAGCCTGCTTGCACGGTTTTGGGACGTGCAGAGCGGCAGTGTGCGTGTCGGCGGTGTGGACGTAAAGGACGTCCCGAAAGAAACGCTGATGGACACGGTTTCGTTCGTGTTCCAGGACGATAAGCTGCTCAAGACGTCGATTTTTGAAAACGTACGCATGGCGAAGCCCGGTGCGTCCCGCGGGGAAGTGCTGACCGCGCTGGAAAAAGCGCAGTGCGCCGATATTCTGGAAAAACTGCCGGACGGGATCGACACCGTTGTCGGCGCAAACGGCGTGTATCTTTCCGGCGGGGAACAGCAGCGCATCGCGATTGCGCGGGTGATGCTGAAAAACGCGCCGATCCTGATTCTGGACGAAGCGACCGCGTTTGCCGATCCGGACAACGAAAGCCGGGTGCAGGCGGCCTTTACCGAGCTTTCCAAAGGGAAGACCGTCATTATGATCGCGCACAGACTTTCGACCGTTGTCCATGCGGACGAGATTTTCGTGATAAAGGACGGAGAGATTGCCGAAAGCGGAGCGTTTGAAGCGTTGCTGGAAGCAGGCGGGCTGTTTGCGGCCATGTGGAAAGCATACAAACGTGCGGCGCAATGGAAGGTTGCGAAGGAAGGAGACGACCATGCTGAATAAACTGCAAAGAAAATACGCGCTCTCCAAGCAGGGCGCAAAGGACCTGATCATGGCCTGCGTAACGAGCACGCTGGCGTACATTGCGCTCATGTTCCCGGTGGGCTTATTGTATTCGCTCGTACGCGACATGCTTGACGGAACCGTTCCTGCAGAGCGGGCCGGTTTTTACATCGGCGGGACGATCGCCTGCCTGCTGCTGATCTTTTTTACGACGCTTATTCAGTATAACGCGACGTTTTTTGCGACGTATATCGAGAGCGGCGTGCGGCGCATCTCCGTTGCGGAGAAACTTCGTAAGCTCCCGTTGTCGTTCTTTGGTAAAAAAGACCTTGCCGATTTGACCAGCACAATTATGACCGACTGCGCGACGCTGGAGCAGGCGTTTTCGCACTTTGTGCCGGAACTGATTGGCGCGCTGATCTCCGTGACGCTTGTGGCGGTCAGCCTGTTTTTCTTCGACTGGCGGATGTCGCTTGCGGCGCTTTGGCCGCTGCCGATCGCGTTTTGCATCGTCATCTTTTCGTCTAAGGTTCAAAACGCACTTTCCAGAAAGCAGACCGTCGCAAAGATGGCCTGCGCCGACGGCATTCAGGAATGTCTGGAGGTGGTGCGCGACTTGAAAGCCAACAACGCAGAGGAAGGATATCTTGCGGGGCTTGATGAAAAGATACGCGCGGTCGAAAGACGCGCCATCATCTCCGAATTGGGTACGGCGGCGTTCGTCGTTTCCGGCAGCCTCGTGCTGCGCATCGGCATCGCGACGACCGCGCTTGTGGGCGGCGTATTGCTCAAGGACGGATCACTGTCCATCCTGATGTTCTTCATGTTTCTGCTGGTTGCTTCGCGTATTTACGATCCGCTGCAGGCCGCGCTTCAGAATCTGGCGGCCGTGATCAGCACAAAGGTGCCGATCGAACGCATGAATGAAATCTTGTTCCATCCGGTGCAGACCGGGAAAACATCGCTGAAGAACGATGGCGTCGATATCGAATTCGATCAGGTTGGTTTTTCCTATAATGACGGGGAAGCCGTGCTCAACGACGTATCCTTTACAGCAAAGCAAGGCGAAGTGACGGCGCTGATCGGTCCGTCCGGCGGCGGAAAGACGACCGTTTCACGACTGGCCGCACGCTTTTGGGATGTTTCCAGGGGTGCGGTACGGGTCGGCGGCATGGACGTTTCCATCATCGACCCGGAAACGCTGCTTTCGCTGTATTCGATTGTCTTTCAGGATGTTACCCTGTTTAACAATTCGATTCTGGAAAACATCCGAATCGGCAAAAAAGACGCAAGCGACGAAGAGGTGCTGAGAGCCGCGCGATATGCGCACTGCGACGAGTTCGCCGAAAAACTGCCGGACGGATGGCACACGATGATCGGTGAAAACGGCTGCGCGCTGTCCGGCGGCGAGCGGCAGCGCATTTCAATTGCGCGGGCGTTTTTAAAGGATGCACCGATCGTGCTTCTGGACGAAGCGACCGCCTCGCTGGACGTGGACAACGAGACGCTGATTCAGGAAGCGATTTCGCATCTCATCCGCAACAAGACCGTGCTGCTGATAGCGCACCGCATGCGAACCGTTGCGGGCGCGGACAAGATCGTCGTTCTGGAAGACGGCCGTGTCAGTGAAGCCGGCACGCCGGACGAGCTGTACAACGCGAACGGAACATATCGAAGGATGACGGAATTGCAGGAAGGCTAAACGCCGTTTCTGCAAAGCCAACCCGTCGATTGATACACGTTTGCTCTCCGTCGCTTGTCAATATGCCATCACGCAATAATTGCCATTGCCTCCCTCAACATCACACAAACGACAAGGGTGGAAAGCAGAAAAACATAACGGCCACACGAAATCGTGTGGCCGTTATGCATGCTTGTGCATACTATCGTCAAAAAGATGTGTCGCTGTGCTTCTCAACAAAGTGTTTGATCGCCGAAAAGCTCTTTACGCTCAGATCGTGCTCCATGCGGCAGGCGTCGTGCTCCGCCGTCTGACTGTCGATGCCGAGTGACGTTAGCCAGCGGGTCAGGAACTGGTGCCGCTCGTAAATGATGCCGGCCAGCGCCATGCCTTTTTTCGTCAGATCGATTTCCTTTTCGCCGTTCATCGTGATGTAGCCGTCGGAAAGAAGCGCTTTCGTGGCGAAACTGACACTGGCCTTGGAAACGCCCATCTTTCCGGCGATATCGATCGAACGCACGACGCCGTTGCAATTCTTCAGCATCAGGATCGCTTCCAGATAGTCCTGCCCGGCCTTATGGATGCCCACCTTCAACGCTCCCTTTACTAGTCCGTGCGACAGACTTCACTGCGCGAGTGCCCGGCCAAGCGCGCGGCATGCGGCTGCGCCGTCGTCGTCCGGCGCTTCGTTGCAAATGACGCCCTTTGACAGGAGCGTTATGCCGCAATCGGCGCATTCCTGTTCCCAGGTGCGCATCCATTCGCCGTCGCCCCAGCCGTAGGAGCCGAAGAGCGCGATGTTCCTGCCGGGAAGCAGGGGCTTGACTGAGTTGAACATCGGCTCGAACTCACCGTCCTCAAGCTGCTCTGCGCCCATGGAAGGGCAGCCGAATGCGACTGTGCTATAGTTCACAAGCATGTCTTTTGAAAACTCATGTGCCGTAAAAAGCCGTACGTCCGCGCCCGCTGCTTTCGCGCCTTCCGCGACGAAATTTGCCATCGCCTCCGTGTTGCCTGTTCCACTCCAATAAACGATTGCTACGTTGTTCATAAGTCAATATCCTTTCTGCCTGTTCGTTTTGTCTGTGTTGCAGTTACAAGGCCACGGTGAGCCGGTCTACACCGACTCCCGCGGCATACTTTCTGCAGTAGATCTGCGTACACTTTTTGTATTTTATAAACGTTTTTTTTGCCGCCTGCTCGTTCGAATACACCTTCCAGCAGCCAACACATTTACAGTTCGCGCCGCCGTTGGCGATGAAAGCCTTGATATCGTCGAGCGGATATCCGAGGAATACGCCGATTTCGTGCGGGAAATTCTTTTGGTCGGAAAGCCTCTCCGAAAGGCATGCGAGACATTCTTCCAAATGATCGGCCGGATATCCGTTTTCCGCTAAAAACGAGGCGTTTTCCGCATTGGAGAGCGCTTCTTTAAGCCGACTGACCCGGTATGTATAAATCAGCGCTTTGCCGTTTCTCGCTCTGAGCGCGGCAAAGCGGACTCCTTTTGTCCCGAGACGCGTGTTCCACTGGGTGATGTCGCGACGCAAACCGGCCTCACTTTCATAACTGCAAAGAAACAGGCTGCCGGTTTTTATTCCGGCCAGCGTAGGCGAACAATGCTGAACGATATCTTTTTCGGGCATAAACGCCTCCTTTTTGGAACGCATAATCCTTGAATTTATGCGCAGCGGTTAGATGATTCTAACTGCAAGACTTTTTATAAGCGCCTCAACAAAGAAGCGCTGGTGCTGCAAAGTCTGCCGATGACAAGCGTTTCATAATAAGAAGCGCTGTAAGAGCATACGCGTGGATGAACGCCGCCTCTTTACGGCGCCGGCTGCTTCACCGCTTCGACATAGGTCAGGGGAAACGAAGCCTTCAGCACGCTGGAGAACCGGACGCAAAAACCATGATCGTCGATAAAGGCGATATACTCCTGCGGCGACCAAGCAAAAAATACGCCGAAGCCGAATTTCTTCATGACGGCGGATTTGACCCGGCTGAAAAAAGAAAGCTCCTTATGCGTGAAATTGGGCGCAATCAAAATACCGCCGTCTTTGAGCACGCGATGTATTTCCGCGAGGGCTTTTTCGGGGTGCGGCATGATGTGCAGCGCGTTACAGATGATCACCGCGTCGAACCGATCGTTCGGATACGTCAGCCGGGTGGCGTCCTGCATGCAGAAGCGCACGTTGGACGGTGCAGGCTTACTGCGGGCGGCGGACAACATTCTTTCGGAAAAGTCCGTTGCTTCAACCGACTTTACACAATCGGCGATTTCCAGCGCGACAAGCCCCGTACCGGTCGCGAGTTCGAGCACCTCCATATCCGGGCGAAGCCGGGCGCGTATCAACCGATAAACGTTGCTGTATACGGCTGCGTCTGCACGCATAAAACGATCATAAATGCGTGCGCTGCGATCCCAGAACTTTCTGTTTGCGTTATCCTTCATGCGTTCACCGCCTTTCATGCCGGACCGTTTCCCGAATGCACGGAGGACCCAATGCGCATTCGGGAACGGTCGTAGAACGACAGTAGTTAGACGCATCTAACTTCATGTAGTATAACGCACGATGAAAGGGCTGTCAAGGGAGCAATATGTCTGGTCACTTCACCGCGTCGAATCCAAGGTCATCCAGTTCTTCTATCGCCTTTTTTACGCAGTCTTCGTTTCCGTCGATCGTCACGGTCTTGCTTTCCAGCGAAACCCGGAACGACAATCCCGCCGCGTTCAGCGCGTTCGTGATGCGCTCCACGCATTTTTCGCAGTGCATTTCGGGTACGTTCAGCGTCGTCATGTTTTCCACCTCATTTCATCAGCTTTTGCAGCGTTGTCACCAGTTCGTCGACGACTTCGTCGTCGCCGGCACGGATGCCGTCGGCAACGCAGGTCCGGATATGGTTTCCGAGCAATTCCTTGTTAAAGGCGTTAAGCGCCGCCTGAATCGCCGAGACCTGTATGAGAATGTCTACGCAGTAGGCGTCGCCTTCCACCATTTTTTTCACGCCGCGGACCTGGCCTTCGATACGGCTCAGACGGTTGGTCAGGGACTTGAGTTCTGTTTCTCCGCGGTGCTTTGTTTTGTTTGTCATAGTTTTTTACCCCGCAGTCTCAAGGCGTTGGATACCACGAAGACGGAGCTTAAGCTCATGGCCAGAGCGCCGATCATGGGCGAGAGCAGCATGTGAAACGCCGGGTACAGTGCGCCGGCCGCGATGGGAATGCCGATCGTATTGTAACAGAACGCCCAGAACAGATTCTGTTTGATGTTCCGGATCGTCATCCGGCTTAGGTTCACGGCTTTCGCAACGTCCGTGAGGTCGCTCTTCATCAGCACGATGTCCGCCGATTCGATCGCGATGTCGCTGCCGCTGCCGATGGCGCAGCCCACGTCGGCCTGGACGAGCGCCGGCGCGTCGTTGATCCCGTCGCCCACCATCATGACGGTGTTTCCCTCGTCCTGCAGGCGTTTGACGACCATGGCCTTGTCCTCCGGCAGAACCTCGGCGATGACCTCGTCCACGCCGGCCTTTTGGCCGATATGCTCGGCGGCGGCCCGGTTGTCGCCCGTCAGGAGCACGACGCGAAGCCCGAGTTCCTTCAGCCGCCGGATCGCCTCCGGGCTCGATTTCTTGATGGAGTCCGCAACGCTGATGATGCCGGCAGGGGCGCCATCGACGGCGATCAGCATGGGCGTCTCGCCCTGCGCGGCCAGACGGGCCGAGTCGGGACGCAGCGCCGCCGGTTCCACCGCGTTTTCGAGCATGAGCTTCTCGTTGCCGATCAGTACGGTCCGCCCGTCCGACAGCACGGCCCGGATACCTTTACCGGAGAAATTCTCAAATTCCGAAACCGAAAGCTCGATCGGCCGGCCGCGGCCTTTCGCGCAGTTCACGACGGCGTCCGCCAGAGGATGGCCGGAGCCGGCTTCCACGGCTGCCGCAAGCGCGAGCAGTTCATCCGGCTCCATGCCGACCGGGAGGATCTCCGTGACCGTGGGCTTACCCTCCGTAACCGTGCCGGTTTTGTCCAGTATGACGACATGGACGTTATGCGCGGTTTCCAGCGCTTCGCCGCTGCGGATCAAAATACCGTTTCCCGCGCCGAGCCCCGTCCCGACCACGATTGCCGTGGGCGTGGCCAGCCCCATGGCGCAGGGGCAGGCGATGACGAGGACGGCGGTGAAGATCTTGATCACGAAGGAAAACTCCATCCCCGCAATCAGCCATATGACGGCGGAGAGGACGGCGAGCCCCATGACGACGGGGACGAACACGCCCGCCACGCGATCGGCTATTTTCGATATGGGTGCTTTTTTGCCCTGCGCGTCCTCGACAAATCGAATGATCTTTGCGAGGGTCGTGTCCGCACCGATGCGGCTGATTCGGACCGTCAGCACGCCGTTTTGATTGATGCTGCCGCCGATTACCTCGCTGCCGGACGTTTTTTCCACAGGCATGCTTTCGCCCGTTAGCATGGACTCGTCCACGCCGCTCGTTCCCTCGGTCACGACGCCGTCCAGCGGGATTCTTGCGCCCGGCTTCACCAGCACGATGTCTCCAACCTTCAGCGCTTTAACGGGAACCTCCCGCTGCATACCGTCCGGCAGGAGGATTACGGCGGTGTCGGGCGCCAGCTCGATCAGCTTACGAATCGCGCCGGTGGTTTTTCGCTTGCTGCCGGCCTCCATGTGCTTGCCGAGCGAGACCAGCGTTACCACGATGGCGGAGGATTCAAAATACAGTCCGTGCACCAGATCCGGATGATCCGAAAGCAGGAAGAAGACGACGAGGCTGTAAAGAAACGCCGCCGAGCTTCCCAAGGCGACAAGAGAATCCATATTCGGGTTCAGATGCCGCAGCGCCTTGAAGCCGCTGATATAGTACCTTCGCCCGATCATGATGATGGCGATTGCCAGCAGCATCTGGACGGCGGCGTAGTTGACGACATGGCTGCCCATATCCAGAAGCTCCGGCAGCGGCGCGCCAAACATCATGGCGCCCATGGAAACATACAGCAATATGCCGGAGAGGATCAGCGCCACGATAATGCTGTTTCGCTCCTGACGAAACGCTTTTTGCTCGTCGTTCTCCCTCGGTTTTGCTTTTGCTTGCCGTTTTTCTTCGAGAAACGGCGACGCGTGAAAGCCCGCTTTTTCAACTTTTTCCATGATCTGTTCGGGGGTGACCGTTCCTTCGTCGTATTCGACGGTCATTTTATTCGTGGTCAGGTTCACGTCGCTTCGGGCGATGCCGGGCAGCTTCCTCGTGACCCGCTCGACGGCGGCGGAGCATGCGGCGCAGTGCATCCCTTCTATCAGATAGACTTCTTGTTTCATTCGCAAGACCCTTTCCATATGTCATATTGCTTATTACCATTATATACCCGCGGGGGGTATTCAACAAGGCGAAATTAAATGAATTGATCAAAATAGGAAAACGCAGGCAAAAGAGGCTTTCGGTTTTGATAGACAGGGTTTTGCGTTGATGTCTTTTATGGGCGATGCAGAAAAACGGCCCGCAAAAAAGGGGCCGTCAAGCGGGCAAATGCAGGTCTGAAAGCTGCGGACGCCTATCTGCCGTAAATCGCGGACGGGATTTCTTCCAGCTTGGCGTTTCCGTCTTTCAGGCGAACCTTGGCGGGTTCGATATATGGATGAACGATCGCGCCGGAAGGACAGCGATGGTAGCATTCCGCGCACAGAATGCAGCGGCTTCGGTCTTCTGCAATTCGGACTTGACCGTTTTGGATTTCAAACAGATTGACCGGGCACGCGGCGACGCAGCGGCCGCATTGCGCGCACGCGTTTTCGTCGATTGCAACATGCTTGAATTTTTTATGGATCGCCTCCTGGCTGAACAGTTTGAACATAAGTCGCTCCATTGGTTTTGCATAACGGAACGACTTGCCGGCGTCCTTGACGGCCGCGGGATTCTGCGCGGCGGCGATGATTTTTTCGACGGCCTCCGCGATGATTTTCTCTTCGTTTTCTCCCGGCAGGCCTTCGCAGATGATCTTCGACGCGGTTTTTGTGAGCGTGTGCTCCGCTGCTATTTTCACGCCGAGGATCGATTTGCGTTTCTTTTTCTTCAGCAGCCTGCCCGCTTCGTCCAGCGCAACGCTGCTGTGCACGCCGCCGTAGGTCACGAAAGGAACCGCAAGCGTCCCGAATTTCCCGTCGCACGCAGGAAGGTTTCGAATGAGCCGCAGCACGTTGTGTTCCATGTGCCCGGCGTAGATCGGCCCGCCGACCAGAAGGACGTCGTGCGCTTCCAGCGCGTGCTCCAGCCGTTGCGTCATATCGTCTTCCTCCAGAAAATCCGGATTTTTTGTGATATCGATCAGCTGTGCCGGAACGCCCTTGCTTTGAAAAACATCCTTAAACATATTTGCGGCTTTCAGCGTGTGCCCCGACGGGCTGAAAACGATGATGGTGACTTTCATAATGACTTCTCCTTTTTTACGTCCGGCAGATTTTGATCGATCACATCCACAAGCCCGAACAAAACCTGCATCTGTGTTTCGTCCAACTCGTCGAGATAAGCAAACATCTTGTCTTCCAACTGCTTATGGAACGACCGGTGGGCGTTGTATGCGATTTCGCCGTCGCTTGTCAATTTGATGTATACTTCCTTTTTGTTGTCGGGTTTCTTGTATTTTTCAACGAATCCCTTTTTCACGAGCTTATCTGCAATCTGCGTGACCGCGCCTTTCGTAATGCCGAGTTTTTGCGCGGCGCAGGTGGCGTTTACGCCGGTTCCTGGGCCGACGGCGTCGATGAAGTGAATTTCCGACTGATGCAATGCCTGTTCCGTACCGAACGTATGCGGCCTTTTATCGTTCATGGCGATCCGGTACTGGATTTTTGAAAACGCTGCAAATAAAGCTTCCGATTTTTTGATTGTAATCGCCTCCATTCGCATTTTTTGTTTAG
>ERZ795053.1744-NODE-1744-length-27151-cov-5.364224_pt1 | contig 27151 bp, 30 predicted proteins | sample MGYA00375137_ERZ795053 | MGnify/ENA primary metagenome ERZ795053 (study PRJEB30182, sample SAMN05720284) | activated sludge metagenome | isolation source: Anaerobic digester | place: Hong Kong | collected 2014-12-17 ...
CCGAACGTGACTGGAGTTCAGACGTGTGCTCTTCCGATCTGCTTCGTTGGCATTGACAGTGCGAAAATCACAGCCGCGCAGTTGTCGGGGTCAAAGGCCAACATCTCCATGGAGTTTGTCAGTGAAATGATCTCCGCCACACGTTCGAGTTCGGGTGAAGTCATCGACGGCGATCCCACGCAAATCCGGGAGATCACTGACGTTTGGTCATTTGAACGCAATCTCTCGTCTCGCGACCCCAACTGGAAACTTGTGGCGACCGAGGCTCCGGCCGAGTGATGCCATGGGGATGGCTGCGCGGCCCTTGTTTGGCTGCCTGTTTGTGCATGATGGGATCGACAGCAAACGCTCTTGAGCCAGTATCCTTCCAGTCTATCGAAGGATGGAAGGCGGATAACCTGGTGGAGGCCTTGCAGCCGTTCAGGGAGTCCTGCCGGGAGGTCTTGTCTGGTTCATGGGCATTTGATCGATCCGTTCGCTACGGCGGACATCAGGACCAATGGCGCGAAATCTGCTCAGCAGCCGAAAAGGACCTCGATCCAAGGACGTTCTTTGAAACCTGGTTCCGGCCCTACCGCGTCGTGGATGCGGCAGGAGGGCTGTTTACCGGCTATTTCGAGCCGCAAGTGGAGGCAAGCCTCCATCCTGACAACCGGTTTTCCATTCCAATCTACCGGAAGCCAGCTGATCTCGTCGCTTTTGAGTTGGCGGGAAAGAGAGCGTTGGGCATGGATTATGGCCGCCTCGTGAATGGCCAGCCGCAGCCCTACTACTCGCGAAAGGAGATAGAGAACGGCGCGCTGAGCGGGCGAGGGTTGGAGTTGGCCTATGTCGCCACCTGGGCCGATGCGTTCTTCATGCAAATACAGGGCGCAGGCCGTCTGCACTTGAAAGACGGATCGGTATTGCGTCTCGGATATGCGGCAAAATCCGGAAGGCCATACACAAGCATCGGATCTTTGCTGGCAGAAGCTGGCGTCATTCCGCGCGAGAAACTGTCCATGCAGCGGATTCGCCTGTGGATGGAGGAGAACCCGGAGGCTGCCCGCCACCTCATGTGGCGAAATGAATCGTTTGTCTTCTTCCGCAAACTTGAAATCTCTTCGCCAGAATTGGGTCCCATAGGAGCTGGCCGTGTGCATCTGACGCCCGAGAGGAGCTTGGCGGTGGACCGGAGCATTTGGATGTTCGGGACGCCAGTTTGGTTGGACACCCAGACTCCGGTTCAGGACGGACTTGGGAGCTCGAGGTTTCGGAAGCTCATGATCGCGCAGGACACGGGGTCCGCCATCCGAGGTATGGCCCGGGGTGATGTATTCTGGGGTCATGGGCCTGACGCCGCCTATGCTGCGGGTCACATGAAGAGTTCGGGACTCATGATTGTTCTGCTGCCGAATCGACTGGCTGACGATCTGGGACTGCCGCCGTGACTCGCAAGCCCAAGGACTTCGATCTTTGGCTGGAGGTCACGAAGTCGATAAGGCCGTTGCGATCTTCAGCGGCCGTTCCTCCTGCATTCCACGGAAGACCCACGCCATCATCGGAGCCGAAGGTTCACCCACCCAAGCCGTCAGCGCCCCACGCCCACGTCGTGCCTCACCCCTACAGGTCAATACCACACCTGACCGGGTTTGACCGGCGCACGGCCCAACGCATGACACGCGGACAAGTCGAGATCGAGCGTCGACTGGATTTGCATGGAACCGGAATAGAGATGGCACGCGTGAGATTATTACAGTTCTTGCGCACGGCCCAGGCAGAAGGTTTGCGAACGGCACTTGTCATCACCGGAAAAGGCGACTCACAGTTTTCTCGTCACACGTTGCATGGAGCTGCGCACTACCACGCGCCAGAGCGTTCAGGACGCTTGCGACAGCTCGTGCCCGACTGGCTGACAGAACCTGAATTTAGTACTCTGGTCATCGGGTTCCAGCCGGCCCATCCCAAACATGGCGGTGGTGGTGCGTTCTACGTAAAACTGCGCCGCCATCGGCAACAGCCGTGACTCCCTTTGGGGCACGTATGCGCCGGCTACGCGATGAGCGCGGCGTCACGCTCAAGCAAATGGCAGAGGCCATCGGCGTATCGCCAGCCTATCTCTCCGCTCTTGAACACGGCAAGCGTGGGCGGCCGGCCTGGCATCTGATTCAGCGGATTCTCACGTTCTTCAACCTGATTTGGGACGAGGCCGATGAAGTGATAGCGCTTGCCCGGATCTCGCATCCGCGGATCAGCATCAACACCTCTGGCCTCGATCCCCGTGCGACGGAACTTGCCAATCTGCTTGCCGATGTCATTGGTAAGCTTGAACCGGATGCGATTGAAGACCTGCTGGCAATTCTCAATCGTCGCCGCAAGACTAGAGGATAAACTTCGAGAGATCCGTATTCCGCGCCAGGCTGCCAACATGTTGTTCGACATAGGCTGCATCCACGGTCACGGTATCACCAGATCGGTCCGGAGCGAAGAAACTGATCTCATCCAGCAGCCGCTCCATTACGGTTTGCAGGCGGCGGGCCCCGATGTTCTCGACATTTGCGTTTGTTTCGGTAGCGATTCGAGAAATTTCGGCAATACCGCTGTCCGTGAATGACAGGCTAACACCCTCCGTCGCGAGCAGGGCCGTATATTGCTTGATCAGGCTGGCCTCAGGTTCGGTCAAGATGCGGCGCAGGTCATCACGATCGAGTGCCTTGAGTTCGACCCGAATTGGCAAACGTCCCTGGAGCTCCGGCAACAGGTCCGATGGCTTCGCGATATGGAACGCGCCTGACGCGATGAACAGGATATGATCGGTCTTGACGGCCCCATACTTGGTGGAGACGCTCGTACCTTCGATCAGGGGCAAGAGGTCGCGCTGGACGCCTTCCCGACTGACATCGGCGCCAGCCCGTTCTGACCGCGCACAAATCTTGTCAATTTCGTCTAGGAACACGATTCCATTGTTTTCGACCGCTTCGATAGCATCCTGCACGATCTGATCCTCATCGAGCAGCTTGTCTGCCTCCTCGGCCAACAGGACGTCATGGCTTGCCTTGACGGATAAGCGCCGGGTCTTCGTACGCCCGCCAAAGGCCTTGCCCAGCATGTCCGATATGTTGATGACACTGGCAGATGAACCCGGCATGCCCGGGATGTCAAAACTCGGCATGCCACCCGTGTCGGCCACTTCAATCTCGATTTCGCGATCATTCAGTTCGCCGGACCGGAGTTTCCGGCGGAACGTCTCACGGGTCGATTCGGAGGCCTGTGCGCCGACCAGTGCATCGATCACCCGGCGTTCGGCGTTGAGATGAGCCTGGGCCTCGACATCCTTGCGCCTCGCCGCCCTGACCATGGCAATACCCGATTCGAGAAGGTCCCGGACGATCTGATCCACGTCCCGGCCAACATATCCGACCTCCGTGAATTTCGTGGCCTCCACCTTGATAAATGGCGCATTGGCCAGTTTGGCCAGACGGCGGGCAATTTCGGTCTTGCCGACGCCGGTAGGACCAATCATCAGGATGTTCTTCGGCATCACTTCCTCACGCAGTGAGCCTTCCAGCTGCTTTCTCCTCCAACGGTTGCGCAATGCGATGGCCACGGCCCGTTTGGCATCTGTTTGGCCAACGATGTGCCGGTCCAGCTCCGAAACGATCTCACGTGGTGAAAAGTCAGTCATTTGAACCTCTGAAATTTATGCGGCGACAGGTACCATGTTGGCTATGGCCGGCGGCAACAGGCGCACTACGCCGGCTCGCATTGGACGCCAGGCGACCGACAACAGCAGAACAAGGGCGCCTACGCACAGGATGGCCATCGCCCAGCCGTTGGTCTCCCATCTTGTCATGTGTAGCAATGTCCAGGCTGCATAGATGAGATACGACAGCGAAGACACGAGCAGTGCGCGGCGATCCACGATAATCGCAACCAAGCTCAATACGGCGAATAGCCCCACAATCAGAAATGAATCCACTGTCGACAAATCAGATGGGTCAGTGATGTTCCACACCACCGAATGAACGATCAGCGGCGCGGCCAGAAGGTGAAGCCAGAAGGCAATATCGGTCCGGCGAGTCAGCCGCTGCCGATCCGACATGTCAAACCGCATGGCAATGCCGAAAGCTACCAGTCCCAGTGGCAGGAAGACGAGAATCGGCTGGTGCTCAAGTATTCCCGGAATGGCAAGATTGGCAAGTGCGGCGGCTGAAGCGGCCAGTGCTGCAAAGCCTGCTGCGACCGTGATGGGGACGTGGAAACGCCGCCAGTGAACCGAGGCACCGGCAGCTGCTGCAATTCCGGCCACCACGAATGGAACGGGATCGTTTGCCTTGAAACTCGCGGAACTGCCGGCAAGTTCTGCAATCAATGCGAAGATCATGGCAACGAAGACCGCGAGAAGAACAATACTCGGCAGCGCCATGCGGCGCTTCAGGGTGAAAATCTCCGCCAGGGCCCAGGCAGAGATTGCGACGGCCAACGTTGCGACCCAGGTCGAGACATTTGAAGCCAGCCAGTACGTTGCTCCAAGAAACAGTGCCAGTCCGATCGTGACAAAGATGTCATTGAATCCGGTCAGCAGACGAAACGATTCCTCATCTGCCGATGTGCTTCTCTGGGACGCAGCGAAGGCAAGCAAGCGATCCGCGATATCGCGGTCGATCACACCTTGCGATACGGCCAGGTCAATATCAGTGCGGCTGAGACCATCCTGGATCACTGGCCGAGGCTCTCGATGGTGAGATTGTTGTTCGTGTAGACGCAGATCTCGGCGGCGATAGCCATGGACTTTCTGGCGATCGCTTCCGCATCCATCTCAATATCGGCGAGTGCCCGCGCGGCGGCGAGCGCATAGTTTCCGCCTGAACCGATGGCAACGATGCCTTGTTCCGGCTCCAAAACGTCACCATTTCCAGTCAGCACCAGTGTGACGTTCACGTCGGCAACGATCATCATGGCCTCGAGCCGCCTGAGGTACCGGTCTGTACGCCAATCCTTGGCCATATCGACACATGCCCGGGTGAGCTGGTTCGGATATTGTTCCAGCTTGCCTTCGAGCCGTTCGAACAGCGTCATGGCATCTGCGGTGGCACCCGCGAATCCGGCGATGACATTGCCGCTCCCAAGCGGGCGAACCTTCCGGGCATTGCCCTTGATGATCGTCTGTCCGAGGCTCACCTGGCCGTCGCCCGCAATGACTACCTTGCCATTTCTGCGGACCGAGAGAATGGTTGTTCCATGCCAGGTTGTTGCATCAGACATGACAAGTCCTTTCGTCCATTTGACGGTCATGTAGGCGCCTTGGACCCGAAAGAAAAGGCATCTTGGCCATCTTCCGCGGCATCTGCTAAGAGCATGTCCGACCAAGAGGATATGCATTGCTCATGCGCAAGGCCACGATTGAACGGCAAACGACCGAGACGCAACTGACCGTTACGCTCGATCTGGATGGTACTGGGACCTATGACATCAAGACCGGCGTAGGGTTCCTCGATCACATGCTCGAGCAATTGTCCCGTCACGCGTTGATCGACATCACTTTGCGGGCAGTTGGCGACCTCCACATTGATCACCACCATACTGTTGAAGATTCGGGTATTGCCATCGGTCAGGCCGTGGCGCGCGCGCTGGACGATCGCAAGGGCATCCGGCGTTATGCAAGCGTCGACCTTCCCATGGACGGCACGCTGACCCGGGCCGCAATCGACGTCTCCGGCCGGCCATACCTTGTATGGCGAACATCGTTCACAGCAGACAAGATTGGTGATTTTGACACTGAACTCGTTCGTGAGTGGTTCCAGGCATTCGCAATGAATGCCGGTGTCACGCTTCATGTCGAAACCCCTTACGCGGATAACAATCATCACGTTGCCGAATCGTGTTTCAAGGCGCTGGCGCGCTGTCTTCGCCAAGCGATCGAAATCGATCCGCGACAAATGGACCGGATTCCGTCAACCAAGGGATCGCTGCAAGGCTGATGGCTGTCTTCAACGTTTTCGAGCACCCTGAAAAGGGATTGGATCGTACGGAACTGGTCCGCGAAGGGTTTGCGTCTTGGGCTGTGGTGTTTTCGGTGTTGTGGGCGTTGTGGCATCGGATGTGGATTGTCGCGGCGGCCCTTTTGCTCATGATGGCAATCATTTCGCTTGCAAGCGTCTATGACGTGCTGCCCGCGAATGTGGCGTCCTTGCTGGAGGCCGGTCTCGCACTGCTCTTCGGATTCGAAGCGAATGCACTGCGCGGATTTTCCCTCCGACGGGCTGGATATCAGGAGGTGGCGGTCGTTTCGGCCGATAGCCTCGAAATTGCAGAACTGAAATACACCGCATCGGCGATCATACCGCCGGTACCTGTGGTCCGGTCATCGGTCCCGCCGCCCATTCAACCGCCGACCGACACGCTCGGTCTGTTCGGAAACGTGTAGTCCCATGTCGGTCGTCATCGTTGACTACGGATCGGGCAATCTCCATTCGGCAGCCAAGGCATTCGAGCGTGCTGCTCGCGACCACGGCAATGCTAAGATCATCGTGTCTTCTGATCCAGCGGTCGTTCAGACTGCAGACCGAGTGGTCCTGCCAGGTGTCGGCGCGTTCAAGGATTGCCGGGAAGGATTATTGGCCATTGCGGGCATGTGGGAAACCCTGGAGGAGCTGGTCGTGCGCCGTGCGAGGCCATTCCTCGGAATTTGCGTCGGCATGCAGCTCATGGCCAGCCGGGGCCTTGAGCACGATGTGAGTGACGGCTTCGATTGGATCCCTGGCGACGTCGTCCGCATCGAACCCGGCCACCCGTCGTTTAAGATCCCCCATATGGGATGGAACACGCTAGACATGCACCGGTCTCATGCCCTGTTGGATGGAGTTCCAGTCGGCGGAGATGGACTGCACGCCTATTTCGTCCATTCATACCATCTCGTGCCAGCAAGTTCGGATCACATCGTCGCCACAAGCAGCCATGGCATTGACATCACGGCCATGGTTGCTCGCGATAACATCGCTGGAACGCAATTCCATCCGGAAAAGAGCCAGACACTGGGTCTTGCCCTGATCGGCAATTTCCTGAGGTGGCGCCCATGATCCTGTTTCCAGCCATTGATCTCAAGGACGGACAATGCGTGCGCCTGAAGCTGGGCGATATGGATCAGGCAACCGTGTTCAACGATGATCCGGCCGCCCAGGCGAGGGCATTCGAGTCACAGGGCTTCTCCTGGCTGCATCTGGTTGATTTGAACGGTGCGTTCGCTGGCGCTCCGGTCAACGGAGCTGCCGTCGAATCGATACTGAAAGCGATATCGATTCCCGTACAACTTGGGGGAGGGATCAGAAACCTCGCACAAATCGAAACATGGCTGTCGAAAGGCATCCGGCGCGTGATCTTGGGTACCGTCGCATTGCGCGATCCTGCATTGGTTCAAGACGCTGCGGCCCGGTTTCCCGGACGAATTGCGGTTGGCATCGATGCAAAAGATGGTCGGGTGGCGGTGGAGGGCTGGGCCGAGACCTCAGATCTGACTGCCGTTGAACTGGCTCGTCGCTTTGAAGCCTCCGGTGTCGCCGCGATCATCTATACGGATGTCGATCGTGACGGAATCCTTATCGGTCTAAATATTGACTCGACACTCGAAGTGGCGCGCGCTGTGTCCATTCCCGTGATCGCCAGTGGCGGGTTGGCGTCGATACGTGACATCGAACGCCTGCTGCAGCCGGATTGTCGCATATTGGAAGGCGCGATTTCAGGCCGGGCGCTCTATGATGGGCGGCTCGACGCGGCAGAAGCGCTGAGGCTGTTGAGCGAGGTGGCGTGATGCTGAAAGTGCGCCTCATACCGTGTCTTGACGTCAAAGATGGCCGGGTCGTCAAGGGCGTCAATTTCGTCGATCTCCGCGACGCCGGCGACCCGGTCGAAATTGCCAAGGCCTATGACGCCGCTGGTGCGGACGAACTCTGCTTTCTTGACATCACCGCTACCCATGAGAACCGCGGAATTCTGTTCGATGTCGTCGCCCGCACGGCAGAAGCCTGCTTTATGCCATTGACCGTCGGTGGTGGTGTGCGCACACTCGAAGACATTCGCAGTCTTCTGCTTGCCGGCGCAGACAATGTATCAATCAATTCTGCTGCGGTTGCCGACCGAGATTTCGTCCGCCGGGCCGCAGAGAAATTTGGCAGCCAATGCGTCGTCGTCGCTATCGATGCAAAGTCCGTCGGCGAAGGCGAATGGCAGATCTTCACCCATGGCGGCCGCAAGCCGACCGGTATCGACGCCGTGACCTTTGCCAGGGACGTCGTTGAACGCGGTGCAGGTGAAATTCTTCTGACCTCCATGGATCGTGATGGCACCGGCAAGGGCTTCGATCTGGTACTGACGCGAACAATCGCAGATGCCGTCAGCGTGCCTGTCATTGCCTCAGGCGGTGTCGGAACACTGGATCATCTTGTGGAGGGTATCAAGAAAGGTCATGCGGCAGCTGTTCTCGCGGCCTCAATTTTTCACTTCGGAACCTATTCCATTGCCGAAGCGAAGCATCATCTTTCGGCGAATGGCATTCCCATGCGATTGTGTTAAGAGACCGCATGACTGACCACGGAGTGCAAATTCTGTCTGACCTTGCCGATGTCATCGCAAGGCGCAAGAGCGATTCGCCGGAACAGTCCTATACGGCCAAGCTGCTGTCGCAGGGCCTTGAAAGATGCGCCAAGAAACTCGGCGAGGAAGGCGTTGAAACAGCCCTTGCCGGTGTGCTTGGCGACAAGCAGCACCTGACAAGCGAATCCGCCGATCTGCTGTATCACCTGCTGGTGCTGCTTACTGCAGCCGATGTCAGCCTCGACGATGTGATGCAGGAGCTTGGGCGCCGTCAGGGTGTAGGCGGACTTGTCGAAAAAGCCGCCCGTCCCCGGCTCTGACCATGGAAGAACTCGTCCAGGAAGTTTCACCGTTTCGGCGCTTTTCCCGTGCCGAGTGGGCCGCATTGCGGGCCGACACTCCGATGACCCTGATCCAGGCTGACCTTGACGAGCTTCGTGGTCTCAACGATCGGATCGACTTGACCGAAGTCGAGACGATCTACCTGCCGTTGTCCCGACTCCTCAATCTCTACGTTGGCGCCATCCAGGGCCTCTTCCGGGCAACCAACAACTTTCTCCACATCACTGACCGCAAGGTGCCGTTTGTCATTGGGATGGCCGGCAGTGTCGCCGTCGGCAAGAGCACAACCGCGCGCATTCTTCAGCGTCTGCTTGCCCGATGGCCGAAGCACCCGAAAGTCGATCTGGTGACAACGGATGGATTCCTGCTGCCAAATGCAATCCTCGAGCGTGAAGGGCTGATGTCGCGCAAGGGATTTCCCGAGAGCTACGACCTGCCGGCCATCCTGCGCTTTCTGTCTGACATCAAGGCTGGCAAGAGAGAAGTCGTCGCGCCGCTTTACTCCCACCTGACCTATGACGTGCTCAAGGACGAGCACATCGTCGTGGACCAACCCGACATCTTGATCGTCGAAGGCCTGAATGTCCTGCAGACGGGCCGTCCGCCGCGAGACGGTCGCGGCATTCCCAACGCATCGGACTTCTTTGATTTTTCAATCTACATCGACGGCGATGTTGAAGACTTGCAGAAGTGGTATATCGAGCGCTTTCTCACACTGAGAGACGGCGCGTTCCGCAACCCCAAGTCATATTTTCATCGCTATGCATCACTCAATGATCGCGAGGCGCGGCAAACGGCGACGCGGATCTGGGAGACCATCAATCTCGTCAATCTCAGGGAAAACGTTCTTCCCACGCGGCCGCGCGCAGATCTGGTGCTGCGAAAGGGCGCCGACCACTTCATTCGGAGCGTCTTCCTCAGGAAACTATAGCAACTCGAGCGCCTGGGCGTGAGACCGGAGATTGATCTCGGGCCGTGCACCCATATGCGATATGATTTCGGCTGCGGCGACGGCGCCCAACTGGGCACACTTTGCCAGCGGCTTGCCTGATGTGTAGCCGTACAGAAACCCGGCAGCAAACAGATCACCGGCGCCAGTCACGTCAACGACCTTGCTAACAGGGTAAGCCGGCGCAGCATGGACCTCGCTGCCGTGGACGATGACACAACCGGCAGCCGACCTGGTAAGCACGGCAATCGGACAATCGCGGGCAATGGCCTGCATGGCGCCATCGAAGTTTTGCGTTTGGTATAGCGACTTGATTTCGGACTCGTTGGCAAAGACGATATCGATGTTGTTGCGGATGAGATCCAGAAAGCTGTCCCTGTGACGTTCGACGCAAAACGAATCCGAAAGCGTGATCGATGTCTTCCGTTCGGCAGCCTGGGCAATCTGCGCGGCCTGCTTGAAAGCCTCTTTGGCCTCCGGGCGATCCCAGAGATAACCCTCCATGTAGACCACCTTGGACGCGGCAACGACGGCCGGATCCACGTCAGCGGTCGTCAAATTCACACAGGCACCAAGATAGGTATTCATCGTACGCTCACCATCCGGCGTGACGAGAATAAACGATCGCGCAGTCGCCGGTCCCTCAACTGCAGGGGGCGTGTCAAAGGATACGTCCTGGGCGCGCATATCATGGCGAAAGATGGCTCCCAGCTGGTCGTCTTTCACCTTGCCAAAATAGGCTGCCCTGCCGCCAAACGAGGCAATACCCGCCGCGGTGTTGCCGGCTGAGCCGCCGGAAACCTCAACGGCCTGTCCCATATCGCCATAAAGTGCTTCCGCCCGATCTTCATCGATCAGGTTCATGGACCCCTTCACCAGACCATGCCTTGCCACAAAACTATCTTCGACCCTCGCAATCACATCCACGATGGCGTTGCCGATGCAAAGAACGTCAAACAGTGCCTGAGTCATTCACTACTCCGATAAATTCATGTCTGCCGTAGCGAAGCTCCCTTGCGCACGCAAGCATTCCTGCCTACCTCTGCCCGCATGATCAATGCTGCCTTTCGATCGCTGGAAGACCTCATGGCGCCGGAGTTCAGGTCTGTCCTGGTCCGGGCGATTGGCCTGACGATCGCGCTATTCATTGGAATGCTCGTTCTGGTCGAGATCATCCTCATGTCTTTCGCCCATTTTTCCTGGCCTTGGGCAGATTACGTTCTGGCGATTGGCACAGGCATCGCCCTGCTCATCGCGTTCTTTTTTCTGATGTCGCCAGTCACCGCGGCCTTCGCCGGTCTCTATCTTGACGAAATAGCAGCACGCGTCGAAGAGCGGCACTACCCCGCTGACCGGCCGGGCATTCCACTTCCATGGGCAAAAGCCATTTTGACTGCAATCCAGTTTGCCGGAATTGTATTGCTGGTCAATCTCGCTGTCTTGCCGGTTGTATTGTTTGGAGTTGGAGCCATCGTGCTGGTTCTGGCCAACGCCTATCTTCTCAGCCGGGAATTTTTCGAAATGGCGGCATCTCGCCACATGCCAATCGACGAGGCACGGCGCCTACGCCGCCTGAATGCCGTACCAGTTGCGATTTCCGGACTGATCCCGGCACTTCTTTCACTCGTTCCGGTTGTAAACCTGGTCGTGCCTCTGTTTGCGACAGCCTATTTCGTCCATCTTTTCAAGTCGGTGCAGGCGACTTCGGCGTAAATCGGCAAATGTCGGAGATGGGGCAGCGCCAGCATTCGGGCTTGCGGGCCTTGCAGACATAACGTCCGTGGAGAATCAGCCAGTGATGGGCATGAACAAGGTAGGCCTTGGGTATGACCTTCAACAGGTTTCTTTCGACGTCCAAGGGCGTTTTGCCGGGCGCCAGGCCGATCCGGTTGGCGAGCCGAAACAGATGCGTATCGACCGCGACAGTGGGATGGCCAAAGGCGGCATTGAGAACAACATTGGCAGTCTTGCGGCCGACGCCAGGCAAGGCTTCCAAAGCTTCCCGGTCCTCCGGCACCTGCCCGCCATGCTTCTCTATCAGCTGCTGCGAGAGGGCGATGACGTTCTTGGCCTTTGCGCGGTAGAGCCCGATTGTCTTGATGCAGTCGCGTAACCGCTCCTCGCCCAGCACCACCATCCTTTCTGGGGTATCAGCCAAAGCAAAGAGAGGTTTCGTCGCGCGATTGACGCCTTCATCGGTTGCTTGTGCAGACAGGACGACGGCCACAAGCAGGGTAAAATTGTTGAGCGAGTTCAATTCGCCCTTCGGCTCCGGATTCGCGAGCGCAAAGCGCCGGAATATCTCTTCAATATCTTGCGCCTTGAGACGGCTTGCTTTGGCCATCGAATTCCTCTTGAGTGACGCCTCAGGGGTAGAACACGATGGCAGACCGAAGCAACCTGAAAACGTGGCAGGCGACGCTGACGCCACACCGTAGCCTCTCGCGGCAGGGTTTCGTCACGGTGATGATCTTGATAGCTACCGTGAACTTCGTCGTCGGCATCGCATTCTTCGTTATCGGTGCGTGGCCGATAGCCGGCTTTGCGGGATTGGACGTGCTGATCATGTGGTTGGCGTTCCGCGCCAATTTTGCCGCTGCGCGAAAAGCCGAGCGAATCAGCATCAGTGAACATGAAGTATTGTTCGAGCAGATGGACAGGCATGGCACTGTCGATACAAAGAGCCTCGTCAGGCGATGGACCCGCGTCCAGTTGGAGGAGGACGAGGAACGGGAACTCATTGGCCCGCTCCACCTGATTTCGGGCCGAACGAAGATATCTGTGGGAAGCTTCCTCTCCGGCGAAGAGCGCAAGTCGCTAGCTACCGCGCTGAAATCTGCGCTTGCATTTCCTCGGATCTAATCAGGAATCGGGTGGGAACGGGTCCTTCTGCGGGGTACTCTGTGTCCATGAGCAATATCATCGAAATGGATCACGCGGCGAAGGACTATGAACTGGTCCGCCGTAATCTGGATTATCTCCGCGAAAATTGGCGGGAACAGCCCTCTCTGGATGAACTTGCCGCCGCAAACGGGATAAGTGCGGCCCACTTGCAGCGCCTCTTCACGCGCTGGGCGGGGCTCAGCCCAAAAGCCTTCTTGCAGGCGCTGACCATCGACCATGCACGCATGTTACTACGCAATTCTGCGAGCATTCTAGATACCGCCTATGAGGTCGGGCTTTCGGGACCGGGGAGACTTCACGACCTGTTCGTGACCTTGGAGGGTATGTCACCGGGCACCTATAAGGCCAAGGGCAGCGGTCTGGTCATCCGATATGGTTTTCACGACTGCCCGTTTGGCAAGGTTCTGATCATGATGACAGAACACGGTATTTGCGGGCTGGCGTTTGCGGACCCAGGAGAAGAACAGGCGTCACTTTCCGACATGAAGTCGAGATGGCCCGACGCTGACTATATCGAAGACGTGGCCGCGACGGCTCGGGTGGTCATGCGGATTTTCGACCCGCAACGCTGGAACGCAGCGGAACCGCTGAAGATTACATTCATCGGAACTGAATTCGAAACCAAGGTTTGGCGCACGCTCTTGCGCATACCTCTCGGCAGTGCCACGACCTATTCCGGAATTGCAGGCCACCTTGGCAATCCCAAGGCAAGTCGCGCCGTTGGGTCAGCAGTCGGGCGCAACCCCATATCCTTTGTCGTGCCGTGTCACCGGGTCGTCGGAAAATCCGGTGGTCTTTGTGGCTATCATTGGGGACTTACCCGCAAGCAGGCCATCTTGGGCTGGGAGGCTGGCCTGCTCGCTGGCCGCTCTGCCGCCGCCTGAAGGGTTGAAGGATCTTTCCGTTCAGGGGATCGAAGCTGATTTCCGCAATCTGACAATGACATCAATGCGATCGACTTGGGTGCCAGACGGCAAGGGCGGCAAACCTATCACTTTCAGGTCATCCGTATCGATGTCGACCAGTTCGCCCGTGTCCTCCAGATAGTAATGGAAGTGGTTCGACGTGTTGGTGTCGAAGAACGTGCGGTCCCCCTCGAATGCCACTTCGCGCAGCATTCCGGCAGCCTTGAATTGATTCAACGTGTTGTAGACCGTGGCCAGCGAGACATTTATCCGGGCTTCCACAGCCTCCTGATGGAGCGATTCAGCACTAACATGCCGGTCGCCGGATCCAAAAAGGATGGTTGCCAGAGCCAATCGCTGGCGGGTCGGCCGCAGGCCCGCCAAACGCAGCCGGTCAATGATTTCAGTATCAGACATAAGGTTTTCCACGCGCCTATATATGCGGATTCCTCGAAACCACGCAATATTCGCGAAAATGCGGCGCCGTGCCGCGCCTGAAAGCAGGCTTGGACCCCCAATCCCCATGTGATAGGAACGCCGGATTGACCAAATCGGGCAGAGCCTTGGGGGTTGCTGGAAAGCATGACTGAACGAAAATCGTCGTTTGACTATGAAGAACTGCTGGCATGTGGTCGGGGTGAACTGTTTGGCCCGGGAAACGCACAGCTGCCCCTTCCACCCATGCTCATGTTCGATCGGATCACCAGCATTTCCGAAAGCGGCGGCGAAAGCGGCAAGGGCCAAATCGTTGCAGAACTGGATGTCCGTCCGGACCTTTGGTTCTTTCCCTGCCATTTCCAGGGTGATCCCGTGATGCCCGGCTGTCTCGGACTCGATGCGCTGTGGCAGATGCTCGGCTTCTTCTTGGGCTGGATGGGTGCACCTGGCCGTGGGCGCGCCTTGGGCGTCGGCGAGGTGAAATTCACCGGCATGGTGACGCCAGAGGTCAAGAAGGTCGAGTATGTCGTAAACCTGAAACGGGTCATCTTGCGCAGGTTGAACCTCGGAATTGCCGACGGGTTGCTAAAGGCCGACGGTGAGACCATCTACACGGCCACGGACTTGCGCGTTGGGCTGTTCCAGGCAAATCCGGCTTGAGGGATGAAATAATGCGGCGTGTCGTCGTCACCGGTATGGGGATCGTATCGAGCATTGGAAACAATGTACAGGAAGTCACGGCTTCGCTTCACGATGCCAAGTCGGGTATCGTGAAGGCGGACGATTACGAGAAATATGGCTTCCGCTGCCGCGTACATGGCGCACCGACCTATGACCTCGATACCGTTGACCGCCGTGTGCGGCGGTTCATGGGCGATGGCGCGGCTTGGAACTATGTGGCGATGCAACAGGCCATTGCCGACTCCGGTCTCGAAGACGGTGACGTCAAGAATGATCGGACTGGGATCATCATGGGCTCTGGCGGCCCATCGACCCGCACCATTGTCGGGGCGGCAGATACGACGCGTGAGAAGGGCCCCAAGCGAGTCGGGCCATTTGCAGTACCTGCTGCGATGTCCAGCACCAATTCGGCGACTCTGGCCACGCCATTTGGCATTCGTGGCGTGAACTATTCCATTTCCTCAGCCTGTGCCACGTCAGCCCATTGCATCGGCAACGCCGCCGAAATGATCCAGTGGGGAAAACAGGACATCATGTTCGCTGGTGGCGGCGAAGAGCTCGACTGGACGCTCTCCGTTCTCTTTGACGCCATGGGCGCGATGTCTTCGAAGTTCAATGATACCCCGGCAGTCGCATCCCGCGCCTATGACAAGAATCGTGATGGATTCGTCATCGCGGGCGGCGCTGGCACGGTTGTTCTCGAGGAACTCGAGCATGCCAAGGCGCGTGGCGCCAAAATCTATGGCGAACTCGTCGGCTACGGAGCAACATCGGACGGCTATGACATGGTGCAACCCTCCGGCGAGGGTGCGGCACGCTGCATGCGGCAAGCCATGGCGACCGTTCAAGAGCAGATCGACTACATCAATCCTCACGCCACATCGACGCCAATCGGGGACAAGAAGGAAATCGAGGCGGTGCGCGAGGTATTCGGATCGAACATCCCTCACATCGCCGGCACAAAGTCGCTGACAGGCCATTCACTTGGCGCAACCGGTGTTCAGGAGGCGATCTATTGCCTCCTGATGATGCAGAATGGCTTCATCTGTGAGAGCGCGAATATCGAGGAGATTGACCCCGACTTCGCCGATTTGCCAATTGTCCGCGAACGGATCGACAATGCAAAGGTCGATGTCGCGATGTCGAACAGCTTTGGCTTTGGCGGTACCAACGCAACGCTCATCTTCCAGCGCTATAACGGCTGACCAAAATGACCGACAAATTGATGGCTGGCCGCCGCGGCTTGGTAATGGGAGTGGCAAACGATCACTCGATCGCTTGGGGAATCGCCGAGCAGCTTCACCGTCACGGTGCGGAGCTTGCCTTCACCTATCAGGGAGAGGCCTTCGGGCGCCGCGTGAAACCACTCGCCGACTCTGTCGGGTCCAACCTTCTGTTGCCCTGCGACGTCGAAGATATTTCAACGGTGGACAAGGTCTTCGATGACATTCGGAAAGCGTGGGGAACAATCGACTTTGTCGTTCACGCCATTGCATTTTCAGACAAGAACGAGCTCAAAGGGAAATACGCAAACACGACGCGTGATAATTTCATCCGGACCATGGTGATCTCGTGTTTCTCCTTTACGGAGATCGCCAAACGAGCTGCGAGCTTGATGCCGAACGGTGGATCGTTGATTACGTTAACCTATGGGGGCTCCGTGCGCGTCATGCCGAACTACAACGTGATGGGCGTCGCGAAGGCAGCACTCGAAGCCTCGGTCCGTTACTTGGCGGCGGATTACGGCCCGCAGGGCGTAAGAGTGAACGCGATTTCAGCGGGACCCATGCGGACATTGGCAGGCGCCGGCATTGGAGATGCGCGGGCCATGTTCAGTTACCAGCAGAACCACGCGCCTTTGCGCCGGACCATCACGCTTGAAGAGGTAGGCGGTGCCGGCCTCTATCTGCTGTCGCCCCTGTCGGGTGGCGTGACTGGTGAGATTCATTACGTCGATTCCGGCTACAACATCATCTCGATGCCGCGTCCGGAAGATCTCAAGAACGGAAATTGAGCAAGATCAAAGCCAGCCCTATGACCAGCTGACTAGATGCCGCCAACACAGGAGCGGCATCATGCATATTGACTGGAATGAAATGCTTCACGGGCTGTCTTCGCCTCTGAAGGAGTTGCGCGGTGGCACACCTGACGTGATGAAGGGGTTCTCGGCCATCGCGCATGCGGCGCTGAAAGCCAACGCGCTTGACACCAAGACCAAGGAATTGATCGCGCTTGGTATTGGTGTGGCACTGCGTTGCGACGATTGCATTGGCTTTCACATCAAGGCCGCTGTGACTCAGGGGGCCACACGAGAGGAAATCCTCGAGACATTGGGCATGGCGATCTATATGGGCGCAGGGCCGTCGGTGATGTACGCCAGCCATGCCATCGAGGCGTTCGATCAACTCAGTCAACCTACTGACCAAAATCAGCGATCGACATAGTTTTCCTCTTCGAGAGACGTGATCGTCGCGTTGCGGCCGGTCAAAGGGTTTTCGGGATTCCAGGCCAGTTTCGTCTCGTAGAAGCGGGTCGCCAACGCGTCGAACATGACAAGGCGACCGACCAGACTGTCACCGATCCCGAGAACCTCCTTGATGACTTCCATGGCCTGCATGGAGCCGACAATGCCGGGGAGCGCACCTAGAATTCCTGCCTCCTCACATGCGGGAAACAACCCACGCCGCGGCAACTCACCCATCAAGCAACGGTATGTCGGCCAGGGCTTACCATCCGGATTGGTTTCGTGCGGCTTGAACGTCGAGATCTGGCCGTCGAATTGACCGACCGCTGCAGAGACCAGAGTCTTGCGGGCAAAATAGCAGGCGTCACTGACCAGAAAACGCGTCGGAAAATTATCGCAACCATCCGCGACAATATCATACTGACCGATCACATCCAGTGCATTGTCCGTCGTGATCCGCATCGGATGTGCGACCACATTTACAAATGGGTTCAAGGCCGCTATCGCGTCGCGCGCGCTTTCCGTCTTCTGTTCACCGACGTGGCGACTCGAGTGGATGATCTGTCGTTGAAGGTTTGACAGGCTGACAACGTCGTGGTCGATAATGCCAATCGTCCCGACGCCTGCCGCAGCAAGATAGAACAACAGCGGCGCCCCCAAGCCGCCAGCGCCGACGACCAGTACGCGGGCGGACTTGAGTTTGTTCTGCCCTGGGCCGCCAACCTCGTGAAGGACAATATGACGGGCGTATCGTTCGAGCTCTTCGTCATTGAGTGCCATCACCGAGCCCCCGAAGAACCAAAGCCACCGCTGCCGCGTGCTGTTTCGTCCAGATCGTCGGTCAGTTGCCAGCCAATTCGGGTAACCGGTGCAATGACCATCTGGGCGATCCGATCGCCGCGCGTTATCACGAATTCACCCTGCCCAAGATTGATCAATGGCACCTTGATCTCCCCGCGATAGTCGCAGTCGATGGTGCCCGGCGCATTGAGAACGGTAATGCCATGCTTCACCGCGAGGCCGGAACGCGGCCTTACCTGTGCCTCATATCCATCTGCCAAAGCGATGGCCACTCCCGTCGGAACGAGACAGCGCTGCCCGGGCGACAGCCGGAAGGAGTCTGCCGCACGTAAGTCAACGCCAGCTGCCCCGCTTGTCTCATACGCTGGCAGTGGCAGGTCCTTGGCATGCTCAAGCTGTTTGATCTGGATGCTAAGCATCAGGATTTCCGGTCGTCTGCCCGCAACATGAGTACGAGGCGGTGCATGAGTTTCGTGGAGACATCTTGCTTGCTCATCGCGGGCCAACTCTCGACACCTGCTCGTGACACGAGGTGCACCGTATTTCGGTCGCCACCAAAGACGCCCGTACCTTCTGCAACGTCGTTTGCCACGATGAGGTCGCAGCCCTTCTTCTTGAGCTTGGCCTGGGCGTTCGCGACCACCTGTTCGGTCTCCGCAGCAAAGCCCACCACAATTGTCGGACGCTTGGAGGTCTTGCCTGCGATGGTCTTGAGAATATCCGGATTCTCGGTCAAAGACAGAACAGGGGGACCGGTTCGCCTCTTTTTCATCTTCTGGTCGGCAATCTGATCAACGCGCCAATCCGCGACGGCAGCCGCAAAGATGGCGATGTCACACGGCATCTCATCCTCGCACGCCACGAGCATGTCACGCGCCGTTTCGACTCGCAGGACCTGTGCGCCCGGCGGTATGGGAAGTGAGACCGGACCGGAGACGATCACGGTCTCCGCGCCAAGCGCCACGGCCGCCGCGGCGATCGCATATCCCTGCTTGCCTGACGAGTGATTGCTGATGAACCGCACGGGATCGATGGGCTCGCGCGTTGGACCCGCGGTGATGACGACCTTGCGGCCCGCCAGAGGCTGGTCCTTTGGTTGCAGCAGGCTGCTGATCGCACCGACGATCTCTGCAGGTTCTGCCATGCGTCCCGGCCCGAACTCGCCGCATGCCATTTCACCGTCATTGGGCCCGACGAACCTGATGCCATCGCCGTCAAGCACCTTCACATTGCGCTGTGTCGCCGGATGCCGCCACATCCGGACATTCATGGCAGGCGCTGCAAGCACTGGCTTGTCGGTGGCGAGCAGCGCCGTTGAGGCAAGGTCATCCGCGAGACCGTGCGCCATCTTGGCCAGCAGGTCCGCGGTTGCAGGTGCGACAACCAGGAGGTCTGCCGCACGTGAGAGTTCAATGTGGCCCATCTCCACCTCATCCGTCAGGTTGAAGAGGGCCGTATGAACCTTCTCTCCCGAAAGACTTGCAAGTGATAGGGGTGTCACGAATTCTTCCGCCGCACGGGTCAGGATCGTGCGGACCCTGCAACCGCGCGTCTTCAGCAGCCTGATCAGTTCGTGGCACTTGTAGGCCGCAATTCCTCCGCCCACGATGAGTAGAACGGTCTTTCCGCTGAGTGCTGTCATGCCTTCACTATGCCAGTTTTCGGGTCCGGCTGCCAACGGCTGGTCAGAAGATCAGCTTTGCGGCTATCGCAACAAGGGCAAGGGCGATGACTCCCAGCGCCAGGCGCTCGAAAACCCTGCCGCGACCCTGCTGGCGGGCGACCTCACGCGCAGTTGTCGCATCCAGTTTCAGCCCATCGCCATTGGCCATTGCGGCCAGCATGACCGTGGCCTTCTGGGCATCCGCTAGCATGGCGGGAAGTCCGAATGCCAGACGCCCCACAGAACTTGCCACATCCTCTATGCGCCCAGCCGGCCCGAGCTTCCGCTCGATCCAGCCGCGCACCACGGGCTCCGCTGTGACCCACATATTGAGGTTCGGGTTCAGAGTGCGGGCCACGCCTTCCACTACCACCATGGTCTTCTGCAGCAACAGAAGCTGCGGCTGGGTGCTCATGTTGAATTGTGCCGTCACCTCGAACAATTGGGTCAGCAGCCGGGCCATGGAGATTTCGCTGGCATCCCTGTCCATAATCGGTTCACCGATCGACCGCAGGGCTTGAGCGAAAATGGCCGGATCCTGATCTGCAGGGACATAACCTGCCTCAAAGTGAACGATGCTGACACGCATGTAGTCGCGGGTGATGAAGCCATAGAGGATTTCCGCCAGAAAGCGGCTCTCCTTCGGACCGAGCCGGCCAACGATGCCGAAGTCGACCGCCACCACGTTCCCGGCGTCGTCGACGAAGAGATTTCCCTGGTGCATGTCGGCGTGGAAGAAGCCATCCCGGATGGCATGTCGCAGGAAGCTCTGGATCACGCTGTCGCCCAGTGCCTTGAGATCGAAACCACGTGCCCTCAGGCCGTCAACATCGGAAATCGGCGTGCCATCGATCCATTCGGTCGTGAGCACCTGACGAGACGTTCGGTGCCAATCGACCCTCGGCACACGAAAGCCAGGGTCACTCTTGGTATTCTCGGCCATCTCGGAGATGGCTGAGGCTTCCATGCGAAGGTCGAGCTCCATCTTCATGGATTGCTCAAGCATGCTGACCGCGGCCACTGGCCGAAGGCGGCGGCCTTCGGCGCTGAACCGCTCCATCACGCGAGCGGCAAAATAGTAACTGCCAAGATCCGCAGCGAAACGTCTCTCTACCCCTGGTCTCAGGATCTTGACGGCCAGTTCGCGGCCGTCGGGCGCCCGGGCACGATGAACCTGGGCAATCGACGCTGCTGCCACCGGAGGTCCGAACGTGCTGAATAGCGCTTCCACTGGTGCGCCGAGGTTAGTCTCGACGATCCGCCTCGCCTCGTCCTCGGGAAATGGTGGCAGCCGGTCCTGAAGCGATTTCAGATCAAACGCCCGCTTCGGTCCGACGAGGTCAGGCCGCGTCGCAAGGAATTGGCCGAGTTTGATGTAGCTTGGTCCCAGTTCGGCCAGGGCAGCGGAGACTGGGTTGGATTGTGTTTGATCCACCCGCCGCGTCCCGAACTTGGCAAGTCTCAAGCCCAACCTCGCGAACCATGGCAAACGGGCGAACTGTTCCGGCAGAAGGAGGGCGTCGTGGGCGGCAAGCGTGCGCCCGGCTCTCAACAGGCTGAAGATGTGCCTGATATGCAATGACATCAGACACGCCAACCCGAATGAATGGCCACCACCCCGCCCGTAAGGTTGCGATAGGTGACATTTGAAAATCCGGCAGCTTCGATCATTGACTGGAATTCGCTCTGCGGAGGAAAGGTCTGGATCGACTCGACAAGGTAGCGATATGGCTGACCGTCTCCGGTCACGACCTTTCCAACGGCTGGAATAACGGTGAAGGAATAGGCCTCGTAGACCTTGTCCAGAAGCGGTACGTCCACTTGCGAGAATTCAAGGCAGAGAAACCGCCCACCTGGCTTGAGGACCCGATAGGCTTCCTTGAGGGCCTGGTCGATATGAGTGACGTTCCGAATGCCGAACGCAATCGTGTAGGCGTCAAATGTCTTGTCCGGAAATGCCAGTGCTTCGGCATTGCCGACGGTAAACGAACACCTCGGGCCAAAGCGTTCCACTTCTGCCCGCTTGCGGCCCTCGCCGACCATTTCTGGCGAGATATCGGCGACGGTGACTTTTACCTGCGGTCCACCTGTCTTCAGGATGCGGAAGGCAATGTCACCCGTTCCGCCCGCGACGTCGAGCACATGGAACGCACCCTGTCCGCGTGGCGGATTCAGCATCGCGATGAAGTCATCCTTCCAAAACCTGTGCAGGCCGCCGGACATGAGATCATTCATCTGGTCGTAACGCTCGGCGACCTTGGAGAACACCTCATTGACGAGGCCCTGCTTTTCCTGCTCCGCCACGCGGCGAAACCCGAACGGCACATCCTGTATGTTGGTCTTGCTGTTCATCATCCGACTCTCGTTCACAAACTATCGTTTTAACATCGATCTGAGCTCACCAAGTGACATGGCACCGGAGAGGTGAGCAATGGCGAAATAGCTCACCGCACCACCGGCTACCAGCAGCGACAGACCCCATGCGGCAGCCAGGAACCCCGCGCCGGGCGAATAGTTGGCCGACAGCAGCCAGGTGCAGACGAGCAACAGCGCCCCCATGAGGACGGCCGACACGATGATACGCGGCAAACGATGACGCAAGCGCTCATCGAGCGAGAAGTAGCTGCGCCGCGACAGCGTGATCGCCAGCAATATCGCATTGACCCACGCCGCGAGCGACGTGGCAAGCGCAATGCCGACATGGCCGATGAAGCGGGACAACACGAGACTTGCCACGATATTGACCATCACGGAGATGACGGCAAACCGCATTGGAGTCTTGGTGTCTTCGCGGGCATAGAACCCGGGTTGAAACACCTTCGTCATCGAGAAGGCCGGCAATCCTATGGCAAAGGCCAGGACAGCAGGGGCGACCGCCAACGTATCGCTGCGGGAAAACGCTCCATGCTCGAAGACCGTATGCAGGATCGGCGCTGGAATGGCCATCAACGCAAAAGCCGAAGGAAGCGTCAGGAAGAGAGAAAGTTCCAAAGCGCGGTTCTGGCTGTGGAGGGCGCCCGTCTCGTTGCCGGCCCGCAGTTTACGCGACAGATCCGGCAGAAGTACCACTCCGATGGCAACGCCGATGACGCCGAGTGGAAGCTGGTATAGCCTGTCGGCATAGTAAAGATATGCGACCGCACCGTCGATCGTTGTCGCGATCATCGTGGCGATCACCAAATTGATCTGCATGATTCCGCCGGACACGATGCCTGGAACTGAAAGCGCGATGACCCGCCTTACGTCATCCGTCACCCGGGGCCAACGCGGAAAGAGTGACATTCCGGCCCGACGGCAGGCGATGGCGAGCAATATATACTGCGCGATCCCCGCAACAAAAATACCCCAGGCAAAGATGTAACCTGTGGTGGCAGAGCTGCCCGTATCCAAAAGCCAGACAACGCCATTTGAAGCGATCATCACCAGGTTGAGCAAAATCGGGGCGGCGGCGGCCGCCGTGAATCGGTTGAGGCTATTGAGAACGCCGGACTGCAGCGCCGTTAGTGACATGAACAGCAGATAAGGGAAGCAGATCCGTGTAAGGTCGACGGCCAGGTCAAACCGTCCGTCATCGCCCGAAAAGCCTGGAGCGATGACGTACATCACTAGCGGCATTGCGATCATTGCAGCCGCTGAGAACAACACCAGCCAGGCAAGCAGTGCCGAGAAAACTTCGATGGCGAAGGCTCTGGCCTTGGCTTCTCCGTCACCTTCAATGCGCTTGGCAAACATGGGCACGAAAGCGTTGTTGAAGGCGCCCTCGGCAAACAGGGCCCGGAACAGATTTGGAAAGCGCTGGGCAACGAAGAACGCCTCAGCCACCGGTACCGTTCCGAGCGTGAAAGCAATGAGCTGATCGCGCACAAACCCGAGAAGGCGGCTGATGAGCGTGAAGCCCCCGACGGTCGCCGCTGATTTGAGAAGAGACATGCTTGTCCGTCAGGCCATTGTATTCATTGTGTCGGCTGCCGGAAGCAATACCGCCGACAGAGCCTGTTCGATCTGTCTTTGCCGTGTGGTGCTCTCGATCTTTGCACCCGTAAGGTCCGTGACATAGAAGACGTCCACAGCCTTTTCTCCAAAAGTCGTGATGTGAGCCGAACCGATATTGAGACTCAACTTATATAGAGCCTCGGTGAGGTCATACAGCAACCCGACGCGATCGAGTCCGTTGATCTCGATGACCGTGAAACGATTGGAGGACTCGTTGTCAATGATGACGCGGGGCTCAACCGTGAAGGCCTTGATCCGGGGCTGTGGCTTATAAGCTCTGGCGACCGCCTCCCTTAGCCACAACTCACCGCGCAAGGCCTTGCGGACTAGATCGGCGATGCGTTCTGCACGGCGGCGCTCGTCTTCTTCTGTTTGGAACTCACGTTGAATGAGAATGGTGTCGAGCGCCATGCCATCGGCGGTCGTGAAAATTTGGGCTCCCGCGATATTCGCCCCAGCCGCTGCGCAGGCGCCTGTAATGAGCGCGAGAAGACGTGGGTGGTCGGGAGCAAAGATCGTGATCTCGGTTATCGCGGTAAATGCATCAGTCTCGGTGTGCGTCACAACTGTCTTGGGCTTGGCACTTCTTATAACCGCAGCATGCTTCAGTTGGTTCTCTGTGCTGACGCTGAGCCAGTAGTTGTCATAGTGCTGGGCTGCATATGTCCTTTGCCGTTCTGCATCCCAGTCGGGAAGCCGTCCAAAGAATTCGGCTTGCGCCTGGACCACCCGATCCTTCCGCGACATGGCAGTGTGTCCGCCCGCTAGAACGGTCTCGGCCTCGGAATAGAGCGTTCTCAGGAGTTGTCCCTTCCAACCGTTCCAGACGCCGGGACCAACCGCGCGGATATCCGCGACAGTGAGAATGAGCAGGAGCCGGAGCCGTTCGAGACTTTGGACGATGGCGCAGAAGTCGAGGATGGTCTTGAAGTCGTTGAGATCGCGCATCTGTGCCGTTTCGCTCATCAGCAGATGATGGCGAACAAGCCAAGCAACCGTTTCAGTTTCCGATGATGAGAGGCCAAGTCGTGGACATAAGTCGAACGCCATCCGCTCGCCGGCAATCGAGTGGTCCTCCTTCCGTCCCTTCGCGACGTCGTGAAGGAACACGGCAACATAAAGCGCCCTTCGACTCCGGATCATCGGAAAGATGGCCGTCGCCAGTGGGTGATCGTTTGCCGCCTTGCCGCGATCGATCGCTGCGAGGTAACCGACTGCCCTGATGAGATGCTCGTCAACGGTGTAGTGATGATACATATTGAACTGCATCATCGCGACAATGCGCCCGAATGCCGGAATGAAGCGGCCGAGGACTCCCGCTTCATTCATCATGCGCAACAATACGTCTGGCTCATCGGTAGCAGTAAGAAGTTCGAGGAAGAGCGCATTGGCCTCTGCATTGTCTAGCGTCTCTCCCTTCAGAAGACGCAATGACTTGCGCACCTTCTTGAAGGCGTCGGGATGAATTTCTGCACCATGCCGGCCAGCAGCAGCGAACAGGCGGATGATATTCACCGGATCATTCTCGAAGACATCCGGTCCCTTCAGAAAGAGACGTCCGCTTTCGAGCTGGAATGCGGGAGCATCAGGGAGCAACGCGCTGGTCCGGGAAACCAGTCTCCCGAACATCCTGCTTAGTGTAGGAGCTTCCTTGACTTGACGGGCTTCAAGACTCGCGCACAGGATGCGTGTTAAATCGCCAACGTCTTTGGCGACCAGAAAGTAATGCTTCATGAAACGTTCGACGTGTTTGAGGCCACCATGGGACTTGTATCCCAGGCGTTCGGCAATGTCGGACTGTCGATCGAACGTAAGCCGGTCCGTACCCCGCTTCGAAAGAAAATGCAGATGGCATCTGACGGCCCAGAGAAAACGTTCGCATTTCTTGAAGAGCGCGAGCTCGTCCCGGGTGAGGGCGCCTTTCTTCGCAAGTTCATCAGTGGAATTTGTTGCATAGATGTATTTGGCAATCCAGAACAGCGTATGCAGATCCCGCAATCCACCCTTGCCGTCCTTGACGTCGGGCTCGACAAGATAGCGGCTCTCACCTGCCTTGAGCAGCCGGAGATCCCGTTCGGCCAACTTCTCGGCAATGAATTCCTTGGCATCCTTTGACACGACATCCTTGCGAAAGCCAACGACAAGGCGATCAAAAAGATGAGCATTCCCGCATATGAACCGTGCCTCCAAGATCGACGTGAGAATGGTGTTGTCGGATTTGGACAGCCTGATGCATTCATCGATACTGCGAGTCGCATGGCCAACCTTCTGGCGGGTATCCCATAGGCAGTAGAGTATGAATTCGACAATCTGCTGCACGCCTTTGGATTGCTTCGATGGCAAGATGAACAGAAGGTCGATATCCGATCCTGGCGCCAGCGTTCCGCGGCCATAACCACCGACGGCTACGACCGCAACAGAGCCGGTCGACTTGGTCGGAAACAGTGTTTCACTTGCGAGCTTGAACAAAGCCCGGATGATTGCGTCCTCTGCGGTGCTCAGATCTTCAGCACAACTGGTTCCATCGCCATCGGCGATCAGTCTGCTTTCGGCTTTGGTTCTTGCGAGCTCTAGCTGAGTCTTGAGTTGGGTCACGATGGCTGGCCGAAAGGAAGTGGATGCCGGATCGATCGATCTCGTAACATCAACCAGACGGTCATGGAGCGACCCGAAAGTGACGAGTGGAGGCCGGTTCTCGTTCAATGTCATACCTTGTCGGCCATTAGGCTCTTGAGTTCATAGACGAGGGCGAGGGCTGCGCGCGGCGATAGCTCGTCGGGAGTGATGGCGGCAAGCGCCTTTTCGACCTGGCTTTCGCGGATTGATGTCGATCCAAAAGGGGCCGGTGGGGCCGAAGCGAAGAGCGGCAAGTCATCCACGAGAATCTTGCGACTCGATTTCGATTCGCCTCGCTCGAGCCGCTCCAGAACCTCGCGTGATCTGTTGATAACGGCAGGCGGTAGACCGGCCAGCCGTGCCACGTGAATGCCATATGACCGATCCGCAACACCAGCGACGACCTCATGGAGGAAAATGATGTCGTCCTGCCATTCGCGAACCTTGACGGTGGCATTGGTGAGATTGTCAAGCTTCGTGCCGAGAACGGTCAATTCATGGTAGTGGGTCGCGAACAACGTCCGGCACCGGTTGATATCATGAAGATGTTCGACCACCGCCCAGGCGATGGACAGGCCATCATACGTTGCGGTACCACGCCCGATCTCGTCGAGAATGACAAATGAACGATCTGTCGCCTGGTTCAGAATGGCGGCAGTTTCGACCATTTCCACCATGAAGGTGGAACGGCCGCGCGCAAGGTCGTCTGCTGCGCCGACCCGGCTGAACAACCGGTCCACGACACCGATATGCGCGTGATCCGCAGGAACAAAACCTCCCATCTGCGCCATAATGACGATGAGTGCGTTCTGGCGGAGGTAGGTCGA
>ERZ795053.1745-NODE-1745-length-27150-cov-8.688946_pt1 | contig 27150 bp, 27 predicted proteins | sample MGYA00375137_ERZ795053 | MGnify/ENA primary metagenome ERZ795053 (study PRJEB30182, sample SAMN05720284) | activated sludge metagenome | isolation source: Anaerobic digester | place: Hong Kong | collected 2014-12-17 ...
GAGATAACCGAACGTGACTGGAGTTCAGACGTGTGCTCTTCCGATCTTCGACATGATGGTCGGCGCGCTGACCTGCCCCTTCGGCACCGGGCACATGGGCGTGACCGCGGAGAACGTCGCCGCCGAGCACCAGATCACCCGCGCCGACCAGGACGCCTTCGCGCTGGAGAGCCAGAGCCGGGCCGCCGCCGCGATCTCGGCCGGCCGCTTCAGGGACCAGATCGTGCCGATCGAGGTGAAGGTGAAGCGCGACATGGTCGCCTTCGACACCGACGAGCATCCCAAGGCCACGACCCTCGACAAGCTCGGCGCGCTCAAGACCGTCTTCAAGAAGGACGGGACCGTGACCGCCGGCAATGCCAGCGGCATCAACGACGGCGCCGCGGCGCTGGTGCTCGCCAGTGCCGAGGCCGCCGGGAAGGCGGGGCTCAAGGCGCGCGCGCGCGTGATCGGCTATGCCCATTCCGGGGTGCGGCCGGAGGTGATGGGCATCGGACCGGTGCCGGCGGTGCAGAAGCTGCTGGAGCGGACCGGGCTCGGCGTCGAGGATTTCGACGTGATCGAATCGAACGAGGCCTTCGCCGCCCAGGCGCTTGCGGTGAACAAGGGGCTCGGGCTCGACCCCGCCAAGGTCAACCCCAACGGCGGCGCCATCGCGCTCGGCCATCCGGTCGGTGCGACCGGCGCGATCCTCGCGATCAAGGCGCTCTACGAGCTCGAGCGCAGCGGCGGCAAGCGCGCGCTCGTCACCATGTGCATCGGCGGCGGCCAGGGCATCGCGCTGGCCTTCGAATCGGTCTGAAGCCGTTTCCGGCCGAGCCCGTCGGGAAGCACGGGCAACGAGCGCCCGCCTGGGGGGCGACAGGGGCGCGCGGTGATGCCGTCACGCCTCCGCGAGGATCCAGCGCGCGGCCTTCTCGGCCATCATCAGCACCGGCGCATTGGTGTTGCCGCTGGTGATCAGCGGCATCGCGCCCGCGTCGACCACCCGCAGGCCGCCGATGCGCCCGCCGCGCCCGTCGCGCATCCTCAGGCGCGGGTCGAGCACCGCCTGGGGGTCGCCGTCGCGGCCCATCGCCGTGGTGCCGACCGGGTGGAAGATCGTGGTGCCGATGTCGCCCGCGGCGCGCACGAGTTCCGCGTCGGTCTCGAACTCCGGCCCCGGCTTCCATTCCTGCGGGCTGAAGCGCGCCAGCGCCGGCTGGGCGACGATTCGGCGCGTCACCCGCAGGCTCTCGGCGGCGACCCTCCGGTCCTCTTCGGTGGCGAGGTAGTTCGGCCGGATCCGCGGCGCATCCTCAGGCGCGGCGCTCGCGATCGCGACGCTGCCGCGGCTGGTGGGGTTGAGGTTGCAGACGCTGGCGGTGATCGCCGGGAAGTCGTGCAGCCCCTCGCCGAAGGCCTCGAGGCTCAGCGGCTGGACGTGGTATTCCAGATTGGCGTGGTTCAGCCCCGGCCGCGAGCGGGTGAAGGCGCCGAGCTGGCTCGGCGCCATGCTCATGGGCCCGGTCCGCCGGATCGCGTATTCCAGCGCGATCGCCGCCTTGCCCGCGAGGCTGCGCGCGGTGGTGTTCAGCGTCCGGGTGCCGGAGACCCGGAAGACGGTGCGCAATTGCAGATGGTCCTGGAGATTGCCGCCGACGCCCGGCAGATCCGCCCGGACCTCGATGCCATGGTCGCCGAGGAGCGCCGCCGGCCCCAGCCCGGAGAGCTGCAGGATCTTGGGGCTGTTGACCGCCCCGGCGGCGAGGACCACCCCGCGCCGCGCCCGGACCGACAGCGTCTCGCCGCCACGCGCGAGCTCGACCCCCTCGCAGAGCAGCCCGCCGTCCGGGCCGTGCCCGAGGTTGAGCCGCCGGGTCTCCGCCCCGGTCCAGATCGTGAGGTTCGGCCGGCCCTTCGCCGGGCGCAGGAAGGCGCTCGCGGCGTTCCAGCGCCAGCCGCGCCGCTGGTTCACCTCGAAATAGCCCACCCCCTCGTTGTCGCCGTCGTTGAAGTCCGCGCGCGCGGGGATGCCCGCCTCCTGCGCCGCCGCGCTGAAGGCGTCGAGGATCTCCCAGCTCAGCCGCTGCTTCTCGATCCGCCATTCGCCGTCCGCGCCGTGCAGCCGGTTGAACGCCGGATCCGCCCCCGGCCCGGCGCGCCAGTGGCTCTCGTGGGCGATGAAATCCGGCAGGACGCTGCTCCAGGCCCAGTCCGCCTCGCCGGTCAGCTCCGCCCAGGCGTCGTAGTCGCGCGCCTGGCCGCGCATGTAGATCATGCCGTTGATCGAGGAGCATCCGCCCAGCACCCGCCCGCGCGGATAGCGCAGGCTGCGACCGTTCAGCCCCGGCTCGGCCTCGGTCGAATACATCCAGTCGGTGCGCGGGTTGCCGATGCAGTAGAGATAGCCGACGGGGATGTGGATCCAGGGATAATTGTCCCGCCCCCCCGCCTCGACCAGCAGCACGCGCCGCTCGCCCGAGGCGCTCAGCCGGTTGGCCAGGAGGCAGCCCGCCGTGCCGGCCCCGACGATGACGTGATCGAATTCCTCCGACATGCATCGATTTATGGACGCGGCATAGGCCACCCGCAAGGCGCCGCGCGCGGGCGGCTTCGTTTTGGGGTCGCGGCTCCGGTGGCGGTGATCTAAGCTCCCGCCCAGCCCTTTGGTGCTTGCGGGAGGCCTCCATGGCGAACGAGCTGGCGGGAAAATCGGTGATCGTGACCGGCGCCGCCAACGGCTTCGGCCTCGCGGTCGCGCGCCGCTTCGTGCGGGCGGGCGCCTCCGTGGTGATGGCCGACCACGAGGAGGCCAAGCTCGACTCGGAGGTCGCGGCGCTTACGAGCGAGGAGTTCGACGGGCGGGCGATCGCCTTCGTCGGCGATCTGCGCGAGAAGCTCTCCATGACCAACCTGATCGCCGCGACCATCGACGCCAACGACGGGATCGACATCCTGGTCAATGCCGCGCGCCTGCTGCTGCCTTCCGATCCGCTGGCGCCGGAGACCGATCATTTCGAGGAGACGCTGCAGCACAACGTGCTCGCGAACCTGAGGCTCAGCCAGATCGCCGCCCGGCGAATGATCGAGCATGCGACCGAGGAGACCCCGACCCCGTCCGACCGGGCGATCGTCAATCTAAGCTCGGTCTTCGGCCGGCGCGCCCTGCCGGAGCTCTTCGCCTATTCGGTGAGCTGCGCGGCGCTGGAGCAGCTGACCCGCTGCCTGGCGCTGGCCTTTGCCGGCCATCGGATCCGGGTGAACGCCGTGGCCGTCGGCGGCACGATGACCCGGGCGCTCTCCAAGGCCCTGCCCGAGATCGAGGATCTCGCCGACGCCCTGGCCGAGGTCACGCCGCTCGGGCGCCTCGGGGACACCAGCGAAGTGGCGGAGGCAGCGCTCTATCTCGCCTCGCCCGCGGCGAGCTTCGTCACGGGCCAGATCCTCGGCGTCGACGGCGGCCGGCCGCTGCTCGACCCGCTCGAGGGCGCGGCGATCTGAGGCCCGCTTCAGGCGGGCGGAAGGAAGACGGCGCCACCGTCGCCCTTGAGCGCCACCATGACCAGGATCAGCCCGGCGGCCAGCCCGACGAGGATCCAGATCGCCGGATTGCCGCCGGAGCCGCCCTCCGGCGCATCCGCTGCGACGGCGACCGGCGCCTGCGGGGCCGGCGGCGCGGTGGTCTGGGCCGCAGCCGGCGTCACGGCCAGCAGCAGAGCCACGGCAAGGATCAATCGGCGGCGCATCGGCATCTCCTAACAGGGTGCAGCGAACTTGCACTCGGAGTTGCTCGACTTGACGCTGGCGACAACGAGGATCAACGCCAGCATGAATCCCGCGGCGACGAAGACATATGGCGAGGCGGACGAGCCCATCGGCCTGGCTTCCGCCGGCGCGGCGACTGCCGGTCGCGCTGCGGCAAGCTCCGAGACCCCGGCGCTCGCCGCGCGAGCCTCACCGGATGTCAATGCAAGTAGAACCGCCAGAAGAAAGACCGGGGAAAGCCCCCGATACCTTCGCCCCATAACAATTCGTCCGTGAAGAAGTCCTACAAAAACTCTTCATAGCACGAATTCGGCACGACGTCGCGGGGTATTTCGGGGGCGCCGTGATGCGGCGCCCGTCTCAGTCGTCGGTGTCGTCCTCGTCGTCCCCGCCTGCCGGCGCGGGCTTGAAGAGGCTCTCCGCATCGGCCTTCGCCTCCGCCCGCGACGGCGCGCGCTCCTCCGAAAGCCCGGCCCCGAGCGTGAAATTCTCAAGGCCGGCCATGTTGGCGGGGATGCGCGGCTCGATCTCCGCGGCAAGCGACTGCTCGGTGGAGACGAGCTTCATGCGCTCGGCATCGCTCATCACCGTGCCATCGCCCGCCTTGGCCTTGACCGCCCGCGCCACGGCGGCGTCGAGCTCGGACTGCCGGCACATGCCCAGCGCCACGGGGTCGACCGGCTGGGTATTGGCGATGTTCCAGTGCGTGCGGTCGCGGATCGACTGGATCGTCGGCTTGGTGGTGCCCACCAGCTTGGAGATCTGGCCGTCGGAGAGCTCGGGATGGAACTTCACCAGCCAGGCGATGGCCGCCGGGCGCTCCTGGCGCTTGGAGAGCGGCGTGTAGCGTGGCCCCTTGCGCCGGGTCTCGCCCTCGGCGGCGGGGTTGTGCATCAGCTGCAGCCGGGCGCGCGGGTTCTCCTCGCAGCGCTTGATCTCCTCGGCGGTGAGCTGGCGGTTGAGGATCGGATCGAAACCCTTGATGCCCTGTGCCACCTCGCCGTCGGCGATCCCGTTCACCTCAAGGTCGTGCAGCCCGCAGAAATCCGCGATCTGCTGGAAGCTCAGCGTCGTGTTGTCGATCAGCCAGACGGCCGTCGCCTTTGCCATGAGGGGAAGCGCCATGATCTTCGTCCTTCTCTCGAACAAGCCTCTTCCGGGTCCGAAAACTCGGCTGCGCCGGGGCGCGATGGTCGGTTTTCGCGGGAAGTCAGGGGCGGTATATAGGCGCGATGCCCGTGATGATAAAGCCCTATCTCGCCGCCCTGGTCCTCGCGCTCGCCGCACGCACGGCCGCCGCGCAGGACTTCGACTATTATCTGCTCGCCTTGTCCTGGACGCCGAGCTTCTGCGCCGCCGAGGGCGATGCGCGGGCGAGCCACCAATGCGAACCGGGCCGGGGGCTCGGTTTCACCCTGCACGGGCTCTGGCCGCAATACGAGGAGGGATGGCCGGAGTTCTGCGACAGCGCGGCGCGCGATCCCTCGCGCCGCGAGACCGCGGCGATGGCCGACATCATGGGCGACGCCGGGCTCGCCTGGTACCAGTGGAAGAAGCACGGCCGCTGCTCGGGGCTCTCGGCGCGCGACTATTTCGACCGGGCGCGCCTTGCCTATGCGCTGCTGGCCCTGCCCGAGCCCGGCGGGGCAGCAACCGCTGCGGAGGTCGAGGCGGGCTTCCTCGCCGCCAATCCCGATCTCTCGCCCGAGGCGGTGATCGTCACCTGCCGCGGCGACCTCTTGCGCGAGGTGCGCATCTGCCTCGACCGCGACCTCACGCCGCGGCCCTGCGGCCCGGACGTGCTGAACGATGCCTGCCGCGACCGCGGCCCGCTCGACCTGCCGCCGCCGCGCTAGGCTGCGGCCCGGCGCCGCGCGACGAGGCCGAGCCCGGCGAGGCCGGCGAGCAGGAGCAGCGCCGGCGCGGGCAGCGGCACCGGCGCGACGCCCGCCCGGGCCGCCACGGCCGCCGCGGGAATGACCGCCGGCTCCGGGCCGAGGCCGATATAGGAGAGCGCGATCCCGGCCAGCCGCTTGTGCACCACCGCATTGGGATGGATGCTGTCGAAGAAGACCCGCTCGCGCGCCTCCTCGGGGCTGCAAACCGAGCCGTCCGGGCCGAGGCAGGGCGTGGAAGTGTCGCTCACGCCGTAGCGCTCGGGATCGGCGAGCAGGTTGTTGAAGAACCGGTAGGTGTTGACCCGGCGCACGTTCAGCCCCTCGTCGCGCAACTCCCCGATGCGACGGGCGAGCTGGTGGTTGAAGGCGAGCGTGCCCGCCGTGGCGTCGGCGACGGCCTCCGGGCCCCGGCGGACGTTGCGCGGGATCCGGCCCAGATCGGGCAGGTAGAAGAAGAGGAAGTCGCGGACGCCGCTGCGCGCGAGCGATTCCGCAGTGTCTCCCACCGCATCGGCGGCGCGACGACCCACCGTTCCGATGTCCGGCCTGCCCACGCCCCTGAGGATGTCGTTGCCCCCCGCGAAGAGCGCGAGCAGCGGCCGGTCGCCGCGCCGGTCGGAATCGAGGCGCCGGTACTGCAGCGATTGCAGGGCAAGATCGGGGATGCCGTCGAAATCGGTGCGCGCCTTGGCGCCGCCCCAGGCGTGGTTGCCGGTCTGGGCCCCCGCCCGCCGGAAGGCGTTGAGGACGCGATCCGCCCAGACGGGCCCGCTGGAGAAGCGGCCCTTCCAGTAAGGCGGGCTCTCGGGAACGGCGCCGAGCGTCGAGCGAAAGACATTGCCGGCATCGCTGAGGCTGTCGCCGAGCACATGCAGGCTGTCGTAGCCATGGTAGGTGGCGGCCCCGGCCGGGTTGCAGATCCCGAGGCCGAGCAGGGCGACGATGGCGAGCCTGCGCAATGCGGTCACGGCGTCCTCTCCCCCTCGACGCGGTGCGGCGGCGCGCGCAGGCTATCACGCAGCCCCCGGCGCGCAAGGCGAATTGCCGCGGTCGGCGGTCTCCCGTCGATCGCCGCGAGGCCGAGACCGATCAGCGCCATGCCGGCCAGATGCCGCGGCAGCAGCGTCTCGCCGAGCACCGCGACCCCGAGCAGGATCGCCGTCACCGGGATCAGCAGGGTGACGAGCAGCAGGTTGGTCGCCCCCGCCGCGGCGAGCAGCCGGAAGAAGACCACATAGGCGAGCGCCGTGGAAAGGGCGGCGACCCCGGCGAGCGCCAGCAGCGTCTCCGACCCGGGCGCGGCGAGCGTCCAGGGCCGGTCGACGAGGAGCGCCAGCGGCAGCAGGATCAGGCTCGACGCCGTCACCTGCCCGGTCGCGACCGCGAGCGGGGGCAGCCCGAGCGCGCCGAACCGCCGCCCGTAGATACCCGCGAGCGCATAGGAGAAAGCCGCGGCGAGGCAGGCGGCCTGGCCCGCCAGCGCCGCGCCCGTGCCGCCCGGCACCGCCCCGCCCATTATCACCGCGACGCCCGCCAGCCCGAGCCCGACGCCGACGAGTCGCCCCGCGGTCAGCCGCTCGTCCCGGGTCAGCCAATGGGCGAGCAGCACGGTGAAGAGCGGCGTGCTCGCGTTCATGATCGCCGCCACCCCGGAGGCGATATGGCTCTGGCCCCAGACGATCAGCGAGAAGGGGATCGCGTTGTTGAGGAGCCCCATGGCGAGGAACGCCCGCCAGATCGAAGGGCCGCGCGGCATGGCGATCCCCTTGAGGCGCATCACGGCCCGCAGGATCGCGGCCGCCAGGGCCACCCGCAGCAGCACCAGCGTCAGCGGCGGCAGCTCGGCCAGCGCCACCTGGTTGAAGAAGAAGGATCCGCCCCAGAGCACCGAGAGGAAGAGGAGCAGGCCCCAGTCCCGCCGGGTCATGGTCTTGTGGATGCGCGCCGCGTCCGTCATCGTTCCCTCCGCCGCCGTCGCCATGGCCCTGCCATAGCCCGGCCGCCGCGGCAGCCCGGAACTTGCGCAATGCGGCCCGCAGGGCCAGGGTCGCGGAAAACCGGAGCGCGACCGATGCCGCATGAGCCCGACCACCCCAGTTCCGACCTGCCGGCGCGGCGCGGCGCGCTGACGCGGCTGCATCTGCTGGCCGGGCAGACAGCCTCGCTGGCCATGGATCTCTTCCGCCCGCGGCTCAGCCTCGGCGTGCGCCTGCTCGCGCTCGACGACCTCGGCCGGGTGCTGCTGGTGCGGCATTCCTACGTTCCGGGCTGGCACCTGCCGGGCGGCGGCGTCGAGCCGGGCGAGACCGTGCGCGCCGCCGCCATGCGCGAAGCGCGCGAGGAGGGCGGGATCGACCTGGCCGAACCGCCCGAGCTCTTCCACGTCTACGCCAACCGCGCCCTCGGCCGCCACGACCATGTGCTGCTCTTCCTGGCCCGCGGCGTCGCCGGCCCGACGCGGCCCCCGGCGAGCCGGCTCGAGATCCGCGAGACCGGCTTCTTCGCGCCCGGCGCGCTGCCGGAGGAGACCACCCCCGCCACCCGGAACCGCATCGCCGAGATGCTGTCGGCAAGCCCGCCCGCCGACCTCTGGTAGGCCCGCCGCAATGACGGGCCCGGCGCGGTGCCGTGGCTGATCTTCCCGAGCGCATCCGCAAGGGGCGGCGCTTGCCGCGCGCGGGTCGGGTCGGCGTCAAGGGACGTTGGTATCAGTCCAGGCTCAGGATGATCTTGCCCACATGCGCCGAGCTCTCCATCCGCGCATGGGCCTCCGCGGCCTGTTCGAGCGGATAGACGCAGTCGATCACCGGCGCGATCCGGCCGGCGGCGAGCAGCGGCCAGACCTCGCGCCGCAGATCCGCCGCGATCGCCGCCTTGGCCTCCACCGACTGCGGCCGGAGCGTCGAGCCGGTCAGCGTCAGGCGGCGCATCATCACCTGGGCGAAATTGACCTCGGCCTTCGTGCCCTGGAGGAAGGCGATCATCACCAGCCGCCCGTCGGTCGCGAGCGCCCGGACGTTGCGCGCGATGTAGTCGCCGCCCACCATGTCGAGGATGACGTCGACGCCGCGCCCCCCGGTCGCCGCGCGCAGCTCGGCCACGAAATCCGCCTCGCGGTAGTTGATGGCGAGCTCCGCCCCGAGCTCGCGGCAGGCGGCGCATTTCGCCTCCGAGCCTGCTGTCGCGAAGACCCGCGCGCCGCGCGCGGCCGCGAGCTGGATCGCCGTGGTGCCGATCCCCGAGGAGCCGCCATGCACCAGGAAGCTTTCCCCCGCCGCCAGCCGCCCGCGCAGGAAGACGTTGCTCCAGACCGTGAAGAAAGTCTCGCAGAGGCCTGCCGCCGCAGTGATTTCCATGTCCTCCGGCACCGGCAGCGCGTGGTCCTGATGCGTGAGCACATATTCCGCATAGCCGCCGCCCGGCAGCAGCGCCGTGACCGGGTCGCCCACCGCCCAGGCCGAGCCGCCCGGCCCCACCGCCGCGACCTCGCCCGCGGCCTCCAGCCCCGGCAGATCCGAGGCGCCCTTCGGCGGGGCATAGGCGCCGGCGCGCTGCAGCGCATCGGGGCGGTTCACCCCCGCCGCCCGCACCCGGATCAGGATCTCGCCGGCCCCGGGCTTCGGCACCCGCCGCGTGGCGAGGCGCAGAACCTCCGGCCCGCCCGGCGCGGCGATCTCGACCACGCGCATCTCCGCGGGGATCATGCCGCCCTCCGGCCGGCATGGGCGAAGTCGCGGTAGAGCGCGAGCGCGCGCTCCGCGATCCGCGTCGAGTGCAGCTCGCGCTGCTCGAAACGGGTCACGGGCACCACCTTGTTGGCGTTCCCGGTCAGGAAGATCTCCTCGGCGGCGGCGAAATCGGTGACATCGAGGCTCGCCTCGACCACCGAAATCCCCTCGGCGCGCAGGAGCGCGATGATGCGCTGCCGGGTGATGCCGTCGAGGAAGGTGCCGTTCGGGACCGGGGTCATCACCACGCCGTCCCGCACGAGAAAGACGTTGGTCGAGGCGGTCTCGGCCACCTTGCCCTCGGCGTCGAGCGAGAGCGCGTTGTCGAATCCGCGGGCGCGGGCCTCGCGCAGGATGCGGGCGTTGTTGGGATAATGGCAGGCCGCCTTGGCCTCGGTGATCGCGCAATCGGGGCCCGGACGGCGATAGGGCGAGACCCCGAGCGCGAAGGGCGCGCGCCCCCGCAGCGGCAGATCCTCGATGCAGACCGCGAAGGCGGTCGAGTCGGGCAGCGCGTCGATGATGGCCGGCGAGCCCTGGCGCGACCACATCATCGGCCTGAGGTAGAGCGCGCGATCCGAGCCCATCCGCCGCACACCCTCGTGCAGCAGCGCCTCGATCTCCGCCGCCCCGACCGGTGCCGCGAGCCCCATGGCCGTCGCCGAGGCGATCAGCCGGGCGCAATGGCGGTCGAGATCGGGCGTCACCCCCTCGAAGAACCGCGCGCCGTCGAAGACCATGGTGCCCTGCCAGGCGCCATGGTCGCTCGCGCCGAGGATCGGTGCGTCGCCGTCGTGCCAGCGGCCTTCGAAAAAGGTCGCGCTGCGGGTGCCGAGCGCCATGACATGCCTCCGGTCGGTCTGCCCGCGCGGCGATCAGGTCCTGGAGCGGAGCGATCCCGGCAGGTCGGAGGGGGCAGTATCCCCGGGCGCCCGCACCCGGTCAAGCAGCCGCTGCGGCCCCTTGAGCATCGCCGCGGCCAGGGGGTTCTTGCGGACCCGCGCCTTGACCTGCTCGAACTGCATCACGTTGTCGATGCGGCGCTGGATGAATTCGCGCGTGGCCGAGGCGCCGGGTGTCTCGTCACCGAGCCAGTAGAGCAGCGCCGAGGAATAGACCGCCGAAAGCGTCGTGCGCTTGGAATACCAGTTGAAGTCGCGGCTCTCGTCGCCGAGCGCGGTCCAGATCGTGTCGGCGGTGTGCCAGATCGCCCGCGCGCCGTCCGCCGCATGCTGCGGCAGCGCGAAGAAGGCCGCGCCGCGGCGCACCGCCTCGCGCTCGCCGGCCACGAGCTCCAGCCGGCGCATCACCGCATAGGCGATGCGGTCGCGAAAGCGCAGGCCGCCGAGATCGGCCGCGGCCAGATCCGCCGCCAGCGCCCGGTCGCGGGCATAATGATAGGCCAGCGCCAGATCGAGCCCACCGCGGGGAAAGGCGAGCCGCGCGAGACCGGGGTCGACGCCCGCCTCCACCACGGCCTGGGCGAGGCTGCGGTCCGACCAGCCGTCGAAGGCGACATGGGGCAGCGCCGCCGCCACCACCGCCTCGCGCAATTCGGCAATCCGCTCTTCCTCGCCCGGCCCCGTCTCGGTCATCGCCTTCCCCCCATGCGATATTTTCCGCGCAGGACTGTGGACAGCCCGGCGCTCGCCCGATATATAGCGCGTTCCTGCGAAATATCGAAACTCCGACGTCTGAAAGGTGGTGAATATCTGTGCAGGTAACGGTTCGTGACAACAACGTCGACCAGGCGTTGCGCGCGCTCAAGAAGAAGCTGCAGCGCGAAGGCGTCTTCCGCGAGATGAAGCTTCGGCAGCATTTCGAGAAGCCGTCCGTCAAGAAGGCCCGTGAGCGGGCCGAGGCGATCCGCCGGGCACGCAAGCTGGCGCGCAAGAAGCTGCAGCGCGAAGGCATGCTCTGACGACCTGACCGACCGGTCACGCAAACGGACTCGAGAAACCCCCGGCAGCGTTCGGGGGTTTTGCGTGTTCCGGGGTCGGGCAGCCGCCGTCCGACGGCGCAGGCCCGGACCTCATCCGGGCCAGACGATTGATCCAGAACGCAGAATCCCGGCAAAACGGCCCTTCGGGTGACCATGCCGGCGCGTGCCGTTCGGCGCCGCGGAGGTCTCGCGAAATCGCTGCCCGGTTGCGAGCCGGGCGCCCGGGCTGCATGATCGCCCGCGCAGCGACGCGGGGGACCGACGTGACGGAGAAAAGGGCCACCGGAAGCGATGCCCAAGGGCCGACGCTGCTCGCCGGCGGCAATCCGCAGATCCCGAAGGGCTACGGCGACGCTCCCGTGCAGGCCTATATCGCGGCGATGCCCGGCTGGAAGCGCGACGTGGGCTGCCGGATCGATGCGCTGGTCACGCGAGTCGTGCCGGAGGTGCAGAAGGCGGTGAAGTGGAACTCGCCCTTCTACGGCGTCGAAGGCCAGGGCTGGTTCCTCAGCTTCCATTGCTTCGCGAAATACGTGAAGGTGGCGTTCTTCCGCGGCACGGCGCTGACCCCCGTCACGCCGGTCGCCTCCAGGCAGAAGGAGGTGCGCTACCTCCACATCCGGGAGGCGGAGCCGATCGACGAGACCCGGTTCGCCGACTGGATCGGGCAGGCGAGCCGGCTGCCCGGCGAGCGGATGTGAGCGGGCGAAGCCGCAGGGAAGGAGAGATTCGATGCAGGGTGAAGATGCCGATTCCCCGTCCCGGCGGATCGATGCGCGGATCGCCGAGCTCGGCGACTGGCGGGGCGAGACGCTCGCCCGCGTGCGGGCGCTGATCCGCGAGGCCGATCCGGAGGTGGTCGAGACCTGGAAATGGCGCGGGGTTCCGGTCTGGGAACATGCCGGGATCCTCTGCACCGGCGAAACCTACAAGGACAAGGTGAAGCTGACCTTCGCCCGAGGCGCCGCGCTCGCGGATCCCGCCGGCCTCTTCAACGCCAGCCTCGACGGCAACACCCGGCGCGCCATCGACATCCGCCAGGGCGATGCCATCGACGAAGCCGCCTTCCAGGCGCTCCTCCGCGCCGCCGTGGCGCTGAACCTGTCGCGACGGGTCGCAGCGCGCTCCGGCGGATCCGCTGAAAATACCTGATCCGCGATATGCCGATCGCCGGCCTTAGGTCCGTGTTTACCCAGCCGCTATTGAAGTAGCAGCGGTGACGGGGAGACATCCCCGCCAGCGCGAGTCCACGATGCCGCCACGCGCCCGATGGAACGAGCAGCCCCTGGTCCTCCGCTTCCTGGCGACGGGCGGCGTGGTGATGCTCGCAGCCATGCTGGTCATCGGCGCCTGGATCAGCGCGCGCATCGAGCAATCCGTGGTCGACAACACCGCATCGGCCGCGGCGCTCTACGTCGAGAGCATCGTCTCGCCGCTGAGCCAGGAGCTGGCAGCGGCCGACAGGCTGTCGGATCCCGCGCAGCGCGCGCTTCGGGAGGTCTTCGCCAATACGCCGTTCGGCGATCGCATCGTCTCCTTCAAGATCTGGAAGCCCGGCGGGCTGGTGGTGCATGCCTCCGATCCCGCGATCATCGGCAGCCGCTTTCCGCCCTCCGACGATCTCGCGGCGGCGTGGCGCGGCGAGATTTCCGGCAGCTTCGGCGATCTCGACGACGCGGAGAACGCCGCCGAGGCGGCGCTCGGGCTGCCGCTGCTCGAGGTCTATTCGCCGATCCACGAGGTCTGGTCGGGCGAGGTCATCGCCGTCGCCGAGTTCTACGAGGTCGCGACCGAGCTCGAACGGGATCTCGCCGACGCCCGTCGCGGCAGCTGGCTGCTCGTCGCGGCGGTGTTCTGCCTCAGCGGCCTGATGCTGCTCGGCATCGTGCGCAGCGGCGGGCGCACCATCGACCGCCAGAAGGCGCTGCTCCAGGCCCAGGTCGCGGAGAGCCGGGCGGTCGCCGCCCAGAACGCCGAGCTGCGGCAGCGGGCGATCGGTGCGACGGCCCGCGCCGCCGCCCAGACCGAGGCGAGCCTGCGCCGCGCCAGCGCCGACCTGCACGACGGCCCGGCGCAGCTGATCGCGCTGGCGGCGATGCGCCTCGACAGCCTGGTGCCCGACACCGAGGCCGGCCGCCAGGAGGCGGCGGCGCTGCGCGGGGCCATGCAATCCGCGCTTGCCGAGATCCGGGCGATCTCGCGCGGCCTCTCCCTGCCGGATCTCGGGGGCGTGCCGCTCGCCGAGGTGGCCCGTCGCGCCGTCGAGGCACACCGGCGCCAGACCGAAGCACCGGTCCCGCTCGCCTGGCACGGCCCGGAGGATCCCGAATGCGACGATTCCTTTCGGATCTGCCTCTACCGCTTCCTGCAGGAGGCGCTCTCGAACGCCGCGCGCCACGCCGGCGAGGCGGCGGTCGAGGTGGTCGCCGTGGCCGGACCCGAGGCGCTGACGGTCAGCGTGAGCGACGAGGGACCCGGTTTCGACCCCGCCGCCGCGGCGCTCACGGCCGACGGCGGCCAGGGCCTCGCGGGGCTGCGCGACCGCGCCGAGAGCATCGGCGGATCGCTCGATATCGTCACCGTGCGCGGCAGCGGGACCAGGCTGGTCCTGACCCTGCCGCTCGGCAAGGGAGACAAGCCATGAGCTACCGCGTGGTCCTGGCCGACGATCACCCGATCTTTCGCGAGGGGCTGATCCGGTCGCTCGAGGAATCCGGCGAATTCACCGTGGTCGGCGCCGCGGGCAGCGCCGACGAGGCGGTCGCTCTCGCTGCGCACCACGCCCCGGATCTGGTGCTGCTCGACATCTCCATGCCGGGCGGCGGCATCGCGGCCGCCCAGCGCATCGGCGAGGCCGCGCCGGCGGCGCGCATCGCCATGCTGACGGTCTCCGAGGACGACCAGGACCTCGCCGCCGCGCTGCGTGCCGGCGCCATCGGCTACGTGCTCAAGGGGATCTCGGCGCGGGATTTGGTCCAAATTCTCGCCGGGGTCGCCCGCGGCGAGGCGCATGTCTCGCCGGCGCTGGCCGCGCGGGTCCTGAGCGACATGCAGGCGCGGCCGAGGCGCCCGGCGCGCCGCCCGATCGACGACCTGACCCGGCGCGAGGAGGACATCCTGCGCCGGGTGGCCCGCGGCCTCAGCAACCGCGAGGTCGCCGAGGCGCTGTCGATCCAGGAGAAGACCGTGAAGCACTACATGACCTCGATCCTGGAGAAGCTCCAGGCCCGCAACCGGGTCGAGGCCGCGCTGATCGCCCGCGACGCCTGGGGCGACGAAAGCTGAGCGGGCGCGCCGCGGCCGCTCCGCCGCGGCGCGCCCGGGTCGCGCGTTCAGCGCGAGGCGAGACCGATCAGCCGGTTCACGTCGGACTGGGTTGCCACGCGCTCGACGACCGTGTTGCCGTTCGGATCCTTGAGCTCGTAGCGGCCGCCCGCGACCTCTTCCTTCCAGCCGGTGTTGTAGTCGACCTCGACGCTGCTGGCGCCGACCTCGACCCGCCGGGCCTCGGAGCCCGCAGGAAGCGCCCCGCCGCCGGTGCCGGCGCGCGCCGCCTTGATCCCGGAATTGCGCGCATTGCCGTCGATCCGGGCGAGATCCGCCGCCGTCGCCGGACGCTGGACGATGGTGCGGCCGGCCGCGTTCTTCTGCTCGAATCGGCCGTTCTCGATCTCTTCCTTGACGCCGTTGGAATAGACCACCTCGACGCCGGAAGCGGAGCGCTCGAACTTCACCACGCGCAGACCGCCGCCGGAACCGCCACCGACAGCGCCCGCCGCGGCGGACCCGGCGGTCGAATCGTCTCCGCCCCTGCCGCGGCGGTCGTCGCCGCCACGGTCATCGCTGCCCCTGCCGCTGCCGCCACGGTCATCGCTGCCACGGTCGTCGCTGCCCCTGTCGTCGCTGCCGCCGCCGCTTCCGCTGCTTCCGGACCGGTCGTCACTGCCGCGGTCGTCGCGGCTGCTGCCGCCGCCACCGCCGCTTCCGGACCGGTCATCGCGGCCGCCGTCGTCGCTGCCCCCGCCCTTGCCGCTGCTGTCGTCGTCGCCGCCGCTCCGGCCGTCCTTTGCCCAGGCCTTCGGCGCAGTCAGGCCGAAGCCGGCCGTGGCCCCGAGGTCGATGGCGAGCGGCGTCGCCGCCAGGTAGAGGCCGAGGGCGAGCGCGCTCGTGCCGCGAAATGCGAATGAAGTCCAAGTCATTGCCGTAGCTCCCTTCCGGATCGAACCAGCCCGAGATCGAGATGACACCTTGCGGCGCCAGGGCGCATCGGACGATGGTCCGACGAGATCTCGGACCAGGGTCGCCCCGGTTCTCCGCCGGCCCAGGGCGACCGGTCACTCCGGAAGGATGTCGCTGTGCTCCCAGGCGTTGTTCTTGCCGATGTCGGATTCGTAGACGTAGCTGTCCTCGACCCCGGGAATGCGGGCGAAATCCTCCAGCGTCGTCTCCGGGAGCAGGGTGTAGCGTACCCCCGTGAAGGGGGGCACGCCGCGCAGCGCGGTCGTGACCGAGCTGGCGCAGAACATCTTCGGCGTCCGCCCCTCGGCGATCGCATTGGCCATCACCCGGTCCGCCGTCTCGCGGCTGACATAAACCTTCTGGGAATGCACGAAATGCGAGAAGCGCGCGTGGTAGCGCTCGTAATAGTCGAGATAGCGCGGCGTGATGCCGTAATGCACGTCGCCGCGCCGGGGCAGGTCGGGATGGGTGAAGGTGCCGGCCGGGTCGTAGAGCACGCGCTGCGAGCCGTTGATCACCAGCGCCGAATGCGCCGAGCGTCCGGTCTCGGCATTGACCATGGAGACCAGCGTGACCGAGGGCGGCTCGGCGCTGACGTAGCGGGCGCGCGCGATCTCCTCCGGTTCCGCCGAACGGTAGACCTCGCACCCCGCCAACGAGACCGCCGCCACCAGCACGAGCATGATCCGCAACATGCGCGCCCTTCCGGCGTCCGCCCGCGACCGCCGTCCCGCCGTCAGCTGTTGAAGAGCGCCAGGAAGATCAGCGCGGCCAACGCGAAGCCGAAGATGTAGACCCACATGCGCAGGAAGCCCTCGAAGGTCTTCTCCTGCTCCTTGATGTCCATCTTGCCGTACTCGTAATCGGCCATCGCCCGTCTCCTCGACCCTTCGTTCCGTCCTGCGCCTTCTAACCCGATCCCGGCGCGCTGTCAGGTGCCTTTTCGCGTCGCTGCCAGAGCCAGGCGCCGCCCGAATCCCGCCACCGTACGGCCGCGCCCGTCCGGTGCAGGTGGTTGAGATGCCCCACCGCTTCGGCCAGCGCCAGCCCGTAGGCCGCGCCGCCGATGCGCCGGCCGAAGAGCGCCTCGAAGCATTCGCTGGTGCGGCGCGGCCGGTCGAGAAAGGCCTCGAGCGCGGCAAGCGCCGCCTCCTGATGCGCGATCAGCTGCTCCAGCCGCAGATCGAGCCCGGTGAAGGGCAGGCGATGGCCGGGCAGCGCCAGATGCTCCGGCCCGGCCAGCGCGCGGAGCCGCCGGCAGGAGGCGATCCAGGCCCCGACCGGATCGGCTTCGGGCTCGGTGGGATAGACGCCGAGATTGGGCGTGATGCCCGGCAGCACCTGGTCGCCCACGAGCACGACGTCATGGTCCACGCCCCAGAGCAGCGCCGCCTCCGGCGCATGGCCATGGCCGATCTCCACCCGCCAGCGCCGCCCGCCGGCCTCGATCTCCTCGTCCTGCGCGATGCGGCGGAATCCGAGCGGCATGGGCGCCACCACATCGGCGAAGTTGAAGGGCCGCGCCTCCGCGCGCGCCGCCAGCATCTCAGCCTCCATGCCGGCGCCGCGCCAGAAGTCCAGCGCCTCCGCCGGGGGCCGTTCCTGCACGTCGAGGGTCAGCATGCGCGCATAGAGCCAGGCGGTGCGGGTGGCCCAGAGCTCGGCGCCCAGCGCGCCCTGGAACCATCCGGCGAGCCCCACATGGTCGGGATGGTGATGGGTCAGCACCACCCGCCGCACCGGGCGCCCGGCGAGCGGCCCGGCCAGCACCGACTGCCACCACTCCCGGCAGGCGGGCGTGTCGAGCCCGGCGTCGACGATCGTCCAGCCGTCACCCTCGTCGAGCGCATAGACGTTGAGATGGTCGGGGCGGAAAGGCAGCGGCAGCCGCAGCCAGAGCACGCCCTCGGCGATCTCGACCGCCGCCCCCGGCGCCGGCGGCTCCGGGTGGGGATAGTGCAGGCCGCCGGCCCTCCGCACGCTTCAGGCTTCGAAATCGAGGGCGCGGAGCGTCGCGGCGCCGGCGCAGGCGCGGGCGGCGAGCCCCTCGACCTCGCTCAGCATGTGGCGGAGGTGGAAATCCGCGAGCGCCGCGCGCTGCCCGCCGCCGCCCGCCGCCTCCGCCGCCTTCAGCAGGTAATGCCCGCCGAGCGTCAGCGCGAAGGCCCTCAGATACGGCACCGCGCCCGCGAATCTCTCGTCGCCCGCGGCGGCCAACATCCACGCCGTCGCCTCCGAGAGCTGCCCTGCCGCCGCGCCGAGCCGCAGCCCGCGCTCGCCGGCGGCCTCTGCCGTCGCGGCGATCTCGCCGATCAGCGCCCGGGCCGCGGCACCGCCGTCCGCCAGCTTGCGCCCGACCAGATCCATCGCCTGGATGCCGTTGGTGCCCTCGTAGATCGCCGTCACCCGCACGTCGCGGTAGAACTGCGCGATCCCGGTCTCCTCGATGTAGCCCATGCCGCCGACCACCTGCATGGCGAGGGAACTCACCTCGCAGCCGGCGTCGGTGCCGAAGGCCTTTGCGATCGGGGTCAGGAAGGCCGCCCGCGCCGCCCAGCCCGCCTCGCCCGTCGCCGCGGCCATGTCGGTGGAGAGCGCGCAATCGAGGCAGATCGCCCGCGCGGTGGCGGTCAGCGCGCCCATGGTCGCGAGCATCCGGCGCACGTCGGCATGGCCGAGGATGCTGGTCGCCGCACCGTCGGGCCCGCGTCCCTGCACCCGGTCACGGGCATAGGCCAGCGCCGCCTGCAGGGCGGCATCCGCCGAGCCGAGCCCCTCGACGCCGACCCCGAGGCGGGCGTTGTTCATCATGGTGAACATCGCCGCCATGCCCCGATGCGCGCCCCCTACCAGCCAGCCGGTCGCGCCCTCGTAATGCATCACACAGGTCGGCGAGCCGTGCAGCCCCATCTTGTGCTCGAGCGAGGCCGCCCGCAGGCTGTTGGCCCGGCCCGGCCCTCCCCCGGCATCGGGCAGGAATTTCGGCACGAGGAAGAGCGAGATGCCGCGCGTGCCCGGCGCCGCGTCCGGCAGCCGCGCCAGAACCATGTGGCAGATGTTCTCCGCCATGTCGTGGTCGCCCCACGAGATGAAGATCTTCTGCCCGGTGATCGCATAGCGCCCCGCGCCGTCGGGCTCGGCCCTCGTGCGGATCGCGCCCACGTCCGAGCCCGCCTGCGGCTCGGTCAGGTTCATCGTCCCGGTCCATGCGCCGCTGACGAGCTTCGGCAGATAGATCGCCCTGAGATCCGCGTCGCCATGGGCCTGCAGCGCCTCGATCGCGCCCTGCGTCAGCAGCGGCGCCAGCGACAGCGCGAGGTTGGCACCGGCCATCATCTCGTTGACGCAGGTCAGAAGCAGCGTCGGCAGCCCCGAGCCGCCCTGCTCGGGATCGGCAGTCAGCCCGATCCAGCCCCCCTCGGCGATGGCGCGATAGGCATCCGGGAAACCCGGCGTGCAGCGCACCACGCCGTTCTCCAGCCGCGCCGGCTCCAGGTCACCCGCCCGCCGCAGGGGCGCCATCACCTCCTCGGCGAGCCGCGCCGCGCCGCTCAGGACCGCCTCGACGGTTTCGGGCGTCGCCTCGGCGAAACGCGCGGTCTCGGCCAGCCGGCCGCCGCCCAGAACCGCGTCGATCAGGAAGCGCATCTCGGCGACGGGGGCGCGGTAGCTCATGGCGATCTCGCTCGTTGGGCCGTCCTGGCGGCAGAATCGGCTTTCGGGGAGCGGCCCGGACAGGTATGGAGCCGCGGCAGAGGGCGGCAACCTAGGGCCTGCCGCCGGAAGCGACAAGCGAGACGCGCCACATTATGGCCGAACTGAACACCGTCATCCTGTCCGACAGCGCCCGCGGCCTGCGCGCCGCGGCGGGCCTTCTGCGCGCGGGCGAGCTCGTCGCCTTCCCCACCGAGACGGTCTACGGACTCGGCGCCAATGCCCGCGACGACCGCGCCGTGGCGCGGATCTTCACCGCCAAGGGAAGGCCGGTCTTCAACCCCCTGATCGTGCACGTGCCCGATGCCGCGATGGCCCTTGAGCTCGCGGAATTCTCGCCGGCCGCCGAGGCGCTGGCCAAGCGCTTCTGGCCGGGGCCGCTCACCCTCGTCCTGCCCCGCCGTCCGGACACCGGCCTCTCGGGGCTCGCCACCGCCGGCCTCGACACCGTGGCGCTGCGCGTGCCCGCCCATCCGCTCGCCCATCGGCTGCTCGAGGAATTCGGCGGCCCGCTCGCCGCGCCCTCGGCCAATCCCTCGGGCGGGGTCAGCCCGACGACGCGGGCGCATGTGCTCGACGGGCTCGACGGCGCCATCGCCGCGGTGCTCGACGGCGGCGCCTGCCCGGTGGGGCTCGAATCGACCATTGTGGGATTCGACCGCGACACCGCCGTGCTGCTGCGTCCCGGCGGGCTGCCGGTCGAGGAGATCGCCGCCCTGCTCGGCCGGCCCGTGGATACCCTGACCACGCGCCATGTCACGGCGCCGGGCCAGTTGCAGTCGCATTACGCGCCACGCGCGACGCTGCGCCTCGACGCCGTCGGGGCGGCAAGCGACGAGATCTGGCTGGGATTCGGCCCGGTCGCCAGCCTGCGGCCCGGCCTCAATCTCTCCGAGCGCGGCGATCTGGTGGAAGCGGCGGCCAATCTCTTCGCGCATCTGCGCGCCGCCGACGCGCTCGCCGCCGAGGCCGGGCTCTCGCGCATCGCCGTGGCCCCGGTCCCCGACAGCGGCCTCGGCCTCGGCATCAACGACCGCCTGCGCCGCGCCGCCGCGCCGCGCTTCTGAGGCCGGAAGCGGCGGCGGGCGGGGCGCGCGCGGCTATCGGATCTCGATCCTGCCCACGATGATGTCTCCGCTGCGCTCCGCCGTCATCGCCCCGGCGACGACCGTTGGCCCCGGCTCGCAGGGCCCGTCCCAGGCAGCCTGCCCGTGCTGGTCGACCGCGCCCTTGATCAGGCCGTTGACCTGCGCGTTTCCATAGGCGAGTCCGTCCGCCACGAGGATCCGGATGGCATCCTCGAGCACCTCGTTGGCCTTCGCGAGCGTATAGGTCATCTGGGGCGCGTCGAGGCCGCAGCGGTGCTGCCTGAAGAGCCAGTCATGGAGCGCATGGGCCGGCCCGTAGGACCAGGGCGAGAAGCCCTGCACGCTCCAGAAGAGCCGCGGGATCGATCCGCCGTCGGTGAACATCGCCGGGCACGATCCTGCGGCCGCCGCGCTCGTAGGTCAGCGGATCGCTTTTGTCCGGGACGAAGACAAAGCGATCCTCGCGCGCCCATTTGATGAGCAAGACGCCATGGAATTCGTCCCGAGGCTCCTGTGGCTGCCCGCCAGTGTCGCATCCCGCCAGAAGCGCCGGGGCCGCGAGACCGAGGGCGATTCTCGACAATTGGCCGGCTGGCGTCTCAGGCCCGGCCGCCGCCCGCCGAGAGCAGCCGCGGATCAATCGAGATCGAGCGCAGCGCCGCCTCCCACTTGTCCGTGTCACGGGTTCCGAACACCAGATCCGGATCCGCGGCCGCGGTCAGCCAGCCGTTCGCCTGGATTTCGCCCTCGAGCTGCCCCGGTCCCCAGCCGGCATAGCCAAGCGCCAGCAGCGCCCGCACCGGGCCGGCGCCGCGGGCCATGTCCTGCAGCACGTCGAGGGTCGCGGTCATGGCGAAGCGCGGATCGACCTTCAGGCTGGCGCCCTCGGCGTCGTATTCCGCCGAATGCAGCACGAAGCCGCGGCCGTGCTCCACCGGCCCGCCGAAATGCACGCCGATTCCGGCCACATCCGCGGTCGCCTCGATCTCGAGCTGCTTGAGCAGGCTCGCGAAGCGCAGGTCCTGGGCGGGCTTGTTGACGATCAGCCCCATCGCGCCCTCGGCCGAATGCGCGCAGACGAAGATCACCGACCGCTCGAAGCGCGGGTCGCCCATGCCGGGCATGGCGATGAGCAGCTGGCCGTCGAGGAAGCGGGCGTCGGATGTGTCCATTGCCCCAACATGAGGCCCCGGCCCCGCCTTGACAAGCGAGCCCGCGCGGCCGTGATCGCCGCATTGTGACTGCCACCGGCCGCCGCACGCCCCTATGCTCCGCCGACCCGTCGAGAAAGATCCTGCATGCGCCCTGGCCTCGCCTCCCTCGCCTCCCTCGCCGCCCTCTCGGCCGCGGTCCTGATCGCCGCCGCTCCGGCCCGGAGCGAGCCCGGCCTGCCCGAGGGCGTGCGCGGCATCGACCTGATCGAGGGCTGGCGCCAGGCCGACGGCACCCATGTCGCGGCGCTCGAGGTGCGGCTCGCCCCGGGCTGGCACACCTATTGGCGGGTGCCCGGCGAGGCGGGGATCCCGCCGCGGCTCGACTGGTCGCGCTCGCGCAACCTCGCCTCGGTCCGCTACGAATGGCCCCGGCCGCGGGTCTTCGATTTCGCTGGTCTCCGCACCATCGGCTATGCCGATACGCTGGTCCTGCCGGTGATCCTGACCCCCGAGCGGCCCGGCGAGCCGATCGACATCGACCTCGACCTCCTGCTCGGGGTCTGCGCCGATATCTGCGTGCCCGCCGAGGCGCGTCTCGGCGCGAACCTCGCCCCGGATGCCCCGGCCAGCGGAAGGCCCGAAATCGAGGCCGCGCGGGCGGATCGGCCGCGCAGCGCCGCCGAGGCCGGGGTGACCTCCGTCACCTGCCGGCTGGTGCCCGGCGCGGCGGGCATGGATCTCGACACCACCGTCAGCTTCGCCGCCCCGCCCGGTGCCGACCAGGTCGCGGTGCTCGAGCCCGGCGGCCCCGGCCTGCGCATCGGCCCGGCCGAGAGCCGCACCGAGGGCCGGGCGGTGCATGCAAAGGCCCGCATCAAGGGCCGCGGCGGCGCCGGCCCGGTGCTCGACCGGGGCGCCCTGCGCCTCACCCTGCTCGACGGCAGCCGCGCCGTCGACATCCGGGGCTGCGCCGCACCCCGCTGAGCGGACCGCCCCGCTCCCCGGGCTCCCAGCCCTGTCGACTCGGGCGGTTCGGGGGCCGTGTCCCGCAGCGGGACACAGTGCATCTCATTGTTATTGCACATTTTTTCAAAAATGACGCCAGCAGCGCTCGCCGTCGACCTGCATCACGACCGTGGCCGGGGATCCCAAGCCCGATCGACCCGTGGCGATCGGGCCGCGCCGGCCCTGCGGGGGGCCGGCGCGCTTCGCACGCCGTCCAGGGCCGACGCGTCCCGATCCTCAACCGGTGGTGAAGCTGCGCCCCCCCTCGCCCTGCAGCTTGCGCCTTCGGGCGACCGGACATTACTCGACGCGCCACCGGCGCCTCGCCTTTTCGGTCCGGGGGCTTGGGGTGCGGGCCGCGCGAGGCGCGGCCTTGTCCCTGTCCCGATATTGGGCCTCGGAACGCAGGGTCAGTCGGAACGGCCGCCGGTGCTATCCCGCCCGGACCCCATGCGCCGCGCCCGACCGGCGCAGCAGGATCGCCCCGGCCAGCGCGCCCGCGGCCAGCAGAACGACCATCCCCGCCGCCAGCGCCGCCAGCGCCACCCAGCCCGGCGGCCATCCCGGCAGGAACGGCGCCAGCCGCGCCGCCGGGCCGGCCAGCGCCCCCTCCAGGAGCCAGGGGCCGAGCGTCACGCCGAGCCAGGCGAAGCCGGCGAGGCTCGCCACCGCGACGATCGCGCTCAGCCCCGGCGCCGGCCCCCGGCGCCGCAGCCCCAGGCCCCGCCGCCAGGCGGTCAGGAGCCGTGCGATATCGCGCTGCACCACCACCAGCGCCGGCACCAGGATCAGCACCAGCACCGCGCCGATGCCCAGCCCGTAGACCAGCGTCACCACCGTCGGCTTGAGAAAGAGCGCCTGGCTCGAGCGCTCGTACATCAAGGGCCCGAGGCCCAGCACCGTGGTCAGCGAGGTGAGCAGGATCGGCCGCAGCCGGTCGCCTGCCGCCGCGACCACCGCCGGCACCAGCGCCCGCCGGGACCCGTGGCCGTCGATGGTGGCGATGAGCACGATGGCATTGTTGATGATGATTCCGGTCATGCCGATCAGCCCCACCACCGTGAAGAGACTCATGGCGAGCCCCCATTGCCAATGGCCCCAGATCGTGCCGATCAGCCCGAAGGGAATGACCGCCATCACCACCACCGGCCGCACCCAGCTCTCGAAGACCCAGGCGAGCGTGAGATAGATCCCCGCGAGGCAGAGCAGGAAGCCCACGAGCGCCTCGCCGAGGAAGTCCCGCTCCTGCGCCGCCAGCCCGCCGAACTCGTAATCCACGCCGAAGCGCTCGGCGATGCCGGGCAGGATCGCCGTCTCGAGCTCGCGCGTCAGCTCCGCGGCCGCCGCCGGCTCGTCCTCCGAGACGTCGCCGGTCACGCTCACCACCCGCCGGCCGTTCTCGCGCCCGAGCGCCGAGAAGCCCGGCCGGCTCTCCACGCTCACGATCTCGGAGAGCGGCACATGCGCCCCGTCGGCGGTGCGCAGCCGGGTCCGGCTGAGGAAATCCGCGGCGGTCTCGTCCTCGGGCAGGCCGACCCGCACCGTCGCCGTACGGGTCCCGGCGGCGAATTCCGCCGCCTCGATGCCTTCGAGCCGTGCGAAGAGCTCTGCCCCCACCGCCTCGATGGAGAAGCCGAGGCGCTTGCCGAGCGGCGTGAGGTCGAGCACCAGCTCGGTCTTGTCATAGGCGAGGCTGTCCTCGAGCCCGCTGACGATCGCCAGCGGCGCCAGCTCGGCCTTCAGCGCCTCGGCGGCGGCCTTGAGCACCCGCACGTCGGGCCCGAAGAACTTCACGTCGAGCGCGTCGCCGCCCGGCCCCTGCCCCCAGCTGCGGAAGCTGAGCGTCTCGAGCCTGGGCAGGCGCACCACCTCCGCCTCCAGCGCCTGCACGAAGACCTGGCCGGAATAGGGCCGGAGATCCGGGTCGATCAGATCCACGTCGATGGCGCCGAGCTGGTCGGGATCCTTGGTCTCCTCGCCGGCGAGGCCGCGCCCGGAGGTGGCGCCGACGACCGCGATCGCCGAGGCGACCGGCGCGCGCCCGTATTCGGCGGCGAAGCGCGCGTCCACCGCCGCGACCGCCCGCTCCAGCTCGCGCACCATGGCCTCGGTATCGGCGCGGCCGGCGCCGGGCAGCATCGCCACATTGGCGGTGACCGACCCCTGCTCGGGCGGCGAGAAGAAGCGCCAGGTCACGTCCCCGCGGATGAACATCGCCGCCGATTGCGCCAGCAGGAGCAGCGCCGCCGCGATCACCGGATAGCGCAGCCGGATGATCCAGCGCACCGCCGGCTCGAAGGCCCCGATCCGGAACGCCTCCAGCCCGCGGTTGACGAGGCGGCTCGGCGCATCCGCCCAGGACCGGGGCCGCGCCGCCAGCGCGCCGGCCATGTGATGGGGCAGGACCAGGAAACATTCGACGAGGCTCGCGCTCAGGACCGCGATCACCGTGAAAGGAATGTCGGCGATCAGCGTGCCGAAGCGCCCGCCGATGAAGGCCAGGCCGAAGAAGGCGAGGATCGTGGTGATCGTCGCCGAGAAGACCGGCAGGGCCATGCGCCGCGCCGCGGTCTCGGCCGCCACCGCCGGCGCCTCGGCGCGGTGTCGCCGCCGCCAGTCGGCATGCTCCGCCACCACGATGGCGTCGTCCACCACGAGGCCGAGGCAGAGGATCAGCCCGAAGATCGACATCATGTTGAGCGTGAGGCCCGCGGCGAACATCAGCCCGACCGCCGCGCTCATCGCCACCGGGATGCCCGCCGCCACCCAAAAGGCGGTGCGCGCGTTGAGGAAGAGGAAGAGCAGCCCCACCACCAGCGCCAGCCCGATCATCCCGTTCCGGAGCAGCAGGTCGAGCCGGTCGGTGATGCCCTCGGCGCGAGTGCGCACCAGCTCGATCTTCACCCCCTCGGGCAGGCTCCTCTGCAGCGCCGCGGCGACCTCGCGCGTCTTGCGCTGCATGGCGATGGCGTCGCCCCGGTCGCTGCGGTCCACCCGGATCGAGATCGCCGGTGCGCCGTTCACGAAATAGGCCCGGCCGGCATCCGCGCCCTCCGCCGCCACCCGCGCCACGTCGCGGATGCGCAGCTCCGCGCCTTCGGCATCCGAGCGGATCGCCAGGTCGCCGATCGCATCCGCCTCGCGCCGCTCGCTGCCGGCGCGAAGCCGCGTGCCGCTGCCCGCCACGTCGCCCGCCGGGGCGGCGTCGGCGCCGGCGGCGATCACGTCGGCGACCTCGCGGAGCGTGATGTCGTGGCGGATCAGCTGCGCCTCGGGCACCTCGACGCGGATCACCGGATCGGCCACGCCGCGGATCGTGGCGCGCGTGATGCCCTCCCGGTAGAGCCGGGCGACGAACTCGTCGGCGTAGCGCCCGAGGCTCGCCACCGGCACCGGCCCGTGGATGATGACGTCGGTCACCCGGTCGCGCCATTCCTCGCGGCGCACCTCCGGCCGCTCGGCGGTCTCGGGCAGGCCGGTCACCGCATCCGCCGCCGCCTCCACGTCCGACACGGCGCGGCCCATTTCCCAGCCGGGCTCGAAGCCGAGGATGATCCGCGCCCGGCCTTCGTTCGCCACCGCCTCGGAGCTCTCCACGCCCTCCACCGCCAGCAGCGCCGGCTCGAGCAGCGCGACGATGCCGGCGTCCACGTCCTCCGAGCCCGCGCCGTCCCAGCGCACGGTGACGCGCAGCTCGTCGGCGACCACGTCGGGGAAGAACTGGCTGCGGATCTGGCTGCCCGCCGCGACGCCGCTCAGCAGCATCAGCAGCATCAGCAGGTTGGAGGCGGTCGGATGCCGGGCGAAATAGGCGAAGAGCCCCTGCCCCGCCGCCCGGACGCGATCCCCGAGCGCCATGGCCTCAGCCCCCCGACCGGCGGGTTTCCAGCCGGTCGACCATGCTCTGGGGCACCTCCTCGGCCTCGAGCGCGGCGAGGATCCGCGCCTTGGCCTCCTGCGGCATGCGGCCGTTGGCCTCGACCGCGGCGATCAGCCCGGCCCGGCGCTCCGGCGTCAGCCGCACCATGGCCTCGGGCAGGGCGCCCGCCGCCGCTTCCGGCCCCGCCGGGCGCACCAGCACGCCCGGCCCCAGCTGCGGCTGGCGCGCGGTCACGTAGTCCCGCCCGAAGGGCACGTCGGCAACGATGGCCTCGCCCCCCTGGCGCCGCAGCACCCGCACCGCCACCTCCTCCAGCCGCCGGTCGGGGCCGAGGAGCAGGATGCGCCCCTCCGGACTCACCGCCGCGGCCGGCAGCACCGCGACCTCCTCGAGATCCGGCTCGGCCACCCGGACGGTCAGGAAATCCCCCGGCCGCAGCAGCCCCGGCGGGCCCTCGTCGAGCCGGGCGTAGATCAGCCGCCCGGTCTGGCCGGCGCCGACCGAGGCCCCGGCCCTGTCGATGCGGCCCGGCACGCTGAGCTCGATGCCCTCGACCTCGAGGCTCGCGGTCACCGCCAGGGGGAGGAGCTCGCCGGAAGCATCCGCCAGCCGGGCGAATTCGGCCTTCGACACCCGGAACGCCACCTCGAGCGCCGCCGGATCGAGCAGGAGCCCGAGCTGCTCGTCAGCGTCAACGAGCAGCTCGGGCTCCGCCGAGACATCCGCCACCAGCCCGTCGAAGGGCGCGCGCTCCA
>ERZ795053.1746-NODE-1746-length-27136-cov-22.060079_pt1 | contig 27136 bp, 19 predicted proteins | sample MGYA00375137_ERZ795053 | MGnify/ENA primary metagenome ERZ795053 (study PRJEB30182, sample SAMN05720284) | activated sludge metagenome | isolation source: Anaerobic digester | place: Hong Kong | collected 2014-12-17 ...
GTCGGGTTTGCGATTCAACGATGGAATGCTCGGAAGACACCTGGGCGACGCCATTAGACGCGGTGGCCGCGGCGTTGCTGATGGATTCTTATCGCGGTGACTTCATCATCGATCCGAATCTGGGGGCGGCCACGGACTTGATCATTACCTACCCGCTGGCGCCCTATTTCGCTGAACGTGATGGGCCAGATAGCACTCTGGCAAAGGCGCATGTCCGCATGGATTCCGCCGACCGTGATGGAACCAGCCGGACGGGGACCGTCTGCCCAAGTCCCTCGCCGCCGCATGTGTTCTGCGACGGGACCTATATGGATATCGAGCAGCCAGCGCCGATGCTGAAGATCACCTTCAATCCCGAGCAGGAGCCCTCGGCGGATCTGGATATCCTATCCGACTGGACATCGACCTATATCCCTCCCGCCACTCCGGTCGAGCCTTCCGGTGTGTTGGGATTGCCGGCTACCTATCGTCTGGAAAAAGCCGATGCCCTGCAGTACCCAGACGGAACGGTTTCCCCCCTATCTCCCTTGCCGCCGCTGCCGCCAGCAGGGACCTTCTTTGTGGCGCTGCAGTACTACTGGAATGCGGCGGATTTGGTCGGCAATTCCGGAAAACAGTATTTTGGCGCGCCCGCGCTGCCGGTGGTGTTCCAGCAATACGTCAACGGCACCCTGCCTGGGCCGGATGAGGTCGCACAACGCGCCAACTACGGCATGGCGTTCCGGCCGGCGGGTCGTGGGGCATACACGCTACCGCCCGGCGGAGGGTCTGTCCCGCACCAAGCTTCGGACGTTCGTCCTGAGGCGCAATAGTCTTTGATCAGCTGCTGGAGTCGTCGGCGTAGACGTCCTTGCCGCCCGGTTGGCGCTTGAAGCGCCGGTGGATCCACAGGTACTGCTCGGGGGCGTCGCGGACCATGGCTTCGATTTCGGCCATGACGCGTGCGGTATCGGTGGTGGCGTCCTTGGAGGGGAAGTTCGACATTGCCGGGGTCAGGCGCAGGCGATAGCCGCGGCCATCGTCGGTGCGACGATGGTGGAAGGCGATCACCTTGGCGCCGGACAGCCGGGCCAGCTGGTGCGGCGAAGTCAGGCTCCAGGCCGGACGCCCGAAGAAGGGCACGAAGACGCTGTCACCGCGACGGGTTTCCTGGTCGGGCGCGAACCACAGGATGCCGCCGTCCTTGAGGTGCTTGATCGCCGGACGCAGGGCGTCGCGCGGGAACATGGCCGGTGCGTAACGCAGGCGGCCACGGCGCACCGCCCATTCCAGAACGGCCTGACCATGCGGGCGATACATGCCGGCGACGGGTGCGTGGTCGCAGAGCAGTCGGCCGCATATCTCCAGTGTGACGAAGTGGCCGGACAGCAGGATGACGCCCTTGCCTTCCACCAGCGCCGCCTTGAGGTGGTGCAGGCCTTCGATTTCGGTGTGCTCACGCGCGGAGTCGATGCCACCCCACCAGGCGCGGATGAATTCGAACAATCCCATGCCCAGGTTGGCGAAGCTGTCGCGCAGCAGGCGCGACCGTTGCTGCGCCGACAGCTCGGGAAAGCAAAGTTCCAGGTTGCGCTGGGCAATGTGACGCCGCGAGCGCAGCAGGCGCAACAGCAGCCAGCCGAGGCCGCGCCCCAATCCTCGCTGCAACGCCCAAGGCAGCCGGGCAGCCAGCAGGGCTGGCAGCAGGAGTAGCCACTGCGGCCAGCTGGCGGGGCGGCGCGGCGCGGCTCCGGGCCGGGCCGGATCGATGCTGGGTCTGGCCTTGTCGTTCACCGGTGCATTCTATCGGCTGCGCCGTTCCCGCGAAGCGCGCACGTTGTCGTGCATCGATAACGGCTATCCTTCGCGGATGCTGAAACAGACCGGCCACGCGCTGATGCGCGTGATCTACAACATCACCATGTACGTGCTGACGCCAGTGATCCTGTATCGACTGGCGCTTCGCGGAGTGCGCCACCGTGGCTACCTGTCGCGCTGGGCCGAGCGTTTCGGCTTTTTCCCCGATCCCGGTCTGCGCGACACGCTGTGGGTGCATGCGGTCAGCGTGGGCGAGGTGAACGCCGCCGCGCCGATGATCGACGTGCTGCGCGAGCGCTATCCGCAGTATCCGATCGTGGTGACCACGGTGACGCCGACCGGTTCGGATCGCGTGCGCCGCATCTGGGGCGACAGCGTGTTCCATGTCTACCTGCCCTATGACCTGCCGGCGTCGATCCGCCGTTTCCTGAAGCGGGTGCGACCGCGGCTGGCCATCATCATGGAGACGGAGATCTGGCCCAACCTGTTCTTCTGCTGCCATGACCGCAAGCTGCCCATCGTGGTGGCCAACGCGCGCCTGTCCGAACGCTCGCTGCGCGGTTACGGTCCGGTGCGTCCGCTGGCGCGCATGGCGATCCGCTGCGCCGAATGGGTGGCGGCGCAGTCGCAGCAGGATGCGGATCGCCTGATCGAGCTGGGAGCGGATCGTTCGCGGGTGATCATCGCCGGCAACCTCAAGTACGACATGGACGTGCCGGAGTTCCTCGACGAGCAGGCGCGTGACTGGCGCGAAGCCTGGGGCGAGCAGCGGCCTGTGTGGATCGCCGCCAGCACCCACGAGGGCGAGGAGGAAAAGGTCATCGATGCGCACAGTCGCGTGCTGCGTCGGTTCCCGGATGCCTTGCTGCTGATCGCTCCACGTCATCCCGAGCGCTTCCGGCCGGTGGTTCAGCTTTGCCGGCAGATGGGCTTCCGCACCAGCTGTCGCAGCGAGGATGGGCTGGCATCGATGGACAGCCAGTGCTTCGTCATCGATACGCTGGGCGAGCTGCTGGGTTTCTTCGCCGCGGCCGACGTGGCCTTCGTGGGCGGCAGTTTCACCACCATCGGCGGCCATAACGTGCTGGAACCGGCGGCGCTGGGTGTGCCAGTGCTGGTCGGGCCGCACACCTTCAACTTCACAGAGGTCACCGATCTGCTGCTGGAAAGCGGCGCCTGCCTGCGTGTCGCCAACGACGTGGAGCTGGCGGAGACGGTGCAGACCCTGCTCGACGACAAGAATCGTTGCAACGACATGGGCAACCGGGCGCGCGAGACGGTCGAGGCCCAGCGCGGCGCGTTGCGGCGCATCCTGTCCATGCTGAAAGGCCTGCTCGGTTCCAAGGCTGCGATTTGAGGCTGCGGCAGTTCGGCTCTATACCGTCCTGCAATCGAAACCGGCCCCGGAAATGACAACGGCCCGCGAGTAGCGGGCCGTTGTCCAATCACGAAGACGCGTGGCGCGATCAGTTCGGCATCGGCTCCGTCTCGGCGGTGGCCAGCGCCGCTTCCGCGTCGGCGGTCAGGTGCTGGTTGACTGATTTGATGTCCTCGACATCCAGCGTGCCGGCCGCGGCCTTCAGGTTCAGCGTGTTCACCAGGAAGTCGTGGCGGGCACGCGACAGCTCGCGCTGCGCGGTATACAGCTGCTGCTGGCTCTGCAGCACGTCGACGATGGTGCGGGTGCCGACCTCGAAGCCGGCCTCCGTGGCATCCAGCGCGCTCTGCGCGGAGACCACCGACTGCGTGCGCGCATCGATGCTGCTGATGCCGGCGATCAGCGCGCGATAGGCGTTGCGGGTCTGTCGGGTGACCGCGCGACGCTGCTGCACCAGCTGGTCTTCCACGGCATCACGGGTGTACACCGCCTGGCGGACGCGTGAGCGCGTAGCGAAGCCACTGAAGATCGGTACGCTGAGGCTGATGCCAATGGTCGGGCCATCCGACAGGCTGTTGGCCGGGAAGCTCAGACCATTGGAGGTGAAGGTGCCCCAGCTGGCATTGTCGCTGTAGCCGACCGAGGCGCTCAGCGTCGGCAGGTGGCCGGCGCGGGCGGTGCCGATGTCCTGGTTGGCGGCGATCACGGCCAGCTCACGGGCTTGCAGCGCCGGATTGCTGTCCAGTGCTTCGGTCACCCAGTCGTCGATCTTCTGCGGCTCGGGCAGCATCGGCTGGAAGTTGGACTCCAGGCCCTTGATGTTTTCCAGCCACGTCCCGGTGATCTCGGACAGCGCCTCGCGGGCGTCATCCAGGGCGTTCTCGGCGGCGATCACGTTGGCGCGGGCGCTGTCGTGGCGGGCGCGGGCTTCGTGCACGTCGGTGATCGCAGTCAGGCCAACTTCGTAGCGCTGCTCGGCCTGGTCCAGCTGGCGACCCACCGCACGCTGCTCGGCGCGTGACAGCACCACGCTGTCGATGGCGGTCAGCACGGCGAAATAGGCCTGCGCGGTGCGCGTCATCAGGCCGTCCAGCGCCGCCTCGTACTCGGCAGCAGACTGGTCGGCACGGGCGCGGCTGGCGTGCAGGCGCGTGTAGTTGGTGCGGTCGTACAGGCTCTGGCGCAGGTCGATGCTGTAGCTGCGCGAGCGGGTGTCGCTGTTGCTCTTGCTCAGGCCAAAACCGACCGTGCCGTCCTCGTTGGGGACGGTGGAAATGCTGGTGCTGTCGCGGTCGCTGTCGTTCAGCGAGGCCGAGGCACTGATCTGCGGCAGCAGCGCGGCGCGCGACTGCACGACGCCTTCGCCCTGCGCCAGCTTCTGCGACTCGGCGGCGCCCAGCTGCGGGTCGCTGTCGCGGGCCATGCGGTAGGCGTCCATCAGGTCGGACGCGGCGGCTGGGCCGGACGCGCCGACGGCGGTCAGGGCCAGGGCGAGGGCAAGGCTGAGGGGGCGGAGGGTCATGGTGATTCCTTGGTTTGAATCTGCAGTTTGGCTCGTTACAGGACGAAGCGCGCCACTGGCGCGGCTCCGTGCAGGTATGGAATGTCGGTTTCGAACAGGCTTTCTTCCTGCCAGCGCTCTTCATCGGTGCGCGTCACCAGCACGGCTTCCATCACCGGCGACTGGCCACGAACCACGAACAGGCGACCACCCGGACGCAGCCACTCGCGGAAACGTGACGGAATGGTCGTCACTGCACCAGACACGACCACCGCATCGAACTGCCGCTGCGGTTCGTATTCCAGCGCATCGGCCTGCGCCACGCGCAGGTTGCTGAGTCCCATCTGCTCGGCCCGGGAACGCGCGCGATCAACGAAATCCGCATGGATGTCGATGCTGACCACGGCACGCGCCAGGTGCGCCAGACAGGTACTGAGGTAGCCGCTGCCGGTACCGACTTCCAGTACTTCCTCGTGCTCGTCCAGATCCAGCGCCTGCAGCAGGCGGCCTTCGATCACCGGCTTGAGCATGACCTCGCCATGTTCCAGCGGTAGCGCCAGATCGGCATAGGCCAGCTTGCGATGACGCGGCGCGACGAAGTCCTCGCGGTTCACCGCGGCGAGCACGTCGAGCACCCGCGGGTCCAGAACTTCCCAGGGGCGCACCTGCTGCTCGACCATGGCGCGGCGAGCTTTGTCAAAATCGATCGGCATCGGGAGTCTGTCCTGGAAGCGGGAAAAGGGCGCAAATTTTACGTCCTTGGCTGCGTCCGGGCCACTTATGGCTTATGGGACGGCAGGATGGCGGCTGGAAGGGCGATTCCGTAGTGCCGGAAGTCATCGGGGATGTGTGACAACTCTCAGGTCGGAGAGTTTGTTCATTGTTTGATACAAGAGCTTTCACTGTCCCTTCGGACCAGCGAGTATCTTTTCTTTGTTTCGGCAAAGAAAAGTCACCAAAAGAAAGCCGACCCGAAGTTCGCGTGGTGGCGATGAAGCTGCCGCCATTCCCTGCATTGCTCGGAACCCGGCGGACAGCGCGAACTCGGCCATCCATGGCCTCAAACAAACGCGCCTTTCCCCGCCGGCTTCCTCCGCTACTCGGCGCTCCCACGGGGCCCAAAAGCGATGAAGCAGCACATTGCGACGCTTTTCGGGTCCCCTCGTTCGTGGTGAGGCGGAGTCGATCAGGCCCGTTAGGGGCGCGTGCAGGACGCACGCGCGTTTTCGCCAATTCAGGGATGAATTGTCGAAAACCCCGGCTTCGGCTCACGAACCCGCGAAGCGGGCGCGAACGCGGGGTGTCATTTCTTTTGGTTCGGTTTTCTTTGGACAAGCAAAGAAAATGAACTCGGTCGCCGAAGGCGAACGAAAGCTCTTGATCGGAAAGCGCGGTACGCATCACGCCCCTTGGATGCCCTCCGGCGCCGGTTCGTCGCGACGAACCCGGAACCATGCCGCATACAGCGCCGGCAGGAACAGCAGCGTCAGCGCCGTCGCAAACAGCAGGCCGCCCATGATCGCCACCGCCATCGGGCCGAAGAACACGCTGCGTGACAGCGGGATCATCGCCAGCATGGCAGCCAGTGCGGTCAGCACGATGGGGCGGAAGCGGCGCACGGTGGCGTCGACGATGGCCTGCCAGCGGGTGTGGCCGTCGGCGATGTCCTGCTCGATCTGGTCGATCAGGATCACCGAGTTGCGCATGATCATGCCGGACAGGGCGATCGTGCCGAGCATGGCGACGAAGCCGAAGGGCACGCGGAACAGCAGCAGGAAGGCGGACACGCCGATCAGGCCCAGCGGTGCGGACAGCAGCACCATCAGCACGCGCGGGAAGCGCTTGAGCTGGATCATCAGCAGGGTCAGCACCACGCCGAGGAACAGCGGCATGCCGGCGTTCACCGACTTCTGGCCGCGCTGCGAATCCTCGACCGTGCCACCGGTCTGCAGCAGGTAGCCGTTGGGCAGCTCGGCGCGGATCGGATCCAGCGTCGGCTCAATCTGCGCGACGACGGTAGCGGCCTGCTCCTTGCCGTAGATGTCACCACGCACGGTGACGGTGGGCAGGCGGTCTCGGTGCCAGATGATGCCTTCCTCGAAGCCGTATTCGAGCTTGGCGATCTGTGAAAGCGGCACGCTGCGGCCATTGGCAGTGGGAACAGCGAGGCTGCCCAGCAGCGATAGCCGTGCGCGCTCGTTGTCGGGGCCGCGTAGCAGGATCTCGATCAGTTCGTTGCCTTCGCGATATTCGCTGACGTGGCTGCCGGACAGCGAGCTCTGCAGAAACACCGCCAGCTGCGCGGAGGTGATGCCCAGCGCGCGAGCGCGATCCTGGTCGATATTGAGCCGCACCACCTTGCTGGGTTCTTCCCAGTCGAGGTTGACGTTGGTGACATGCGGGTTGGCGCGCACCTTGTCGGCCACTTCGCGGGCCAGCTTGCGCACTTCGTCGATGTGCTCGCCGGACACGCGGAACTGCACCGGATAACCCACCGGTGGACCGTTCTCCAGCCGCGTCACGCGGGCACGGATGTCGCTGAAGTCGGTGTTGAAGAGGTCGATCAGCCAGCTGCGGACCTTCTCGCGCTCCTCGATGTTCTCGGTCAGCAGCACGAACTGGCTGAAGCTGGGACTGGGCAGCTGCTGGTCCAGCGGCAGGTAGAAGCGCGGCGCGCCGGTGCCGACGTAGGCGACGTAGTTGGTGATACCCGGATGGCCCTTGAGCTTGGCCTCGAGCTTGGCGGCCTGCGCTTCGGTGGCCTTCAGTGAGGCGCCTTCCGGCAGCTTGAGGTCGACCATCAACTCAAGGCGCGTCGAGGCCGGGAAGAACTGTTGCGGCACGAAGCGGAACAGCAGCACGGCGGCCACGAAACAGGCCACGGTGATCACGATGACGGTCTTTCGGTATTCCACGCACCAGTCGATCAGCTTGCGAACTCGCTGGTAGAAGCGGGTCTGGTAGGGATCGTGTGGCTCGTGGGCGCTGCCGCCATTCTTCTTGGAGAAGTCCGGCAGCAGCTTGTCTCCCAGCCACGGCACGAACACCACGGCGGCGATCCAGCTGACCAGCAGCGCGATCGTCACCACTTCGAACAGTGAGCGCGTGTACTCGCCGGTGGAACTCTGTGCTGTGGCGATCGGCAGGAAGCCGGCAGCGGTGACCAGCGTGCCGGTGAGCATCGGGAAGGCGGTGGTCTTCCAGGTGAAACCGGCGGCCTGCAGGCGCGAATAACCCTGCTCCATCTTCACCGACATCATTTCGACGGCGATGATGGCGTCATCGACCAAAAGGCCCAGCGCGACGACCAGTGCGCCCAGCGAAATCTTGTGCAGGCCGATGCCGAAGTAGTGCATCACCGCGAAGGTCATCGCCAGCACCAGCGGGATCGACAGCGCGACCACCAGGCCGCTGCGGAAGCCCAGCGAGAAGAAGCTGACCAGCAGCACGATCACCAGTGCTTCTGCCAGCACGCGGACGAACTCGCCCACCGAGCTGCGCACGGCCTGCGGCTGGTCGGCGACGCGGGCCAGCGTCATGCCGACCGGAAGCGTCTGCTGCAGTCGGGCGAACTCGCTGTCCAGTGCATGGCCGAGCTTGAGGATGTCACCACCAGCCTTCATCGACACTGCGATGCCGATGGCGTCCTCGCCCATGAAGCGCATCCTTGGCGCCGGAGGATCGGAGAAGCCTCGATGCACGTCGGCGACGTCGCCGATGCGGAAACTGCGGCCCTCGACGCTGATCGGGAAACTGCGGATGTCCTCGACGCTTTCAAAGCGGCCGGACACGCGCAGCTGCACGCGTTCGCTCGGTGTTTCGAAAAAGCCGGTCGGGACGACGGCGTTCTGCTCGTCCAGCGCCTGCTGCACGGCGGTCATCGGCACGCCCAGCGTGGCCAGCTTGGTGTTGCTGAGCTCGATCCAGATCTTCTCGTCCTGCAAGCCGATCAGTTCGACCTTGGCGACGTCGGGAATGCGCTGCAGCTCCAGCTCCAGTCGCTCGGCGTAGTCCTTGAGCGTGGCGTAGTCGAAGCCGTCGCCGGTCAGCGCATAGATATTGCCGAAGGTATCGCCGAATTCGTCGTTGAAGAACGGACCCACCACGCCGGGCGGCAGCTGCGCGCGGATGTCGCTGGTTTTCTTGCGAACCTGGTAGAAAAGGTCGGGCAGTTCGGCGCTGCGCATGTCGTCGCGGGCGACGAAGATGATCTGCGACACGCCCGGCCGCGAGTAGGCGCGGATCATCTGGTAGTCGCCGGTCTCCATGAGCTTCTTTTCGATGCGCTCGGTGACCTGCTTGGAGACTTCCTCGGCGGTGGCGCCCGGCCACAGCGTGCGGACCACCATGGCCTTGAAGGTGAATGGTGGGTCTTCGCTCTGCCCGAGGCGCAGGTAGCTCCAGGTACCAATGATGGCCAGCGCGATCATGGCGTAGAGCACCAGTCCGCGGTTGTTGAGCGCCCATTCGCTCAGGTTGAAGCCACCGCCGGTGGAGGTGCTTTCTGGTTTCGACATCGGATCAGTCCCCACTGATGCGGCGTGCTGGTCCGCGCCTCAGGGCGCGGCGGCAATGTTCAGGCGGCGGTTGTCGCCATCAATGGGCTGGATTTTCTGCCCGGCGCGCAGCAGATGCACGCCGGCGGCCACCACCCACTCGCCGGCGTTCAGGCCGTCGATGATCGGCACGCTGGACTCGCCATAGGCGCCGGTGCGCACGTCGCGGCGCTGCACCTTGTGGCTCTGCGGATCGACGACCCAGACATACGCCTGACCCTGCTCGGCGGTCACCGCCGACAGCGGCAGCGACAGCTGGCCTTCGGCCGGCGTATTGCCGATGTAGACGCGGGCACTCTGGCCCAGCTCCACGGCGGCCTTGGCGTCATCCAGACTGACCCGCGCGGCATAGGTCCGGCTCATCGGGTCGGCCGCAGCTGACAGCTCACGCAGCTTGCCGGGATAGCGCTGGCCGGGCTTGGACCACAGCTCCACCACCATCGGCTGGCCGAGCTTGAAGTCATCGATGTCCTGCTCGGGCAGGCTGATCGCAACCTCACGTTCACCATCCTCGGCCATCACGAACACCGGCTGGCCGGCGGCGACCACCTGGCCGGCTTCGGCCAGGCGGCTGACGATCAGGCCATCCGTGGGCGCGCGAAGGATGGCGTATTCGGACTGGTTCTTGGCCACGTCAAACTGGCCACGCGCCTGCTGCACCTTGGACTGCGCCAGGCGCCAGGCGTTGTCGCGGGCGTCGAACTGCGACTGGCCGACGAGGCCGCGTTCCACCAGTGACTGGTAGCGCTCGCGCTCGGAAGCCGCGAGCTTGAGGTCGGCTTCGGCGGCCTGAAGGCCGGCGCGGGCCACATCCAGCTGCAGGCGGACATCGTCCGCGTCCAGCTCGGCCAGTGGCTGGTTGGCCTTGACCCGGTCACCGGTGTCGACGTGGCGCTTGGCCAGCTTGCCGCCGATGCGGAAGGCCAGCTGCGGCTCGCGGCGTGCGTGCATCTCGCCGGAAAAGGCGGTCAATGCCATGCCGGCACTATCCGGTTGCACCACGATGGCGGGCCGGATGACTTCCGGCGCGGCCTGCTCCTCACCGCAGGCAGCTAGCAGAAGGCCCAGCGAGAGCAGGAGAAGTGGTGTACGTGAAAGGCGCGGGAAGGCAGTGATACGGGACATGTGAAGTCGTCCGCTGTAATTGAACTGGCCGGTATAGTAAAATGGAAAACCTCAGAAAGTAAACCCGATAGTTTATTAATTCGCATGATGTCCGCAGTCGTCTCCCGCAGTGCCGGCCCCGGCCGACCCAAAGACCCCGAAAAGCGGGCCGCCATCCTTGATGCGGCCAAGCGCCTGTTTCTTGAGCGCAGCTATGACGGCGTCAGCATGGACGCCATCGCGGGCGAGGCGGGTGTCTCCAAGCTGACCGTCTACAGCCACTTCAAGGACAAGGAGACGCTGTTCGAAGCGGCGGTCCAGGCCAAGTGCGAGGAGCAGATGCCTGCGAGGCTGTTCCGGCCCGGCACGCCGGACGAGGACATCGGCGAGCGCCTCAAGCGTATTGCCCGCAGCTTTCACGGGCTGGCGACCAGCCCTGAATCGATCGAGCTGTTCCGCGTCATGGCCGCGCAGGCGCAGACCAATCCGGAAATGGCGCAGCGTTTCTACGAGGCGGGCCCGCGACGCACGCTGACGGAAATGGAGGCGGTGTTCCGTGATGCCATGGCCCGGGGTCAGCTGGAAATGGAGGACCCGCAGCGCAGTGCCGGGCACTTCTTCTGCCTGCTCAAGGGCGAGATGCACATGCGTCGCCTGATCGGCTGCTGCCAGACCATCGACCAGAAGGAATGCGACGACCACATCGATAGCGTCGTGCGGCTGTTCCTTCGCGCCTATCTGCCGCGAAACAGCGCGGACCAGGCTGGCTGATTCCAGCATCGGGAAGCACCGGGTTGGACATGTTTATGGCTGTTTCGAGTGCCATCATGGACCCCGATTCCCGCGTCATTGACTGACTCCACCAGCGGCATTCTTGCGCAGTTGACAGGGTTCGGCTGTGCTGCGGTTGATTTCCTGTCAGCACAGGCGCCGCAGGAAAACCCAGTGTTCACTTGACCTTTTGTCGTCATTTTCCCGTTGACGAGGCGATGGTGGAGAAAAAGTGTTGACTTCCAAAAAAAGCTGTGTTGATCATGCAGTCATGACGCGACGCAGCATCCAGATGGCCAACTTCCTGCCTGAGCCCACCCGGGGCATCGGGCAGATTGCGCTGATTCTGGTAGTCGTACTAATTACCTCGCTGACAGGTGCGGGATAGGGTTGCGCGACTAAACAACAACCCGGGTTTCAGAAAAAAACCCCGCACCTTCGAAAGGTGCGGGGTTTTTGCTTTCTGGGGCCCGGAAAACGGATTTCCGAGGACCATGAACAGCGATCAGATCAAGAAAGGACCGTCCCGCGCACCGGCACGCGCCATGCTGCGTGCCACCGGGCTGGACGACGCGGCGATCGCTAGGCCGCTGGTCGCCGTGGTGCACACCTTCACCGACGTTTCGCCCTGCAACCTGACCCTGCGTGATCTGGCTCAGTCGGTGCGCGAAGGCGTGATCGAAGGCGGTGGTACGCCGGTCGAGTTCAACACCATCGCGGTGACCGACGGCATTGCCATGGGCAGCGATGGCATGCGTTCCTCGCTGGCCTCACGCGAGACGATTGCCGACTCCATCGAGCTGGCCGTTCGTGGGCACTGCCTCGACGCCATGGTGCTGCTGGTGGGCTGCGACAAGACCATCCCGGCGGCGGCCATGGCGGCCGCGCGGCTGGATATACCGACGGTGATCCTCTACGGCGGCACGATCATGCCCGGCCACTGCCCCAGTCGCGCAGGCCGGGATGCCGAGGATCGCGCGCTGACCGTGCAGGACGTGTTCGAAGCCGTTGGTGCGCACGCGGCCGGGCGGATCGATGACGCGGGTCTCGATGCGATCGAGCGCCACGCCTGCCCGGGCGCCGGTGCCTGTGGTGGCCAGTTCACCGCCAACACCATGGCCATGGTGCTGACTGCGCTGGGACTGTCGGCGCTTGGCGACAACGACGTGCCGGCGGTTGATCCGGACAAGCACGCCATCGCCCGGGCCTGTGGCCGGCGCGTGATGCAGCGGCTGAGCGACGGCGCCGCGTATCCGCGAGAGCTGATCACGCCGACCTCGCTGCGTAATGCCGCGCGTGCCGTTGCCGCCACGGCCGGTTCGACCAACGCCGTGCTGCATCTACTGGCCATCGCCCACGAGGCAGGCATCGAATTCGACCTGGAGGAGTTCGAGGCCGCCAGCGTCAACACGCCGGTGATCGCCGACCTGAAGCCGGGCGGCCGCTACACCGCCGCCGAAATGCATGCCGTGGGTGGCACGGCGCTGGTGCTGCAGGCGCTCCGCGAGGGCGGACTGATCGAGGATGCCCCTACGGTCACCGGCCGCTTGATGTTCGCCGAGCTCGATGCCGCACCCGACGCACCGCCGCAGGACGTGGTCCGTGCCATCGGCAATCCGATCAAGCCGCGCGGTGGCTATTCGATCCTCTACGGTGACCTCGCTCCTGAAGGCGCCATCGTCAAGCTGGCGGGTCATGGACGCACGCATCACGAAGGCCCGGCGCGCGTCTTCGACAGCGAGGAAGCGGCCTTCGCCGCAGTGCAGGCGCGCAACATCCAGCCCGGCGACGTGGTCGTGATCCGATTTGAAGGACCTGCCGGCGGCCCGGGCATGCGTGAAATGCTAGCGGTCACCGCGGCACTGGTCGGGCAAGGACTTGGCGATGACGTGGCGCTGATCACCGACGGTCGCTTCAGCGGCGCCACCCACGGTTTCATGGTCGGCCACGTCGCGCCGGAAGCCGCGCATGGCGGACCGATTGGTCGCCTGCGCGACGGCGACATCGTGCGCATCGACGTCGCCTCACGGCGCATCGACGTCGATGCCGACCTGACTTCCCGCACGCCTGCCACCACGCCGAAGCGCGTGGCTGGCGGCGTGCTCGCCAAGTACGCGCGTGACGTGGCTTCCGCATCGCGAGGCGCGGTCACCACGCCGTTCGCCGCGGCGGCTGTCTCCGAGCGCAGGACGCCTGCCGAAAAGCAGCAAGCCGCGACGCAGCACAACGCCATCCCCGCCGAAGTCATTGCCTGAACCCGAAATCCCTCAATCACCCGATCCCACCAATCGAATCCAAGGACCTCCGATGAACGCTTCCAGCAACGACGCCACCGCATCCAGCGCCAAGCCCCGCATCGCCATCATCGGCTACGGCAGCCAGGGTCGCGCGCATGCCCTCAACCTGCGTGACTCCGGCTTCGACGTCCGCGTCGGCCTGCGACCGGGTGGCCCGACATCCCTGCGTGCACAGGCCGACGGTTTCGAGCCGATGACGCCAGCCGAGGCGGCCGCCGGTGCCGAGTTGATCGCCATCCTCACTCCGGACATGGTCCAGCGCCAGCTCTACGACGATGTGTTGAAGGACTCCATTCCGGAGGGCGCCTGCCTGCTGTTCGCGCATGGCCTCAACGTCCACTACGAACTCATCAAGCCGCGCGACGACCTCGATGTCGTGCTGGTCGCACCCAAGGGTCCGGGCGCGCTGGTGCGTCGCGAATACGAGATCGGGCGAGGCGTGCCCTGCATCTGGGCCGTGCATCAGGACCGCAGCGGTCGCGCGGCCGAGCTGGCGAAGACCTATGCCGGTGGCTTGGGCGGCGCTCGCGCCATGCTGATCGAAACCACGTTCAAGGAAGAGACCGAAACCGACCTGTTCGGCGAGCAGGCCGTGCTCTGCGGTGGCGCGTCGTCGTTGGTTCAGGCCGGTTTCGAGACCTTGGTGGAAGCCGGTTACCAGCCGGAAATCGCCTACTACGAAGTGCTGCACGAACTGAAGCTGATCGTCGATCTGTTCTACGAAGGCGGCATCACACGGATGCTGGAATTCGTGTCCGAGACCGCGCAGTACGGCGACTACGTCAGCGGCCCGCGAATCATCGACGCGTCGACCAAAGCGCGCATGAAGGAAGTGCTGGCCGACATCCAGGACGGCAGCTTCGTGCGTCGCTGGGTGGCCGAGCATGACGCGGGTCTGCCCAACTACCGTGCCATGAAGCAGGCCGACCTCGACCATCCGATCGAGCAGGTGGGCCGCGAGCTGCGCGCCAAGATGCAGTGGCTGGAGCGCGCCGCGTCGGCGGACAAGAAGTCGGCGTCCAAGGGTTCGCCGACGCCGGCGAAAGCGGCCTGACGGGAGCGCATGATGAATGCCTCGCAATGGCTGGTGAAAGCGCTGCTCGACGAGGGCGTGGACACCATCTTCGGCTATCCGGGCGGCGCGATCATGCCGTTCTACGATGCCCTGCATGGTTCGCCACTGCGCCACATCCTGGTGCGCCACGAGCAGGGCGCGGCGTTCGCCGCGAATGGCTACGCCCGCGCCAGTGGTCGGGTTGGCGTCTGCGTAGCGACCTCAGGCCCCGGCGCGACCAACCTGATCACCGGCATCGCCGACGCCATGCTGGACTCGGTGCCAATGGTCTGCATCACCGGTCAGGTGCCGACCGGCTTGATGGGCACTGATGCCTTCCAGGAGGTCGACGTGTTCGGCATGACCATGCCGGTGGTCAAGCACAGCTTCCTCGTGCGCCGGGCCGAAGATTTGCCGTCGGTGCTGCACGAAGCCTTCCGGCTGGCGCGCAACGGGCGGCCGGGTCCCGTGTTGATCGATCTGCCGAAGGACGTGCAGATCGCCGATGCATCGGAACTGCCCGCCTATGTGCCAGCGGTTCGCATGCCGCTGCCCGCGGCGGGCGAGGCTGGCCTGCACGCGGCGGTGGCATTGATGGCACACGCCCGACAGCCGGTGATCTACGCCGGTGGTGGCATCGTGCTCGGCGAGGCCGTCGATGCCTTCCGCGTATTCGCCGAAGCCGCGCAGCTGCCGGTGGTGCAGACCTTGAAGGGCCTGGGCTCGCTGCCCGACGAGCATCCGTTGAATCTCGGCATGCTCGGCATGCACGGCAGTCGCGCGGCGAACCTCGCGGTGCAGGAAGCCGATTTGTTGATCGTGGTTGGCGCGCGCTTCGATGATCGCGCCACGGGTCGTCTGGACGGTTTCGCGCCGCATGCGCGGGTGATTCATCTCGACGCCGATCCGGCGGAAATCGGCAAGCGTCGCAGCGCCGATGTTGCGGTGCTGGGCGAGCTGTCCACCAGCCTGTTCCGGTTGACACCGGCGGTCGGTGCGCAGCGACATGCACGCAACGGCTCCGCACGGGCAGCCTGGACGGCGACCTGCTGCGAGCGGGCCGCAGAGCAGGCGCCGCGCTACGACTATCCGGGCCCGGACATCCACGCGCCGGCGATGTTGCGCGAACTCTCGCAGCGTGCGCCGGCAGCCGTTGTCTGCTGCGACGTCGGCCAGCACCAGATGTGGGTCGCGCAGCACTGGGCCTTCCAGCATCCACGCCAGCACCTCAGCAGTGGTGCATTGGGCGCCATGGGCTTCGGCCTGCCGGCGGCGATCGGTGCGCAGCTGGAAGATCCATCGGCGCAGATCATCTGCGTCAGTGGAGACGGCTCGTTCCTGATGAACGTGCAGGAGCTGGCGACCGTGGCCCGCTATCAGCTGCCGATCAAGATCCTGCTGCTCGACAACCAGGCGCTGGGCATGGTCCGCCAGTGGCAGACGCTGTTCTTCGAGCGCCGCCACAGCGAGATCGACCTGTCCGACAACCCCGACTTCGTCGCGCTGGCATCGGCCTTCGGCATCGCCGCACACAGCGTCGCCACGCAGGCTGGACTCGGTGATGCCATCGACGCCTGGCTGGCGCATGACGGGCCGGCGCTACTGCACGTCGCCATCGACGCCGCGGCCGGTGTCTGGCCACTGGTTCCGCCCAATCGCAGCAACGCCGAGATGCTCGACGGCGATGCCGATGAACTCGCGCCGCTGCCGCTGCCTGAAAAACATCCCTCCAAAACCACCGCGATCACCGAGGAAATTCCCGATGCGATATCAACTTGACCTGACCCTTCGACAGGCCGAAGGCGCACTGAACCGCGTGATCGGCGCCGCCGAACGTCGCGGCTACCGACCGCTGAAGGTTGATGGCGAAACCCAGTCCGACGGTGATCGCTGGCATCTGCGACTCACCGTCGAAGGCGAGCAGGATGACCTGCAGCTGCGCGAGCAGCTGGCCAAGCTCTACGACTGTCTGCACGTGCAGGTGTCGACATGTCCCTGACCGCCACCAACGCTGCAGACAGCGGGACGGAAAGCGTCGCGGCCCCTTCCACGGGCGCAGCGGCCAGCCCGGCGCCGAGCTACTGGCTGGACGGTCGCCTGATCGATCCTTCGCAGCCGGTGGCGCCGCTGAACACGCATGCGCTGCATTACGGCAGTGCGGTGTTTGAAGGCATCCGCAGCTATGCCACCGCCGATGGCGCCGCGGTATTCCGCCTGCCCGAGCACATGGAGCGCATGCGCCGGGGCGCCGCGATGATCGGCATGGACTTCGACGTCGAGCTTGGCACGCGTGCGGTGCTCGAAACGCTGCGTGCGAACGGTCATCGCGATGCCTACATCCGGCCGTTGGCCTGGTTCGGCGTTGGCAGCTTCGGTCTTGATGTCGAAGGTCATCCGCCACACCTGATGGTGGCGACCTCGTCGACCAACGTGCATCTCACCGGCGGCCGCGCACGGGTATCGGTGTCCAGATGGCGACGCAATCCGTCCAGCTCGCTGCCGCCTCTGAAGCTTTGCGGCGCCTACGTGAACTCGATCCTCGCCAAGCGCGAAGCCAAGTCGCGCGGATTTGACGAAGCCCTGTTCGTCGGTGCCGAAGGCAATGTGGTGGAGTGCACCGGAGCGAACGTGTTCATGGTGCGCAATGGCCGTGTCACCGCCGTCGAACACGGCGACGCGCTGCCTGGCGTCACCCGCGACACACTGCTGCAGCTGAGTGGCGCCGAATCGCGAACGGTGTCGCTGGCGGAATTGCTGGAAGCCGACGAAGTCTTCGCCTGTGGCACCGCCGCCGAGGTCGCGCCCATGGCCGAAATTGACGGCCATGGATTTGGCGCCAATCCGGTCACCCGCGAGCTGCAGGAGCTGTATGCGCGCGTGGTGCGCGGCCAGTCGGCCGATCACCGGCACTGGCTGACGTCGGTCTAGGCCATGGACGTCGCGCGCGCAGCGGTCGTTGAGTCCCACGTCGATGCGGATGACCGCGTCGACGTAGGCGACGTGCTGCGCGCCCAGCATCGACTGCGCCGCCACCTCCCGATCACGCCGCTGCACTACGCCGAACGCTTCGGCTGCTGGCTGAAGCTGGAGAACCTGCAGCACACTGGCTCCTACAAGGTGCGTGGTGCGCTGAATGCGCTGCTGGCGGCGGCTGAACGCGGTGATGATCGCCCGGTGATTGCTGCCTCCGCCGGCAACCACGCGCAGGGCCTGGCCTGGGCCGGCTATCGCCTGCGTCATCCGGTGATCACCGTGATGCCGCGCAACGCGCCGGAGAACAAGGTTGCCGGCGTCTCGCACTGGGGCGCGACGGTGCGCCTGCATGGCGACTGCTTCGATGAGGCCCGGCAGTTCGCCATGGATCTCGCCGAGCGCAACGGCTATCGCTTCCTGTCCGCCTTCGACGATCCCGACGTGATCGCCGGGCAGGGCACGGTGGGTCTGGAGCTGGCCGAGCACCTGCCTGACGTGGTCATCGTGCCGATTGGTGGTGGTGGTCTGGCCGCCGGCGTGGCGCTGGCATTGAAGACGCAGGGCGTGCGCATCGTCGGCGCGCAGATCGAAGGTGTGGACGTGATGGCGAATCGACTGCGTGCCAGCAGTGATGACATCAGCGTCGATGCGGTCGCGGCGACGCTGGGTGATGGTGTGCGCGTGGCCGACCCCGGTCGCCTGACCCGGCGCATCCTGCAGTCGCGCATCGACGACGTGGTGGTCGTGCGCGAGGCCGAGCTGCGCGAAACCCTGGTTCGGCTTCTGCTCGAGGTCCATGTGCTGGCCGAAGGCGCCGGTGCCCTGGCGCTGGCGGCGGGTCGTCGCGTGCCCGGCAAACGCAAGTGCGCGGTGGTCTCCGGGGGCAACATCGATGCCGCCGTCATTGCCCAGCTGCTGTCCGAAGTGCGTCCGCGCGCGCCGCGTCGGCCACGGCGACGCACCGCGTTGCCGCCGACGCCACCAGCGTTCCGCACCGATGCCGCCGTCGCGATTTCCCGTATTGCCGGCGGCGCGGATGGCGCCGCTCGACAGGAGTCCTACCCCCGTTCCTCGTCGCCGAAATCCTCCCGCGACTCCGCGCTAACGCCGCCGCGCGCGACGCGTACCGAATCCCCCGTTGAGGCATGAATCGCATGAATCCACCCGCACCGGACCATGTCCGCATCTTCGACACCACGCTGCGCGATGGTGAGCAATCGCCGGGCTGCAGCATGACCGCCGCGCAGAAGCTGCGCTTCGCCCACGCGCTGGCCGATCTCGGCGTCGACATCATCGAGACTGGCTTCCCGATCAGTTCCGATGCCGATGCCTCGGCCAGCGTCGCGATTGCCCGCGAGGTGCGCGGGCCCACGCTGGCCGCGCTGGCGCGCTGCCATCCGGACGACATCGACACGGCGGCAAGGGTGCTGGAATCTGCCGACAAGCCGCGCCTGCACGTGTTCATTTCCACCAGTCCGCTGCACCGCGAGCACAAGCTGGGCATGGATCGCGAGCAGGTTCTGGCCCGCGCCATCGAAGGCGTGCAGCGGGCGCGGCAGTTGATGGACGACGTCGAGTTCTCCGCCGAGGACGCGCTGCGGACCGAGCCGGACTTCCTCGCGGAAATCTGCGCTGCCGCTTACGAAGCCGGCGCGCGCACGCTGAACATCCCTGACACCGTCGGCTACACCACACCGGCTGAGATCCGCGCGCTGTTCGAGTTCCTGCGCGCGCGAATCCCGCAGGAAGATGCGGTGTTCAGCGCGCATTGTCACGACGACCTCGGCCTCGCCGTCGCCAACAGCCTGGCGGCGATCGAGGGAGGTGCGCGACAGGTCGAATGCACCATCAACGGCATCGGCGAGCGCGCAGGCAACTGCGCGATGGAGGAATTGGTCACCGCGCTGCGCGTGCGCGAGGCTTTCTTCAGCGCGCGCACCGGCATCGACAGCCGCCGGCTAGTGCCGACCTCGCGCCTGCTCACCCGCATGACCGGCATGAGCGTGCAGCGCAACAAGGCCATCGTCGGCGCCAATGCCTTCGCCCACGAGTCGGGCATCCATCAGCACGGCATGCTGCGTCATCCGGGTACCTACGAAATCCTCGAGCCGGAATCGGTGGGCTGGTCGAAGTCGCAGATCGTGCTGGGTCGGCACAGCGGTCGCGCCGCGCTGGCCGATCGCCTCGGCGAACTCGGCTTTCATCCCGAGGAAGCGCAGCTCAACCAGATCTTTGGCGCCTTCAAGTCGCTGGCGGAAAAGAAGCGAGAAGTCTTCGACGCCGATATCGAAGCGCTGGCGCTGGGTGCGGATGCCAGCGCGGCCAGCGGCTGGCGTCTGCTGCGGCTGCACGTCAGCACCGGCGTGTCAGACGACACGTTGCCGACGGCCAGCGTCGAGCTGCAGTCGCCGGACGGCGGTCGCATTGCCGAGGCGGCCACCGGTGACGGTCCGGTGCATGCCCTGTTTGCCGCTTTGGCGCGCGCTACCGGCGTGGAACTCGATGTCGATGGCTACCAGGTGTCCAGCGTCACCACCGGCGACGACGCGCAGGGACAGGCCAACCTCGTCGTTCGCGTCGGCGAGGCCGAATACACCGGCAACGGCACCAGCACCGACATCCTTGAGGCCAGCGCGCTGGCCTGGATCGACGTGCTCAACCGCCTGCGCCGTCGCGGCGAGATCGAGGTCGCCGATGCACCACGCATCACCCCCATCAACGATGCCTCCGCGACGCGAGTACGTCGCGTCGCCAGTGCCTGAACGCAAGGATGCCCATTCATGAGTGACGCTTCCGCTTCTTCGCCGCGCACCCTGTTCGACAAGCTCTGGGACGCACATGCCGTCGTTCCGGAAAGTGATGACGCACCGGCGGTGCTGTACATCGACCTGCACCTGATCCATGAGGTCACCACGCCGCAGGCTTTCGCCGAACTCGATGCGCGCGGGCTTCCCGTTCATCGGCCCGAGAGGACATTCGGTACGCTGGATCACTCGACGCCGACGTCAGCGCCCGATGCTTCTGGGCAGCGACAGTTCGCCAGCGCCGAGGCGAAGCATCAGGTCGACACGCTGCGCCGAAACTGCGAGCGACATGGCATCGAGCTGTTCGACTTCGACAGCCCGGCACGCGGTATCGTGCACGTGGCCGCACCCGAACAGGGACTGACCCAGCCGGGCATGACCATCGTCTGCGGTGACAGCCACACCGCCACGCACGGCGCTTTCGGTGCGCTGGCCTTCGGTATCGGAACCAGCGAGGTGGGCCATGTGCTGGCCACGCAATGCCTGCTGCAGCGACGCCCGAAGAGCATGGCGATCGAGGTCGGGGGCGAGCTGCCGGCGGACGTGGGCGCCAAGGACCTGATCCTGCACATCATTGGCCAGATCGGCGTCGATGGTGGCACCGGCCACGTCATCGAATACCGTGGTGATGCGATCCGTGCGCTGTCGATGGAATCGCGCATGACCCTGTGCAACATGTCGATCGAAGCCGGCGCTCGTGCCGGGCTGGTCGCTGCCGACCAGACCACCTTCGACTACCTCGCCGCCACGTCGCGCGCGCCGAAGGGCGAAGCTTTCGATGAGGCTGTCCGCGACTGGTCGCAATGGCACAGCGATGCGGGCGCGACATTCGACCGCGTGGTGCACATTGACGCCACGGCAGTGCGACCGGCGATGACCTGGGGCACGCATCCCGGCCAGGTGCTGAGCGTGGATGAAGCGGTTCCCGCCAACGCACCGTCTCGCGCAATGCGCTACATGGGCTTTGCAGCAGGCCAGTCGCCATTGGGCACGCCGGTGGACGTCGTCTTCGTCGGAAGCTGCACCAATGGCCGCCTGTCGGACATGCGCGAAGCCGCCGGCGTGCTCCGTGGCCGTCGCGTCGACCCTCGCGTGCGCATGCTGGTGGTGCCGGGTTCCGAGGCGGTGCGTCGTGCTGCCGAGGCTGAGGGCATCGATCGTATCGTCCGCGCGGCTGGCGCCGAATGGCGCGAACCCGGCTGTTCGATGTGCATCGCCATGAACGGCGACATCGTCGCGCCCGGCCAGTTGGCGGTGTCTACCAGCAATCGCAATTTTGAAGGCCGGCAGGGACCGGGTGCACGCACCGTGCTGGCTTCGCCGCGAACGGCTGCCGCCTGTGCTGTGGCGGGTTCGCTGGTTGATCCGCGCCGCCTGCCGCCGATCGCAGGCGATGCCCGAACCATTGCAGAACCCAAGGAGATCGCCGCATGAAGCCGTTGGTCCAGCTGCGCTCGAAAACGGTTTGTCTGCCGGAATCGAACATCGACACCGATCGCATCATTCCCGCGCGTTTCCTGACCACCACCGAGCGTCAGGGACTGGGACGTTTCGCGTTCCATGACGCACGCCTTCGCGCCGATGGCAGCCTCGATCCGGATTTCCCGCTGAACCGCTCCGAAGCCCAGGGTGCCGAAATCCTGGTCGCCGGGCGCAACTTCGGCTGCGGCTCCTCGCGCGAGCATGCGCCGTGGGCGCTGCTCGACCTCGGTCTGCGCGTGGTGATCAGCGCCGAGATCGCCGACATCTTCCGCAGCAATGCGCTGAAGAACGGTCTGCTGGCGATCACCCTGCCGGAAGCCGTGGTCGATTCCCTGCTGGCGCAGCCTGGCGAGATGCTAGACATCGATGTCGAGCGCTGCCTGGTGCGCCTGCCGGACGGCAGCGAGCAGCGCTTCGAGCTGGATGCCTTCGCCCGGACCTGCCTGCTGGATGGCGTCGACCCGATGGGCTGGCTACTGGCCCGACGTACCGATATCAAACGATTCGAGGAGAACCGCCATGCGCGCTGACATCGTCGTGTTGCCCGGCGACGGCATCGGCCCCGAGGTCACCGCCGCCGCCGTTCGCGTGCTGGAAACCATTGCCACGAGCTTCGGGCATGAGTTCCGCTTTGCGCGCCATCGCATCGGTGGCGATGCGATCGACGCGACGGGCGAGCCATTGCCGGACGAGACGCTGGCGGCCTGTCGCGATGCCGACGCCATCCTGCTCGGCGCCGTGGGTGGACCGAAGTGGAGCACCAGCGAGCCGCGCCCGGAACAGGGCCTGCTGGCGCTGCGAAAATCGCTGGACCTCTACGCCAACCTGCGCCCGGTGCGTCCGGAGCCAGTGGCGCTGGACGCCGCGCCGATCAAACCGCATCTGCTGGCTGGGGTCGATCTGCTGGTGGTGCGAGAGCTGACCGGTGGTCTCTATTTCGGCGAACGCCAGCGCGATGCGGATGGCGCCTCCGATCTGTGTCGTTACAGCGTGGCCGAGATCGAGCGTGTGGTGCGCCGCGCCGCGCAGCTGGCGCAGCGTCGTCATCGCCGGCTGGTATCAGTGGACAAGGCCAACGTGCTGGAGACCTCGCGGCTGTGGCGCGAAGTCACCACGCGGCTGGTTCGCGACGAGTTCCCCGGCGTGCAGCTGGAGCACCAGCTGGTCGACAGCATGGCCATGCATTTGATCGCCCGACCGCGCGAGTACGACGTGATCGTCACCGAGAACCTGTTTGGCGACATCCTCACCGACGAAGCCTCCGTGCTGGCCGGTTCCATGGGCCTGCTGCCTTCGGCATCGCTGGGTGACGGTCGTCGCGGCCTTTACGAACCCATCCACGGCTCGGCGCCGGACATTGCTGGTCGCGACATCGCCAATCCCTGCGGCGCGATCCTGAGCGGCGCCATGCTGCTGCGCCACTCGCTGGGGCTTCCGGAGGAAGCGGAACTGATCGAGGCCGCGGTTTCCGATGCGCTGGCCAATGGTGCGATGACGGCCGATCTCGCCGCCCCTGGTCGCGCCATCGGTTGCAGCGCCATGGCCGACGCCGTGGTGGATTCATTGCGACATCGGTTGACGGACTGCCCGGTGGTGGCCGAGCTGCGCGACTGATGCGGGTGTTTGGTGCGCGGCGGTCCGGGGCTGGCCCGGGTCGCCGTCAGTTCGCCGGGCAGCTGACGCCGCCGGACTCCATGCCGCTGCAGAAGATCCACTGCCCCGTGCCACCGCTGTAGCTCGCAGCCAGCGTGGTCCCGGAAAAATTCGGCGCACCCACCACCATGATGTAGTAGGTCCCTGCCGCTGGCGTGGCGGCATCGCAGTTTTCGTTGTTGCCGAGCAGGAACGGCCGGCAGTCCCAGTTGTTCGTGTCCGGCACCGCATCCTTGCGGACGTAGAGGTCGGCATCGCCACTGCCCCCGCTAATGCCGATGTGCAGGTTGCTGGCGCCGGTGGGCACCTCGAGTGAGAAGAACAGCGGCGTCGAGCTGGTCGTGCCCAGCGGTCCGCTGGTCGCACCGTTGCCGAGCGTGGTGACCGGCGCCTCGAACAGCGCGTGGACTTCGGCTGCGTGCGCCATCGACACGTTGCAGGTTGGTGAGCTGTTGTTGCAGGGACCGTACCAGCTGGAGAACTGGTAACCCGCCGCCGGCGTCGCTTGCAGGCTGATCGAGGCGTTCTTCGCGAAGCGCGTCGAACAGGCGGTGCCGGACTGCGTGCCACAGTTGATGCCCGCCGGCGAGCTGGTCACGCTGCCGTGACCATTGCCGTACAGGGCCACGCTCATCGGCATCTGGTTGATGGCACCGCCTTTCGCTGCAGCGACCGCCGCATTAGCGTCCACGATGCCGCTGCCGCAGCCCAGCGTGCAGGGAATCGGGAACGGTCTCGCGGTGTCGATCAGCAGGGATTCGACCTGGTCCGGGGTCAGCGAGAAGTTCTCGCCGATCATCAGCGCGGCCACGCCGGCCACCTGTGGCGCGGCCATCGAGGTGCCGTCCTTGTAGTCGTAGTAGGTGCCGCCTCCGCCACCGGTCACCGGCGAGGTGGTGCCGATGTTGACCGACGACAGGATGCCGTTGGCCGGCGCCACGTCGCTGTCGCCGCCGGGCGCGGCGATGTCGATGGTGGGATCGTAGTTCGAATAGCTGGCGCGACCGCCATCGCGACGACTGGAGGCCACGGCGATCACGCCATTGCAGTTGGCCGGCGTGAAGAACTGCGTCGGCGCATTGCTGTTGCCGGCAGCGACCACGACCACCGATCCGTTGGCGCGTGCCGTGTTGATCGCGTTCTGGTAAGTGGTGCTGCATGGCGATGCGCCACCGAGACTGAGGTTCAGTACGTTGGCCGGCGTGGCGTTGTTCGGGATGCCGGATACGCTGCCGCCGCTGGCCCAGACGATGCCGTCGGCGATATCGGCGGTGGTGCCGCCGCAGGCGCCGAGCACGCGGACGAACTGCAGCCAGGCGTTGTAGGCGACGCCGGCCACCCCTTCGCTGTTGTGGGTGATGGCCGCGGCAATGCCGGCCACATGGCTGCCGTGCCAGGTGGAATCATGCGCCGGCGAATCCGGCCCGCACTGGTTGGCGGTGTTCCAGTCACCCATGTCGCTGGGGTCGTTGTCACGGCCGTTGCCATCACGGGCGTTGGTCGGGTCGCTGATCATGTCGACACCGGCCAGGGTCTTTGCATTGAGGTCGAGATGGTCGGTCCAACCGGTGTCGATCACGGCGATCACCACGGCATCGCCATCCGCGCCGGCATCCCAGGCCGGTTCCACGTTGATGCCGCCGGTGGCCTCCAGAATCGGCCACTGGTAGCCAAGGAACGGGTCGTTGGGCAAGGTCTGTGCCTGCAGCCGGATGTTCGGCTCGATCGACGCCACTTCCGGGGACTTCGCCATCTCCAGCAGCAGGCGGTCCGTGTCGTTGGCACTCAAGGCCTTGCCATCGACACGGAACAGGTGACCACCGGTGCTGATCCGGTGATCCTGCCGCAGCGACAGGCCTAGCGGACGCGACGCTGTGTCCAGCAGGCTGTCCAGCCGCGATCGCGCCGCAAGGGCTTTTGCACTGTCGTCGTCGCCGGCCTTGGCGTCGTCACGCAGATAGACGATGAAGCTGTCGTAGGTCTGCGTGCTGCCTTCCGCGGGGAAGAACACCCGCCCGTCATGGGCGGCACGGGTCGCCTTGTCGACGGCATCCGCATCCAGGCTGATGGCGCCCAGCAGCAGGCTCATGCTGGCGAGGGCCAGTGACCGGCGCGCCGGCCAGCGGGATTTCGGGTGGTTCATCGGATCCTCCGGTACAGGTTGCGGGCAGCAGTGACAGGCAAACGGCGACCCGTCATGGGCCCATGCCTACTAAAGCGTGGAAGCGCGGACGAATCGATCAGTGGGGGGTGTTGCCGGCTCCCCACGCTGGTTTGGGCGCTGCCGGCGTGGTCAAATAGCGACCTGAAGCGGGGGTACCGGCGCGCCGGTTGAGACAGACCCTTCGAACCTGATGCGGGTGATGCCGCCGTAGGGAAGCTTCGTGGCTTGGCCGCATCGCGGCCGTCTGCCCGATGCACCTCCGCTATCGAATCTCGCGAGCGCCGCATGGCGCCGCATCGAACTGCCCGGAGGACACCGCATGAACGCCGTCGCCAGCGACCTGATCCAGAAGACCTCGGAACTCTCCTCCGAAGTCACCCGCCCGATTCCGGGCTCGAAGAAAATCCACGTCGAAGGCTCGCGGCCCGACATCCGCGTGCCAATGCGCGAGATCGCACTGTCCGACACGCCCAAGCTGTTCGGCGCCGAGATCAACGCGCCCTTCACTGTCTATGACACCTCCGGCCCGTACACCGATCCGGCGGCGATAATCGATCTGGTGAAGGGGTTGCCGCCGCTGCGCGCCGGGTGGATCGCCGAGCGTGGCGACACCGAGCAGCTTGCGGGCCTCAGTTCCGAGTACGGCCTGAAGCGCGCCGCCGACGCCAGGCTCGACGCCGTGCGCTTCCCCAACCTGCATGCGCCGCGCCGCGCCGTGTCCGGTGCCAACGTGTCGCAGATGCACTACGCCAAGCGCGGCATCATCACGCCGGAGATGGAATACATCGCCATCCGCGAGAACCAGAAGTTGGATGCGCTGCGCGAGCAGGGCCTGTTGAAGCAGCACCCCGGACAGGATTTCGGCGCCAATATCCAGCAGGTGATCACGCCGGAGTTCGTGCGCGACGAGGTGGCGCGCGGTCGCGCCATCATCCCGAACAACATCAACCACCCGGAATCCGAGCCGATGATCATCGGCCGCAACTTCCTGGTGAAGATCAACGCCAACATCGGCAACAGTGCGGTGACTTCGTCGATTGCCGAGGAAGTCGAGAAGATGGTCTGGGCGATTCGCTGGGGCGCCGACACGGTGATGGACCTGTCGACCGGCAAGCACATCCACGAAACCCGCGAATGGATCCTGCGCAACTCGCCGGTTCCGATTGGAACGGTGCCGATCTATCAGGCGCTGGAAAAGGTCGACGGCATTGCCGAAGAGCTGACCTGGGAGATCTTCCGCGACACGCTGATCGAGCAGGCCGAGCAGGGCGTGGACTACTTCACCATCCACGCCGGCGTGCGACTGCCTTACGTGCCGCTGAGCGCCAAGCGCGTCACCGGCATCGTCAGTCGTGGTGGCTCGATCATGGCCAAGTGGTGTCTCGCCCATCACAAGGAGTCGTTCCTCTACGAACGCTTCGAGGACATCTGCGAGATCATGAAGGCCTACGACGTGGCCTTCTCGCTGGGTGACGGCCTGCGTCCCGGCAGCATTGCCGATGCCAACGACGCCGCGCAGTTCGCCGAGCTGGAAACCCTGGGTGAGCTCACCAAGATCGCCTGGAAGCACGACGTGCAGACCATGATCGAAGGCCCCGGCCA
>ERZ795053.1747-NODE-1747-length-27120-cov-10.923148_pt1 | contig 27120 bp, 19 predicted proteins | sample MGYA00375137_ERZ795053 | MGnify/ENA primary metagenome ERZ795053 (study PRJEB30182, sample SAMN05720284) | activated sludge metagenome | isolation source: Anaerobic digester | place: Hong Kong | collected 2014-12-17 ...
TATGCATGCAACATGCCCGTGCCGTAGGTACGGAATAAAAATAGCCGTCGAAACAAACGATCAGTTACGCATTAAAAGCTTGACTATTTGAGGGCGGGTCCGTTCCAGATATGCATAATCCAACTTCAAACCCAAAGGCCCCAATGTTTCCTGGAAATAATCGTATCCGGATCTGGCATTTTCGAAGGAATCTGATACCACCTCCAAGGGCGTAAGCCCATCGAAATTTCGTATCGACGGATCGGCACCATTTTCCAATAACACCTGAACCAATTCGGTTCGGCAAAAATATGCGGCTGCATGTAGCGGGGTGGAGCCACCTCGGTCTTGAAAATTGACATCCGCACCTGCATTGATTAGCGCTCTGGCTATCTCATTGCGGCCAAAGACGATGGCCGTTGTGAGTGGATTTGAGCCACTGCCAGGATCAGGGGTGTCCAAGGGTTGACCGGTGGATATCGAATACGCTACGGTCGCAAGGTCATTCCTTATGGCTGCATCATGGAGATTTGGAGGGGAAGGACCGATAGCTGCCGATAGTTTAATATCCGGATCCCTATTTTTCGTGAACACATAACCCGAAAGAAGCAAAGCCATAACCAGGATCACCCAGTCCATACGTCGTGGCACCAGCCTGGGGAAATAATTTCTGGTTACCAGAACCAGGCTGTGTGATGCGATAAAAGTCAATGCAGCAAGCAGAATATATTTTACCCACACCGGAAGGTGTAAAGGAACCAATAGCATAGCAATAATACCGAGTAAGATCATGTGAATGAGGTAGACGTAATAAGAATTCGGGTTGATACGATCAAGAATTGAATAAAACTTGTTGAAGGATCGTTGGAAACTAAAGAGAATCAGATAAAGAAAACCAAACATCGAAATCAGTGCAGAGGCATAAAAAACAATGCGATCACCCAGGGCAGATAGGTAGAAATGCGCCTGAGCCGGATGAAGCATATTATTAAACAGATTTAGTGCAAACAAGGTATATGCTGCAAGTCCAATGCCCAGTGCAATATTGGAAATAATCATGAAAGTAAGTCGCCCTTCCCCTTCTGAAAATACATTTTTTGAGGAAGATAGAGTCCCTAATAAAAATACCAGGAAATATGTTAGCAATCGTTCTCGCTGAAAGTCGAAAATAGCCGTATGTGTCCAACCGCTCCATCCAAATTGGGCTATGATGACGCTGGAAATCACACCTATGAAAAAGGTTAGCGCCAGGGCAGCCACGAATGAAAATTTTATTTTTAATATTCCGGTGCGCGCAATGAAGACATAGAGCACCTGGAATAAGAACAAGACGGGCAGAAACCACAACCAGCTTTGAGTGGGGTTGTGTGGGAAATAATAAGGATCACCATCCTGCAATCGGAATACATGAAAATAAGTGAACCAGGGCTCTTGCGGCAAACCACGAGCATGCAGGTAAATAAATTTATAGGCTGGTATCAGGGTGAAAACCGCAACAACCCACGGGATTAAAATACGGTGAAATTTGGAAGAAATAAATTCACTGGTTGTTTTTCCGGATAGAGAAGGCGGTGCGAAATAACCTGAAATAAAAAAGATGGTATACATAACAAATAAATCCAGGTATAATCGTACCAGAGCAATTCCATTGAGCTTGGCTGGGTCACTGACGATCCAAAAATTATCGAATCCTGATTCGTACGTCATGCCTGCATGGGTGAGTACGACCAGGAATATCATAAAGGTTCGCAGATGATCCAGGAAATAAATACGATTGGTCATCATTCGAGGTATTTATAGGGCTGTGAAATGGCAACAGAAGCCATGAACAAAATTTTACCGTATGGTCAATCAGCAGTTAAAAGGAGGGTTAAACCACTCTGGATCAGTGAGGACAACCCAAATATAACTTCTTCCATGGAAATGATTCCAAAGTCCATTGAATGTCCGCACTTATAGGGTGAAATTACCTGGAATCAGACCCTATTTTGTGAAATATCGAAAACTGGATAGAAAAAGCGCTAAGCCCATGGTGAGGTAGACCGGCGATAAATATTGTTTGGGCAAGGATGAATGACGCAATGTTATACCCATGGCCACCATAGTGATGATGATCAGATAGCTTTTCCAGGTAATGAATGCAAAAACACAAGGATACGCCGGTATGGAGGCAATCCGTTTTTTATTTTTTTGCGCCATGTTTTGGAATGCTTTCTGATAGATCATCCACCCTGCAAGAATGGCGGGCAACATCAGTACCCAGCCTCGTGTGTCCACTTTAAACTTCCAATACAAAGCCATCGAAATCAACATGATGCCGACACCTAACCACGTAATACCGGCAATAAACCGTAATCCTATTTGAGAACCCGTGGGCTTTAGATGGTGAATTCGGAATTCCATAATCCGGGTTAATAGCGCATGAAGGCGAATTTAATTGCATAATCACAAATAAACCTAATCGTCGAATGCGATGTGACGCACATGTTTCAAAATTGGTTATAACTGAATTGTAACAGGACTTGGAACGCCTGGTTTACCTGCCTCTGGTGATCACGTACTTTCGTTCACCTACAGCATTGCTTTTATACCAACTGCAGGATACGCTTCATCGGATCAGCATCCAATTTCTTGCAGGTTCAAGCCAAGCTTTTATTGGCCGGTATAAGAAGCCATGACCTAATCCTGTGTTGATTTCCAGCTCCTGGAATTCTTTGGCATTTGATGAGGCATGGATCCAAAAGGAGTAGTCTTTGCCGGCTATAGAATCCGAACGCTAATAAATGCCGAGAATCCTCCCGTGCAGATTCCAGGAATAGGTTTTTTCAAGGTAGTCGTTGTTGGCACCAAGCAATACATAATTGACGGGATTTTGATTTAGATCCGATATGGCCATAGCCATCACAGCACCCTTGGAAGCTCCGATTACGGTGATCTCACCGGGCGCGATGCCTTCGGAGATTAATTGGTCAATTTCTGCGGATGTTTTCCTGCAAAACTCGTCAAAATCGGTTTGGGCATTACGGACCTCAAAATGCAACACGTTTCCGGTAACTTTTAAGGAATCAATGATGGCGTTAAACAAATAGGGCCCAAATTCAGGGCTCACAGCGTCGGTTCCCTGGAGTTCTATGATGCGGCCATGAAGATAAAACAGATGCCGAACGGGACCGGAACTGTCCGGATTTTCATTACAAGCCACTAGAAAGATTAAAATCGGAATGGCAAATAAACGCATTGTTCGATAGGATGGATTTTAGATGCGACGCACAAATTGCCTTCTTACTCGAGACAAAGACATGGAATCGCAGGATCATTTAAATCATTAAAGTTAATGTACTTTTAAATGCATTCGTGAATTATTGCGGTAGTCCAGACGGTAGATTCTGACGAGACTCAGAAGCTAAAGGGGAGGACACCGATGTAGCAGTTCAGCCGGTGACCCAAAGATTAATTGGGTATTTTGGTCTATATTTACAACAACAGCTCCAAATATTCCATGATTAATCTTCATTCCTTCATACGTGATGCAAAGTTTTACAAAAAGTTGATTATTGATGATTTACTTTTTGTGGAATACAAATGCCTGGTGGAGGAAACGAAAGCCGGAATCTGGTCTGAAGTCAATTATTTTGTTTTCGTGACCAGTGGTAAGAAGATGTGGAAGAGCATCCACAAGGACTATGTTGTTCAGACGGGAGATTCATTGTTCGTCAAAAAAGGTGCGAACCTTGTTCATCAATATTTTGATGAAGATTATTGTGCGTTAATGGTTTTCATTTCTGACGACTTTATCTGCAAATTCATGTCCCGCTTTACCAGCCTGATGCAGAAAAAAGCGGATGGTTTAAATCGTACAGACTCGGTGATCCGTATCCTGATGGACGAATTTCTGGCCGGCTATGTGCATTCTATGGCATCATTTTTTGGAACAGATGCCGTACCTAACAAGAATCTTCTGGTCCACAAGTTTGAGGAGTTGTTACTCAATATTTTCACCAGGCCATTGCATCGGGACGTAGCAGGGTATCTTAACTCCCTGAATAGCAGCCAGAGTGCACAGGTTGAACAAATCATGGAAGAAAACTTCAGTTACCGGCTTAAGCTGGACCAATTTGCGCAGTTATGCAATATGAGCCTCAGTTCGTTCAAAAGAACCTTTAGCAGCATTTACAATACCTCGCCGGGTAAATGGCTTTCCGAAAAGCGGCTTGACTTTGCCTCCCACTTGCTGAACGCTTCAGATAGAAGCATCAATCAGGTAGCTTTTGACAGCGGTTTTGAAGATACCTCCAGCTTTATCCGAGCCTTTAAACAAAAGTATTCTTGTACGCCTTTGCAATACCGGAATTCTCCCGCTTGAATCCATAAACTATCATTTTTTTACGGGGTTGAGCCAGTTCAGTTACACTTGAACTGATTTGCAGATTTAGTGAACCAATTCGCCTATCCGTTAGGCTTTGTCTGCCTATAGATTTGTGTCATAATTGATCACAAACTAAAACAAACATCATGGAAACGCAGACAAAAACAATTAATGGATTCAATGCAGAAGCCATTGGAAAAACAGTAGCAGCCATTGTGGATAACCCCAAAATCGCAGCTTTTGAATTACGGGCGACCAATACCTGGATTACCGGCGGACACAACCGCAGCTTCATCCAGGGTTTTTATGGAGGATGCCAGGAAGATACGACAAGGGAAGTTCCTTTTGTATACGACAACGACGAACCACCCATTCTGCTTGGTGAAAACAAAGGAGCCAATCCGGCAGAAGTGGTGTTACATGGATTACTGGGTTGTATGACGACGTCAATGACGCTGCTGGCAGCTGCCCAGGGCATTGAAATCGAGGGAGTGACTTCCCGTGTAGAAGGGGATGTGGATATCCAGGGCTTCTTAGGATTAAATCCAAATGCCGGCAAAGGATTCAAACAAATCCGGGTAAGTTTTGAGATTCAGGGTGCCTCCGAGGAAGAAAAGCAAAAATTGATTGCACTGGCACAACAATCTCCAATTTTCAATACGCTCATAAACCCTATCGATGTGCAGGTGGAAGTGCATTAATGCATAGGGCCTGGCTTCATTCAGAATTAATTAATCATTCTTTTCAAAAACATCAAATCATGAATACGCAACAATTAGAAATACGCGATAAGCAACATGCCTCCTGGAATGCATTTTCTCCCGGATGGGCCAAATGGGATAATTTCACCATGCACTTTCTGGCAACACAAGCCGAACAGATTATTTCACAATTAGATCTTCGCATAGACGATGATGTCCTGGACATCGCCACGGGTACCGGTGAACCTGGCTTGACCATCGCCTCGATTGCAAACAAAGGTACGGTTACCGCTGTGGATCTGTCGGAAGGTATGCTGGCTATTGCCAGGGAAAAGGCAAAGACCCAGGGGCTTAATAATTTCCGTGCCATTGAAGCCGATGCCTGTGAATTACCCTTTGAAGATGGTGCTTTTGATGCCATAACCTGCCGGCTGGGGTTCATGTTTTTTCCGGATATGGAGCTTGCCGCCAGGGAAATGCTTCGGGTCCTTAAGCCAGGAGGGAAAATTGTAACTACGGTTTGGCAAGGTCCCGTTGACAATCCATGGGTGACCATTGCCATGCGTGCCATCAAGAAATATTTGGAGGTGCCGGCTGCCGCTCCAGGAGCTCCGGGAATATTTCGCTGCGCTCAACCGGGAATCCTCACCGATTTATTTGCCACTTTGGGTGGATCTGAAATACAGGAAATAGACCTTGCTGGCAAGATGGCCTGCAGCTCGGTCGATGAGTATTGGAATTTTATGAACGATGTCGTTCCACCGGTAGTCTCTGCTTTAAAAGTCGCGGACCCGGCGATCCGGACTAAGATTCGGCAGGAAGTTCAGCAACTGTTAGGAACCGATTCGGTCAATCAGCATATCCCTTTTGGAGCCCGCTTAATCTCGATCAGGAAACCCGTCTAAAACAAATCAAGAAATCAGGAAACCCGGCATCTGTTTGTCCGGGTTTCTTGTTTTTATTCGATACTGCCTGTTCTTCGTCCGATCCTTATTTAAATCCCAGCGCTTCGCAGTAACCCGGGTTGGGGAAACAGTTTTCAAATTTGCTGTTCGCAACAAACTGGTCGAGTACGGCTTTGATTGCTTCAGGTTGAATGCCGGGAAGACTATCCTTCAACATCCGGATCTGACCGTATGTCTGCCGATCACTTTCTGCATACCCGATAAAATGTTCGTACCCTTCCGGTTGGTTAAAATTCATCGGCCCCCGCGTATTATTCATTTTTTTATAAGGCCAGAAAGTCCAGTGAATTTCATTTGCATCCAATAATTCCCGGAAGGACTTTACCCATTCGTCATCATTTTCACCGCTCTCGCCCATCAGGATCGGCACCTGGTATTTATCCCGGAAATCGATGTATTCCTGAATTTGTTTTTGCTCGGGAGGCATCCAGTATTTATGGAAGGTGTAAGCCAGATTGCTGTCAAATGGTTCTGAAAAGACAGAAAAATCCGTTTCCCATACAGCACCTCCCAGAAAGATGATGTGGTCAGGATCCACTTCACGGATGGCGGCTGTAATCCGTTTGTAAAGGGGTTCCAGATAGGGCTTCAGACTGTCTTTTGCAAAGTAGTGTGGGATCGGTTCATTCAGCAGGTTGTATCCGATGACGCTTGCATTGGCTGCATACCTCCGGGCAATGTCTTGCCAAAGGTCACAGACTTCACGCTGCATGCTGGTATCGATCATCAACCACGGAAATCCGTCGCTATCGTCAATGTTATCGCCGGTTTGTCCGCCGGGTGCAGCATGCATGTCCAGCAAAACGTAGATGCCGTATTTGCCACACCATTCGATCGCGCGATCCAGATAGGTATAGCCCTGGATGTCACGTCCCAGGAAGTCATCGTGCGTAAGCAACCGGTAGTCAAAGGGCAAGCGCACCACATTAGCTCCTGCATCGGCAAGCCACCTGATGTCTGGTTCCGTGATGTAATGGTCGAGGTAGTTATCCCAGAATGCCGTTGTAGCCGTGTTGCCAATCAACTCGCGGACAGCCTGGTCAATTTTCCTGGGCGCACTGCATTTGCTTAATTTGAACATATAACCTTCGGGCAAGAGCCAATTACCAAGATTGACCCCCTTGAGGTGAAGTACTTCACCGTTAGCTGCAAAAATTTCTTTGCCTTTGACGTAAGCAAAAGCTGGTTTGGCTGGCTGGTCGCAGGCTATGACCAGGGCTGCCAGCATGATGAAAAGGTATATCGATGACTTCATAGCTGTAAGTTATGAAGTATTGCTGACGCGAACGCAATTATCCGGGCTGCTCTGATTACCTGGACAGGGTGATCCTCATCACTTCAGTTGCTCCAGGAATTGCTCCAGCTTTTCGACATTTTGTTTCATGCCTTCATCAGCCCGATGGGCCTTGACAACGATTTCAAACATTTCTGCCGTATCGAAGAGATTATTCCAGGACATGAAGGTGTCCTTTCCGCGGGATTCAAACAGGACGGTTGTGATGAAATGGGGATTAAAATGCTCGAATACGATCTTCTGATGGAGAATAATTTCCTTAAAGATGCTCCGGTTTGGATAGTTGGTGCCATCGGGTCCGTGCATGGTCATCTTCCATTCACCTCCTTCCCTGAAATCCAGCGTTTGGATGGTATTGGAAAATCCATTGGGACCCCACCAGTGGACCAGGTGTTCCGGATTGGTCCATGCTTCCCAGATCAATTCTATGGGAGCGTGTAAAAGGCGGGTTATTTCCAGTTGACGGTTATTCGTGTTTTCCATGATTGAGGATTAATGTGTCATTTCGTGTCTGTATGGTTTCTACGCTTGTTTTTTTTGCATGGATGCCAGGTATTGTTCCAAACGGTCAAATCGTTGATTCCAAATCTTTCGGAGCTCGTTGACCCAGTGATCGATTTCTTCCATTCGATCCATTTTGATCTGGTAAAAAATCTCCCTGCCCTGGACGTTCGCTTCGACCAGATCGCATTCGGTAAGGATTTGGATGTGCTTGGAAATGGTTGATCGGGCAGCGTCAAATTGGTCGGCAATTGCACCTGCTGACATGGTGTGGGAGGCCAGCAGCAACAGGATAGCACGCCGGTTGGGGTCGGCCAGAGCCTGGAAGATATCTCGGCGCAACTTCATCTTGTCGTCATTTATCGACAAATATACGTGTCGTTATTTATCGACGCAAGAAGTCGGCTGCTTAGGCTTCGCTTACTGAACCAATTGTTTTAATAAATCTTCAATATTACCCGGAGTCGACATGATCTTGGTAAAGGTTCCCATGGTCAGATCAGGGAATGAAAGGGCTATCCGGTACCGGCCATGCAGCATATGTACCTCATTATTCGTGACCAGCAGTTCATAGGGAAGAAAAGCCGTATGTTTTGGCGTGCCAATGTCGATCACTGGTAAAAAGGTTGCTTCTCCATCATCACCGGAAAGCGCAAATCCATATAAGGTCAGATTTTTACCGGAAATGGTGACCTTATAAACCAGTTTGACATCGGGGACACCTTGTTTGATGGATGTTTCAATTTTATTGATGGCCTCCTGGTAGCTGCCAAAAGATTTCAGTATTTCCGTATCATCGAAATAAGGCATTCCCATCATGTAATGGTATTTCTGGAGCTGGGCTGGGGACAGCCCTTTTTTGGAGCCAAACGCTGAACCAACATAAGTGCCGGTTGCTGACAGGGCGGTTTTCAGTTTGCCGTCAAAAGCCGTATAATCAGCGGCTACCTTCCCGTAATCCCCTCTGAAATAGGCATTACCCCAGTAAGCCGGATTCGTATAGGTGACCTTGGAAACGCCATTTTCCCGGGTAATCGCAATCCGCAGCGCAGCCGCAAAACCGGTCAATCCACCGACTTCCCGTACGGCATGCTGCAATTCCGGGGAGGTGACGACCAGAATCCACCGGTTGTTGTCACCGGCCGGTTGATATTGACCGGCAACAGAAATACCCTGTGCCTCAAGATTGGTTTGGATGGCGCCTTTTAAGGCCGAAATAGGCTCACTGCTTTCAATAGCCAGTATATAGGGTTTTAAATTTTGTGTGAAGAGCAAAGTGGTCGAGAAGAGCAGGAGGATCAATAGCCTTATGGATTTCATAGTTCCCGTTTTAGAGGTACAATAAGGACTTGGTATGCAAAGACTTGGGTGAGGTGCATACCTGATTGAATGACCAGGTTAGGGCCTTTCAACGAGGATGCATGGCAGGTCAAAATTAACGACTGTCTTGTTTTATCCGGATACGGAAGTCATTCCGGTAAATGATGTGTATCGGTTTTTTTGCAGAGTCATGGCAAATCCGATGACCCTGTATAGCAGAAGTCGAAATATAAAACGTCAGACAGAGTCGAATGTCAGTCTGAGCGGAGTCGAATGTCAGGCTGAGCGGGGCCGAATGTCAAACTATGCGGAGTCGAATGTCAGACTATGCGGAGTCGAATGTCAGGCTGAGCGGAGTCGAAGCCTACTTCGGTGCAGCACCCATCGTAAAAATTAGGTCTCCTCCTTCCATCAGTGCACTGTGGTGAATCTGGTTGTTGATTAGCTCCTTTCCATTCATCGTTACCTTCCGGACATAAATGTTTTCCGGGGCTTGATTTTCAGCAATTATCCGGAGCGTCTTTTGATGATCAAGATGTACAATGGCTTCTTTGATCAGCGGGCTGCCCAGCGCATAAACGTCTGAGCCAGGTGTCACCGGATAAAATCCCAGGCTGCTGAATAGATACCAGGCGCTCATCTGGCCGGCGTCATCATTGCCGCATAGACCATTAACATTTGGGGCATACATCGCATTGAGGATCATACGTACCCTTTCCTGGGTTTTTTCAGGATGTCCGGTCCAATTGTACAGATATGCGATATGGTGGCCGGGTTCATTACCGTGTACGTAGTTGCCGATGATCCCATCGCGGGTGATGTCTTCATTTTTTTCAATGTACTCGTCGGCGATATCCATCGTAAACAGCGAGTCGAGATGTAAAGCAAACCGCTCTTTGCCGCCCATCATTTCAATCATTGCATCGAGGTCCTGCGGGACGTACAAACCATAATTCCAGGCATTGCCCTCGATAAATCCCTGCCCATGCGTATCCATAGGGTCAAAATCCTTTCTAAAAGTTCCGTCAGTTAATTTGGGACTCATGAATCCTGTCGTCGGATTAAATACATTCCGGAAATATTCGGACCGTTCGTTGAAAGCCTTTTCAGTCGCCGGATCGCCCGCACGCTTAGCCAATTGGGCGATACACCAGTCGTCATAGGCGTATTCGAGTGTTTTGGTGACCGAATATGGGCTTTTATCTTCGGGTACATAATGGTAGTCCAGATAATCGCCCAACCCTGCAAAATACCGGACTCCAGCTGTACTTACGGAAGCCTTCAACGCCCTGTTCAAATCAAAATCTCCTACTTGCTTCACCGCGGCATCAGCAATAACCGAAACGGCATGATATCCGGTCATACACCAGTTTTCATTGGCATAGTGACTCCAGACCGGAAGCATGTGATGGACACTTTGCTCCTGATGCGCCAGCATGCTTTTGATCATGTCATTATTTCGCTGCGGTTGTATGAGATTAAACAAAGGGTGGAGGGCACGGTAGGTGTCCCAAAGTGAAAAAATGGTGTAGTTTGTAAATCCGTCGGAGGTGTGGATATTCTGATCCAGTCCACGGTATTGGCCATCCACATCTTCATAGAGTACCGGAGACAAACTGGCATGGTACAAAGCGGTATAAAAATTGATTTTGTCGCCCTCCGTCAAAGTGGTCGTTTCGATCTTTGCCAGTTCATGGTTCCATTTCTGCCGGGTTTCTTCGCGGATCTGGCTGAAATTCCAGTGTGGTACCTCGGCTTGCAGGTTCTTTTGGGCTCCTTCCGTACTGACCGGTGATAAAGCCATTTTAATTTCAAGCACTTCACCGGCAGCCATATCAAAGTCAAAATAAGCCCGCAGGTTATGGCCGGCCATTTCCGGAAAGTTTTCAGTTTGATCAAATTGCCGGTAAAAGCCGTCGTAGATGACCTTGTCGTATTTTTTATGCCCGTAGTGCTTGAATGGTTTCGAGAATTGCATGGCAAAATATTCCATTCGTGTTCGAGCCCATCCCTTGGTCTGCCGGTAGCCGGTTACCAGTGAATCATTCTCCACCCGGATAAAGGTCCATACATTTTTATTGTCGTGATAATACACATCGTAAACCATATCCAGAATTATGTGGGCATCACGGCTCTCGGGGAACGTATACCGGTGATACCCGACCCGGTCGCTGGCCGTAATTTCGGCATGGATGCCGTAGCTTTTCAGATCTACCGCATAATAGCCCGGCGATGCTTCTTCCTGATCGTGGGCAAACACCGAATAAAATCCCTTGCCTCCATCCGATGTTTCCATGGGGTCCAAAACCAAAGGTCCGGTGGTAGGCATCACCAGAAAGTCGCCCAGGTCCGAGTGACCTGTCCCGCTGAAATTAGTATGTGCGAATCCAATGATGGTGGAATCCTGGTACTGATAGCCTGCACAATATTCGTAGGTTTCTTTGTTGTAACTCCCATCCTCCAGGTACATGGGTTGAAAATTGGTTTGCGGACTTAATTGTACCATCCCGAACGGGGCAGTCGCTCCTGGAAAAACATGGCCCATTTTGCTGGTACCGATACGCGGGTTAACGAATTGCGTATAATCTTCCGTTGGGCTTACTGCAGGAGTTTCGGGTTGACCCGTATCGGAGCAGGAGGAAAAAAAGAGGGCTGTAAGAATGGAAACAACAAATGGTCTCATGGCGATGGATCAATCTATGGTTATTGGAATGGAGTCCAAAATAGTGATTTACCCTCTTTGTAAGACGTTCGATTTGTAGGGGCATACATCCTTTGAAGGAAGACGACACCTGAATTCGACTTCAAAGTTTAAGTATGGTAAATGTGCGCTTCAGTGAACCGCTCTCCACGATGACGAAATAAGTACCTTTCGGATAGAGGCTTAAATCCACGGATAATTCTGATTGCTGCATGTAATGGGATGTCCTAAGGAGGCGTAATGATTGGGAATATAAGGTGATTTTCAGGTTCTTCGGATCTTCCATTTTAATTTGCAAAACATCATTAGCCGGGTTGGGATAGAGCGTGATCTTCGAGATGTCAGTCGCAGTGTAGTTAGAGGTAAGATTAAAAGCAGAGATCGTTTCAGCGATACGCCGGAGCAGGGATAGGGATCCGGCCTGGTCTTGTCCGATTTCCCAGATCATCACCCCGCCGGTCTCGTGAAGTGCCAGCTTGGTTTTATCGGTAATGGTAGGTAGACCGTTGTAATAGATTGCTCCGACCTGGTCGGTCTGAGCATAAGCGCTGTCCCGGGTTACCATATCGCCATAGGTGACCGAAACGATGTGATCCGGGTTTGTAAAATCGTAACCATAAAAGGGTACTCCCAGGGTCATCCTGTCTTTGGTTAAACCTTGCTGGGTCCAGTAGTCGATGGAGCTGACGGCATACGAATAGGGTGAATGGGGGCCCGGATCATTGGGTGTCCATGGACCGGTGAGATCATACACCATAAGATTGATCCAGTCAAATGCGGCAAGGGCTTCGGAGGTGATCTGCGGATAGCGATATCCACCGGGCAAGGCGGCTGTCAGCTTGAAACCGTGGTGCGCAAGGGAATCTTTTAACGCCACCACGAACCCACTGTAATCATCGTTGACGTTATCCCATTCCAGGTCCACATCGACGCCCTGGAGCTGGTGTTGATAAACATAACGGATGATGCCGTGGATGAATGTCGGGCGGCCGTCCGGAGTAATCCGGTCTTGCCAGTCGGTAAGTTGTGCCGAGGCGCCGGCCAGTGAGATAAAAACTTCAACGTTTTCGGTATGGGCTTTCTTGATGACCTCATCTATGGAGACTCCATCGGTCATCAGGTTTCCTTCCATATCCGGATTGGCGAAAGCAATATTCAGGTGCGTAAGCTGGTCCAGCCGGATGGACTCTATTGTTTCAAAATGATCTGTCAACAGGTAACCGACGGTTTTAAAGGGTTGCGCTGATAAAGTGGAGACTGTACAGAACGCGAGGCAAAGGATTATGATGTTTCGGATAAAAGTCATGAGTTTAAATACATGGCTTAAATGCAACCAGTAAGCCATAAAGCTATTGAATTAACAGCAATACCCCAGCATGATCTCAAAGCCTTTGCTTGCACGCAGGGCCCAGATGGTATGGCCATTCGAACGCATCATTCTATCACTTCATTTACTTCTTAGAGTAATAATAGTCCAGCGATATAATAAACGGTGGTGGCTAACAGGGGCACCCTGAAATTGTCGTTAAAAGGCTTGTCCATAATTTCAGCGGCTGCCGCAAAAAATACCGTCAGGCTGGCAATCCCGAAGTTCGTGTCCGGGAAAAGTAGCATGGTCATCATGCCCGCAACAAAAAATGCCAGTGACCCTTCTACGGTCTTTTGACTTCCGGGCCAAAAGTGCCTGCCAATCCATTTGCCGATAACAGCAGCCATGGCATCACCAATAAGAAACATGATGTAGCAGGCGATCATGATATTTTTCGGGAACAGGATGATCAAAAGCGCCAATGACCACAGTACCCAGGTTGCTCCCACGAAATGGATGCGATTGCCAGTACTTGCTAATTCTTCCTGTCTCATCAGAAATGAAAACTTTTTTTGAAGAGCCAGAGCGAGAGGATTGGAGTGGATCCGTAGCCATTCAAACAGACCGGCCAGGACGGAGAGGGCTATGAAAAATCCAAAAATGACCGGTCTGGAAAAGGATTGGTACAGGACTAACAGCAAAAGGGCCATCAGCAAGTGGATGGCCTTGCGTTGCAACTCAGCTTTAATCGGCAATCTTGTTTTCAAGTTATATGGCTTGATGGTACCGGATAAATTCACCCGGAAAATACGGCTTGAAATGGATAATCGGTCAATTTTAATTTAATTCAAGATTTATCAATTCCATGATGTTATTCATGATATCATGGATGCCATTGGACTGTGCATTGAGGTAAGCAAGATGACTGATGGTGGCCGCCATATGATTTTCCAACTTTTTGATCACTTGTACATCAGGTTGTTGCATATTTATAGATGAATTTCCGATTTCATTGTTATAACGATATTTTTCATCGATCAAAGGATAACTTATATCGCTAAGCAGGATACGGTTATTGATAATATTTCGGTAATTAAAGTGTTCATAAAGAAAAGGTCTTAATTCATTGTAATTAAAATCCCTGTAATTGTTTTCAGTTTCTTTATAATCCGTTATGATGCCTTCCCAATTGGAAAGCATATTGTTTAAAGAGTCATTTTGGATCAAAGAAAGTTTGCCCGCCTGGATCAGTTGGCTCATGATACCGTTGACTGGATCAAAGGTAAAGACAGAGATAGCGGTCCCAAGGAGACTATCCAGTTTGGTCTCATTCTGCGTGAGTTGTTTTGCATCAATTAACTGAATGATATTCAATATCGAAATAAGTTCATTATTCCTTCGAGTTATTTTTTCCAGCAGCTGCTTGTCGTTAAGCTGGAATTCATTATTGACCTGTTCCAGCAATTTTCTTTCTTCGTTTCGCTCGATTCGATCGCTATTCCAGTTATTGACCTGTAAAGCAATCAGGATACCGATTACCACCAGAATAATTTCTCCGATGGCATATTTCAGGTATTTGACAAACTTGTTGTCAACCAGGTATCGACGTCTCGTATTTCCGAAAATTTTTATCAAGCTTCAATTATTATATTGAAAGGCAATGAAAGTATATGACAACTTCCTGCAGTATTTCACCAGCGATTTAGGAAGGCCTACGCAACATCGGTTTTTATCCATCAAATTGCTGCTAAGGTTCTTGAAGAAAGTTACCATTTCAAGGATAAACGTTTCATGGTTTTGAATACACTTCTAAAATTAAAATTATCCACTGGTATTTCCTATGCCAATTGCCTCTCCGTCCATTTGCCGATAACAGCAGCCATGGCATCACCAATAAGAAACATGATGTAGCAGGCGATCATGATATTTTTCGGGAACAGGATGATCAAAAGCGCCAATGACCACAGTACCCAGGTTGCTCCCACGAAATGGATGCGATTGCCAGTACTTGCTAATTCTTCCTGTCTCATCAGAAATGAAAACTTTTTTTGAAGAGCCAGAGCGAGAGGATTGGAGTGGATCCGTAGCCATTCAAACAGACCGGCCAGGACGGAGAGGGCTATGAAAAATCCAAAAATGACCGGTCTGGAAAAGGATTGGTACAGGACTAACAGCAAAAGGGCCATCAGCAAGTGGATGGCCTTGCGTTGCAACTCAGCTTTAATCGGCAATCTTGTTTTCAAGTTATATGTCTTGATGGTACCGGATTATTTCAACTGGAAAATATAGCTTGAAAATGGATATTCGATCAAGTTGAATTTAATTCTTGGTATAGATTGTACGCCACAAAGTATAACCAATTGTGCCGGAATAGATCATTGGATGCATGATTCCGGCAAGAAATACCTTTCGTTGTGGAGGGCTACTTCTTTTTTTCCCGGACATACATCGTTGCATAATACAGTGTCATGTATTCAATACTGTCAAAAGTGAATGCAATGAGTGTTTTTTGTTCGACGCTATTGTCAACTTCTGCCGCTTTTAAGAAGTCAGACCACCAGGGAATAATGGTTGCCAGGTCTTCGTTGATTACCTTGCGGACAGCTGTGCCAATGACGCTATTTTCAATGGACACTTCATCCTTCAATCGTTCGGCGACCCACTGGATCATCAAATCGTTTGCTGTCAAATTTGCCGGTTCTTTTTCCGGAGGAGCATTGGTGTCCAGCGGAAATGGATTGAACTCAGGCGGGACCCTGGACACATAGGTGACCCGGTGCAGAATACGCCAGGCAGGATTTGGATTGGCCTTGGCTTCTTTTAATGCGGCAGCCATGGGGTCATCCGACAGGTTTAACCAGCTGGGGTCAACAATTGATTTGGACTCGTCAAAAAAGTCGTCAAAATTTTGGGTATTCGGAGATAAATAGAAGCTCATGAACCGGTAGGCATTTACCTTGCCCGGCATGTCTTCTTCGGAGTACAACAGTTCCTTTTGATTGATAAACGCCTTGAGAAAGCCTTCCGGGCTCGCAGCCACATCCAATGCAAACTTATTGGTGGTAGATTTGGATTTTTGAACATTAATGGTGAAATCCGTTCCTCCCATCAAACTCAGACTGTAATAGGCGCCGATAACCGCACCGAATCCAAACATAAACTTGCCTTCCGATGTCAATCCCAGGGACCATTTTATGGAATAGGACCCATTATGACTTTCCTGTCGAACGCTCATCGCCGACTCTTTTTCGGAATACAATCCGCCGGCGGCAGTCCATACATAATTATTGATCAGGTCGGTTCGTGGCCTCCCCTCCTCAAAATTGAAAATAGGATTGTTGGCTTCCAACGCACTCAGGTCATCCTGCTGACTCTGCCCTCGATCTACTGCATTGAATTGCTGATAATAAGCCAATAAGTCCATTTCCTTTTTCTCGATCCTGCGTCTTAAGGAATAAGCTTCTACAGGCTTAAAGTAGGAGTCGCGCTGAACATCCGCATTAGGGTAGTCCTTATCGGTCAGCAAGCCCACTTTTCCATCCAGGGTGCCATTTTTAATGTATTTGGGATTGATTGGAAAATGAATGATGTTTTTATCCGGAGGTATGTCCAGGTTTGGGATGACGGTAAATCCTACCATCGCACCGGTTGAATCCAGGTATAAGGCATACATATCAGCCGTACGGGAGATCACCAGGGCATAACCGGTATTGTCCGGAATAAATCTCCGCTCTTTGGTAAATTTTTCCCAATCGCTGTCTTTGGCTTCCCAGGCGCCGGAGTTTGCCATCTTATTGGTCGCAAGTTTTGAGAGTCCGTAGCTGGACCCTGATTGGTTGGTTTGGGCTGTGGCCCAGTCCGTGGTAGCTGCAACCCCGATTTTAAATTCTATTTTAGAAAGATCCCAGGATAAGATGGGCACTTTCCGTTCATCATTGAGCGCAAACCCGCCTTTGATACCAAAAGAGAGACTATTGCCATCTTTTCGGCTGGAAGAAAATGAGATCGTAGTATCCTCAGCTTCCGTAAGACTAACGGTGGAAATGTTGCTATAGCGCAAATAGCCGGTGGCGCTATTGTAATAGGGCAGTGTCAGATTTTCACTGGGTATTGGGGGAGCGCCTTCGATGAATCCGATCAAGGATGGTTTGGTTTGAACCTGACCGAGATAAACCTGATTGAGGTCTCCGATCTTGAAATTATTTTCCCGCTGGACGATCTGATCCTGGTCAATGTAAATGTAACACCGCTTGTAAATGCTGAAGAGCTCTTTTTTGTAATTGTATTGAGAATCGGCATATTCGATGACCGTAACGCCCTGCTGGATGGATTTTGAGAAATTGGTCTTTTTGCCTCCTAAAGCATTCGTGACAATGCCTGCCTCATTATTAATGGGCGCATCGGAATTGTCCCAGGTAGGCAGCTTGTCGGCAGGATTCAGTTTAAAGAATTCTCCGTCATTTCCCTTACCGGTATTATCATAGGCGATTTTACCGGATCCATCCTGAAAGCGCCAATAACCGGCAAGATTATTTTCTCTTCCTGTCAGAATACGCTCCTTATTATCCTTGATCTGCTCCAGTGTGCGGACCTCCGACCAGATCCTTAATTCATCAATCCGGCCATTGAGCAGATTGTTGTATCCGCCATTGTCATTGAGCATGTTGCCAATGGTGATCTGGGATTTACCATAACCATCAAGCAAATTGAGCGCTACTGGCTCAATCGGCACGATGCGGCCATTGATCGTAATCTGCAGCTTGGAATTTTCAAGGTACAAGAACCAGAGATCCCGGTTGCTGAGTAAGGCATTGTTGTCGGATTCGTTATCAAATGCGGTCCGGCCCTGCTGTTCGCTGAAATACCAGGCGGAGATCAATCCATCACCATTGAGGACGGGAGTGACCATTTCATAATTGCTCTTGATAGCTACCGCGCTCAAGGGTGTTTTCCATAGACGTAAATCAGATAATTTGCCGGAATAATATTGTTGGTTCGGCGCCAATCCATCGGGTTTGGTGCGGCCAATATTGGCATTGATTGAAGTCTGATTGATGGAAATGTCCCCATACATTTTAGGGCTTTCGTAGCCAAGTCCGGAAGGCCGGCCATTAACATAGATTTGCCCGTAGAGGGTAAATTCATTGACGGATTTTTCTTCGTTTATTTTCAGGACTTTCGATTGGATGTCAATCGTGGCTGCCAGATAATAGGCCGTATTCAGTTTTATCTCGTCTGCACCGGTGATCGTAAAGTACAATTCATTGACGGGGGCCGGATCCTTGGTATTCTCATTTAAGGTGCGACCCGATATTTTGACCGTCAGATAAGGCCTTCCAATGCCGTTTAACCCAAATTCGTAGGATTGCTCGCTGAGATCATTTCCGTACTTGCTGAAGATAACCTGATTGGCTCCGTATGTTCTCTGGGCAGGAATAATCCAGGCTTCGATGGTCAGGCCGGTGTCTACATTCAGACTGTCTTCATTGCCGCAATCCCCGAAGGCCTGATTGGTCAGCTCAATGCCATAGTGCTCGCTGTATATGCCAGAAATATGATTCCAGGCTGCAGTGGAAAGCAAGGCTTGGCTGGTCATCACGGCCTTATTCCGGACGGCAAAATATGCCGGGCAAAAGACACCCGGAAAAGACCAGATGGCGTGTCCGGTTATTCCTACATTGTAATAATTGCTGGTGATGACCGCATCGTTTTTGATCCCTTTGGTGTCGGAGTCGAGACGATACAACAGGATCAACCCTTCATCGTCCGGTAGCAGCGAAAGATTATACCGGTCTGCCACATCCGCAGGCATCAGTAATCGGTTCCAGATAGCGATTTGATTCATTTCCATTTGAAATGGAATCGTTTCGTTATTCCCGATGATCAATTCGCATTTAAAAGGCACCGGGGTGTCCTCGGGGTATTCAAAAGTGTTGTCCAGATTCCCATCATGGTATAGGGTTATTGTTTTACCGGTGCGCGTCAATGCGATCTGAGTCCAGACTTTATCAGCCAATTGTTTGTTAAACGGTTTCTGGAAGTGCACGGTATTGTTTTTCAACAGCTCAAACAGCAGGGTCCCATCCGACTTGACGGTCAGTCTCTGGGTCGAGTAGTTTGCGTCGGCCGGGATGATTGTGTATATGGCACCTCCTGTTTCACCTGCAGTTGCGCGATCTGGTTTGACGTAAAAGCTAAAAGAATATTGATCGTATCCGAAAATGGTCTTATCCAAATCGGTGACATCTTTATTGGTAACGACGATCGACCCCGGGCCGTTTGGCTGGCTTTGCAAAAACTTCAGACAGGTACTGTAAGTAGTACCCAGCATGTATTGGGCAGTGTCTGTTTCGTTTTTATGATTGGCATGTACGATTCGGGGAAAAGAAATATCGGACAAGGCCATACTTCCCTCGATGGCATGGAGGTTTACCCAGCTTTCGATGCTCAGGCTACCGGGAATTTCCAGTGCTTTATTTGATATTTTATTTTCCGTGATTTTAATTCCGGACCGGGGTTGGTCGATGGCAACGCTGTAATGCGGGCTTTCAGCTATCCAACCACCATCACGGCCGGGTTGCAAAAGTATACCGGATTGAGTTTTTTGGATCGTAGCCGGAAAACCATTATCCGGCGCTCCATTCGGATAGACCCCAAATAGCAGTGAACCGTTTTTTAATTGGGCTACCTCACCCCCGGAATCCACTTTTTGAATCTTTTTACCGGTTGCTTTAAATGGCCGGATGGTCCCGGTAGCATTCAGTTTGAATACATCCAAAAAAGAGGTAATTGCATACAAACTGGCTGGCTTCGTAATTTCATTATTTTGAATTTCCAGGGAATTGGTTTTTTCGTAAAAATTCAAATATTTAGCCACCTCTTTCTGTTCATTGTTGCCGCCTTTAAGAATGGCTTTAATGAATTCATCCGATTTTCTGGGAATGTTTTTCCAGGTTGCTAAAATATCCCCGGAACCTTTCATGGATAAAGTGAATGTAGCATTACAGGCGGGCTTGGCCGGATTGGGTTTTTCTGCATCTTCAATTTTGATCGTTAGGCCGGATATTTTATCCTCATCTAAAATGACGAGTATTGACTGCTTGCCAGCCGGAATGTTATAAAATTGAGCGCCATTCTTTTCCGTGTTATCGGGGTTTTCATACGAATAGACCGAAGAAGACCCGTTGATGGTTTTTACAAATTCTTCGACTTCGGTGGATACATTTTTTAGCTTTTTGCTAAATGTGCCGGAGCTCGACGCATCCCGGTATCGCACCGTCAAATTGACGTCACAGGTATTTGGTGAATTTCCTGCTGTAACATCAATGGAGTCAAAAATATATTCCTCGACATTGCGGCTTACCAGCTGGAGCAATCCTTTCTGGTTCTCTACCCCGACCGCTTCGAAATGCTGATTCCGTTTTCCATGGTAATCGAAAAATACCCGTTCACCGGTAAGCAGGCGAGGATCCGTAGTTTCATTGAGGGAGTTGCCGTTCAGGACCTCCAGCATGTAATTCAGATGCCCGGGCATGCCCAGCCAATTTTCACTTGCCCCCTGGTTGTCATCCAGAAATATGGAAAATAATTGAGATGCCGGATCCAGTGAAAATTTGATTTTGGAATGATTGAATGCAGTCCCGGTCTGGCGGGAAGACAAGACCACAAGTCCCGTTTGATTTTTAACATCACCGGCTCCTTTGGCTTCCCAATCGATCCCATAATGGGCTCTGGAATTAGAGGTGTCGTACTGCGCGACCAGAAATTGATCGTTTATACCCTGATAATAAAGGTGGATGTACCCGTCCGCACTGGTGAGCAGAAATGGACGGGACGCTTCTTTGATCCCGCCAAAATTGGAAAACCGCCCTGTGGACTCAGGCACGATGGCTCCGGCATAAAAAGTCAAGCCCTGTTCGTTCACGTAGGAGGTGGGCGCTGAAACCGGGATCAATGGGGAAGAGCCGGACACCCAGTTGGATCCGGATAAGTGGCCCTGACGCGATTGATTTTTTGTGATGCTCCGGATGTCAGTTCCTATGCCTTCATCCAGCGGGTAATAAGCTACCAGGGTGTCCATACTTTTGGCTACCGCTTCCGGAATCCGGGTATACATGTATTTTATTGCCGCTTCTTCCTGGTTGGATGACCAGATACGGACTTCGTTTAATTCACCGGAAAAGCTGCCAAAAGTTTTTCCTCCGATACAATCCAGTGGAGTGGCTACCGGGACAGCACCGGAAAAATCATCCCCGGTCATTTCTATTACACTGCCGTTGATCAGCACTTTGTAGGCGCCCTGATCAAATATAACCAGGACATTATTCCAGGAATTGGTGTTGAAAGCATTGCTTTTGGACGTCAGTTGTAAAAATTTCGTTCCGGTCCCAAAGCCAACAGCCACTTTGTATTTGTCGACCACCCAGATGGACGGTGGTCGTGTTTCCAGCTTGATTTTATCGTTAGCAGTACCCAAAACAACCTTTTCGGAAGGATCTTTGGAAGTCGGGTAGATCCAGGCTTGTTGGGTAAACGACTTTCCCAGGACTATGGGGTCTCCGGTAAGATCGGCCCATCCGTTGCCGTTAAATTCCAGTGAAAAAGGCGCGTGGTTCACTGGTCCCAGAGGAATGGTATTGATCGGAACACCTCCTGTTTTTTCCGGAAATGACAGTGTGCCGAACCGGGAGATGGCACTATCCAGGGTGGCGACGAAATTCTTTTGATGCTCATCCTGCAGTTGAACGACGAGGAGCAGACGAAATGTCTGTTGCAATTTCAAAACGGTGGAATCACTGGTTTCGACCGGTTCTTGTTTTGTGTACACCGTAGCGCTGGGAGGACCGATCAACCGGACCGGTTTTTCAGCAAGTAAAAAGTCTAATGCGCGATCGGGCTTGATCCAGTGGGTCACCGGATCGATTTGCCCCGGCAAAAATTGAAACCATCCGCTATCGGTGCGGGCAATGTTGTAGGATAAAAATTGATGCGATACAAGGTCTGCGATAAAAAACTGCCAATGCAATACTTCGGATTGATCCGTGGGTAAGAAATTCACTGTAAAATATCCGTTGGTCAGGTCCAGTTTATTTGCATGACCAAATGGTAATTCGTAAATGGGCTCGATAAATGGTTTGCCATCCTGATTGATAAATGATTGGGTGTCTTTTTCGCTTCCCGGGGTATCGGGTTTACCGGAATTTTTAAATCGCACTTCCCACGCCGGCTGCAATTCCGTTCGCGTGGCTGCATTTACTTTTTCATTGGGTATTTCAACCAGAATATAGCGATTGACGTAGAGCGATTGTGAGCCGGAGCGGATGATGTAGATATATTGCTGATCGGTCACTACCTGGAAAAAGCCGGTACTGACGACTTTGCGTTTTACCCTGAGCATATTCCACCCGGCCAGGCTTACCTCATCCGGAAAAGTTACGGCACTGTATCCGTCCCAATTTTCATCGTTGCCGGTATTTTCGATTTGCATGCTCAGGACATTATAAAACAGTTGGTCTCCTTCCTGGTCTGAACCTTTTTGGCTGACGAAATAAATGACCTTTCCCTTGTGGTTCAGGGAAAGCGGGTTGCTGAATTTAGCGATCATGGTTTGGGTTATGTTTTTATCAATGAATTAAGATCAATGGACGTGGGCAGTCCGGATTAGCTCCGGCATTTTATATACATTTTCAGGTAGATGTTTTTGGGTCGTGTTTCTTTATCACCGCCGCTCGTGCAGGTATTTTGTTTGTAAGGATTATTATTGCCAGGTCCGGTGTGTCCGGAAACAGTTTCACCGTGGGTGACATGTGATTTTATTGGGAGATGACCGACAGTAGCGCGGAATGGTTTGTCTCCGGGTTTTTTGGTTGTATATTCCTGCTGTGCCCCCACCTGTTCATTGAGGGATCCGCGCAAAAACTGACCGGCATAATTTGGAAGGTTAAACTGGCCGGGCTGCGCATTTTTTGAATAAATGTCCTGGATGGCTTCGTAAAGTTCCGGATAGTTCGACTGGTCAAGTTGCCGGCCGTCGCACAGCAGCCAGCCGTCGTTTTCCGGAAGATCGACCGCACTAAATAGAATTCCGCCGACCGGATATTGATCTGTTTTTGCTCGGAACATGACGATGGTGTTTTAAGGTTAAATGAATTTGATGTACCAATCCACTGCATAATTGACGGGTCTCGTTTCTGCGTCACCCCCGGATTCGGTGACATTCACATCAACCCCTCCGGCGTTCCAGTCCAGTGTCGTTTTGACCAGGCCGTCCATAGCCATTTTTCCTTCTGAGTAGGGTAGGCGCGGTATTTTGGTAAAAAAACCGGCAGATAGGGGATAGCCTGTGGCATCCATTTGTGCCGATCCGACTTTATCTCCGGCGTTTCCCCGGTCTCCTTCAGGACGATCCGGAAATGGAGGTGTGCGTTTGTCAGCGTCCGGATCCCGCCGGAATTCAGGTGCCTGGCTGTCTACCCCGCGCAGGAACTGGCCCTGATAATCCGGAAGATTGAAATATCCTTCTTTGGGCTTGCCGTGAACATATTGGATGGCATTGAATAAATTTTGAAATTGACCGACTATCGGAAGCGCCTGTCCCATGCATTTGATGTACTGCTGTTCGATGATCGTGTTGGCCATTCCGGCAAAGGGAATAATGGATCCGATCGGGAGCATTACCGGGTCATTGTATTGATCCAGCCGGCTTTTTTTGATCAGGTAATGGACGTATTTGTTTTTAGGCCTGGTTTCCAGATCGCCCCCGCTGCCGTCGGTCCAGGCACCGGTGTCGTCTTCACCTGCATAGCCACTGCGGCCGGCATCGGTTGCAGCGTCTAGTTTCATCGACACAATGTCATTGTTGGAAATGGTAGCCTGAAAAGGATTCCGCGGTACACCGGTGGCGTATTCCTGGTAAGAGCCGATGGTATTGCCGGTATTTCCGCCGGCCATTAAGGCTTTTCTGGAATCCGCGTCAGGGTCAGCACCGCTACTGCCGTTTACGCCGCGGATAAATAAGCCCCGCAGATCAGGGATGTTATAAACCCCTTTAGCCTGGGATCCGAAGAAAGTTTTGATTTCAGCAAATAATTCGGCATTTTCCGATTCGTCGAATTCACGGCCGTCACACAGAAGCCAACCTGATTTTTCCAGGGCTTCGTATTGTTCGGCAACTTCGCCGGAGTAGGCAATCACAGTGCCGACCGGAACAAATTTGGGATCCATAAGGTATCGTAATTTATTGGGGTTATAGAATTTGCTCTTTCAAAAATTGGAGGCGAAAATCATTTTCTTTTTTTAATGGATAGACGGAATTGATTATGCGGAATAAATTGAGTATCGCCTCCCGGGGGTTCTCATTTAAAACGGCGTGCGTGGCTGCTGCAGCGGCTATCATTTTCTCATTTCCCGAGCCATGCATTTCGACCAGAAAATGGCTACAGTAACGTTGATGATGTTTTAAATTACCCAGGCTTAATTTTCCTTTCGACCAATCTGCTTTGATTTTTAATAGGGATGGATACCGGAAATCGATGTAGACCCCTTCTTCGGCTAAACGAGTGTGGAAATTGTGGCAAAAATAGATAGCTAATTCATGAATAAAGCCGGGCGGAAGCAACTCTACTCTTAATATTGTCCAAAGGATAAAATGGGGATTTATTTTCCAGTTTAACACGTCTGCTACAGTTCCTTCGGTGCGATTTGAAAATCCGGCCCAGGCCTTAAAATCGGATTCCGTGTTGATTTTCATTAATTTTTTCTGATCCGTTGCCGAAGTGTAAAAACTGAACCGCTTGCGTGAAGCCATCAATCCTGTGTAGGCATTCCAATGAATTAAATTCCGGTAGGTAATGCGGTTTCGACTTATTTCTTTTCTGGTTTTTTTTGAGAGCTGCATGGACGATGGTTAAATTGGTTAATTGGCATCGATATAAACGTATCCTACGAAAGGCAAATCCCTTCATAAGCGTAATTAATAGCTTACCTGCTCAATTCAGATCCATTATGAATTAAGAACCATCACAAATTGACAGCTTTGGGCATTTCTTATAGAATCGCTGAATTTGCTTTTCCGGGTGAACCTGTTTGGTGGAATAAATAAAAAGATAATTGGTACAGGCCAGCCCTTTTCAGATGTAAAGTGCCTAAGGTAAAACAAATGAATCTACGGATCAAGCCCTTTGTTTTGAATCGGTAATAATTTTGACCGATCATGAGTCCTGAATTGAGATTAAATGCAAGTCGACTCCGTGGACAAGAGGAGATGAAGGGTTGCGTTGGTAGTTGTATGCAAAAAAGGCCCCATGCGCTTTTACATGGTGCCCTTGTTGTTTCCCTGGTAACCGATTGGATCAAAACCAGGATAAGAGTCGTTAATCAGGCTGTTTAACGTAGATGGTTGGTAACATGCTTTTTTATAAGCAATAGCAACTACATTAACTGTAAATCGGAAGGCTGATTGTTTCAAGGGAAGGCCTGTCTTCTATTCGGAAATTTGGATTTCGATGGCACCCTGGTCACCGGCATCCCCGTATTTTGCTTTCGCTTCGACCGCTGTCAGACGATACACTTTGTAAGCATGATCCACCAGGGTCAGGTAAGTACCTGGATCGACTTTTTTGCCATTGAAGATCAAAAGGTGGATGGGGCCCAGGAACTTAAAGTCCCCTTCTCCTGAGAAATGATTTTTTTCAATGTCCACTTTGACTTTACCCCTGAAATACAATTCCTGGTCTTCGTTCGACCAGAATAATTTCGATGCGTAAAATGTTCCGGCTTCCGCACGGGTGGCCGGCTCGGTGGTACTGGAAGCAGCTTCCTCGGTAGCATGCCCGGTTGGAATGCGATTCGCTTGTTGGTGATCGACCATACGCACTTCCGGACGGGCCTGCTGGGCTTTTGCGGGCGCTACCGGACTGAGCAACAGGCTGGAAGTTGCCAGGAACATAGTGGATAATGATTTCAGATTTTTCATACGCAATTGTTTTAGGTTTTCATTGATCATGACGGGATCAAGCTGAAAGGTGGCAGTTTGCGTACGATTATTTTTGATGGCTGGAGATGCTACGGAACCATTTGCATCGGTCATTTCAGCGGTTTGGGAATTGCTTTTGGATGGTGACTCGGTAACGGACACTTCCTGCACATTGGGTAAAGGCTGCAGGAGGCTGGATTTATCGGAGGGTATAGGGCGAAGTACGGAAACCACCAATACGCCGGTCAAGCAGATCGCGGCTATGGTTCCAATGCTGCTCGCTGAGGACCAGATCATGGCGCCGGGTAGCGGGCCGTTTAAAGTGTGTTGCAACACATTGCTTACCGGTAGCTGAAAATGTTTCCACTGGTGGCGATACAATGATTCCAGCCGGTAGGATAAGAGCAGGCCCAACAGTCCTTTGCGCGATTTATCTTGCTTGTCTGCTGCTTTTTGCAGGATAAGGTCTTTGAGTTTTTTACGCGCACGGGCAAGATGGGATTTTGAGGTGCCGGGACTAATGCCTAACAGTTGGGCTATTCGTTGATGGGTGCAGTTATCCACTACATAAAGGTTAAAAACCAGCCGGTGATGCTCAGGCAATTCGTTGATTGTGGCCAGCAGATCCGCTTCGGAGAGGTTGGCGATCCCTCCGGTTGTGGTTCCATATCCGGAGTCTTCCGCAAGGTATGGATCAGGAAGTGTGATTTCGGTATGATTGGTTCTTCGCTGATCCCGCAGGTGCTGTAGTATATGATTGATGGTAATGCGTCGAAGCCAGGCGTCAGGGCTGCCCTTGCCCCGGTAGGAATCGATATGATCCATGGCCTTCAGAAAGGCTTCATGGGCCAGATCTTCTGCCAACGCCCGGTTCAACGTATAGCGGTAGCCAATCCCGATGAGGGTGCCGATGTTCTTCCGGTACAAGTCTTCCCAGAATTTGGATGCTTTATCCTTCAACGCGCCGTTTGTTTCTATAAAGATGCAAAAAAGGGTAAAGGGTGGCAGTTG
>ERZ795053.1749-NODE-1749-length-27099-cov-6.492863_pt1 | contig 27099 bp, 23 predicted proteins | sample MGYA00375137_ERZ795053 | MGnify/ENA primary metagenome ERZ795053 (study PRJEB30182, sample SAMN05720284) | activated sludge metagenome | isolation source: Anaerobic digester | place: Hong Kong | collected 2014-12-17 ...
AACCCCCCGGGCGCCCCACCCCCCACCCCAACCCCCAACCCCCACGAACTTCTGGGGCGATGGCGCCCGGGTCGGGCGCGTTGGCGCCAGAAGTTCGGGTTTGGGGGATCCCCGCGCTCGAACTTCTGGGGCGATGGCGCCCGGGTCGGGCGCGTTGGCGCCAGAAGTTCGGTGGCTTGCGTTCGGGGGGATGACGCCGAGGCGACCGGCCTCGTAGTCGGCGAACGCCTGCTGGAGCTCGGCGCGGGTGTTCATCACGAACGGTCCCTGCCAGGCCACCGGCTCGCCGATGCGCTGACCACCGAGCACGAGCACGTCGAACGCCTCGGTCCGCGCGTCGGGGCTCGGCGAGCCGCCGAGGGTGAGCACGTCGCCGGGTGCGGTGACGGCCAGCTGGCCGGTCTGCAGCGGACGGGCGTCGGGGCCCACCGTGCCGGCCCCCGACAGGCCGTAGACGAGCCCGTTGAACGAGGTGGGCCACGGGAGGCGCACCTGGGCGCCGGGCGACACCGTCAGATGGAGCATCGTGATGGGCGAGTGGGTGGCGCCGGGGCCTCGGTGGCCGCCGACGTCGCCGGCGATGACCCGGATCAGCGCACCGCCGTCGGGCGAGCTCAGGAGCACGACGTCGTCGGGCTCGAGGCCCTGGTAGCGGGGCTCGATCATCTTGTCGGCGGCCGGCAGGTTCACCCACAGCTGGAGGCCGTGGAAGAGCCCGCCCGACAGCACGAGCGACTCCGGCGGGGTCTCGATGTGGAGGAGGCCGCGTCCGGCGGTCATCCACTGCGTGGCACCGTCGCTGATCACGCCGCCGCCGCCGTGGCTGTCCTGGTGCACGAAGGTGCCGTCGAGGATGTAGGTCACGGTCTCGAACCCGCGATGGGGGTGCCAGGGCGTTCCCTTGGGCTCGCCCGGGGCGTACTCCACCTCGCCCATCTGGTCGAGGTGGATGAAGGGATCGAGCTCGGCGAGGTCCACGCCGGCGAAGGCCCGGCGGACCGGGAAGCCCTCGCCCTCGTAGCCCGACGGGGCCGTGGTCACCTGCTTGACCTTGCGGTCGGTGCTGCGCGCGGCGTCGGGCTCGGCGAGGCGGGGGAGGGTGAGGAGGTCGTCGACGGTCACGGCAGGCATGGGGCTGCTCCTTGTCGCAGGGTGGGCACCTCGCTCCAACATAGTTGATCGCTCAACTATTCCCCTCCACGCCGCTCCCATGTGCGCTCCATGCGCCGGGCCCGACGATCGAGCACGAAGGGTCCCGCCGTCGGGGCCCCCGACCCCGGAGCGAGCCATGACCCCGATCCTGACCATCACCGCGCCCACGACCCTGCGCGATCGCGACCTGCACGTGCTCCACGCGTTCGATCGGGCCGTGCGCCTCCACCTTCGCGACCTCCTCGCCGCGGTGCGGCGCAGCGAGCCCCGCGACCTCGATGCGGCGACCGAGCTGTTGCACTGGACCGACCGATCTCGAACGGTGGTCGTTCGCCACCACGGGGTGATCGACGGTGCGATCGCGCCGCTCCTGGTCGAGGTCGACCCCCTGGCGACCAACCTGGTGGGGGCTGTGCGGGCGGGCCACCGGATCGTGGGCGAGGTACTCGACGACCTGGTCTCGGCGTTGGCTGCCTGGCGCCGGGCCATCGCCGTCGGTGGCGAGGCGGCCGAGCGCTCGTGGCGCGGCACCGTGGTGGCGGTGGAGCGCGCCGTGGTGGCCGTCGACGACCAGGTGGCGCGCGAGCAGGCGACCTTCCAGCCGGCGCTGGTGGCGACCGTGGCGCCCCGGGCGTTCGACGAGGTGCGCGGCGAGCTGCTCCTCCACGCCGACCCGGCGCTGCTGCCGTTCCTCTTCCCGTGGATCGTCCGGGGCGCGGACCCGGTCGAGGAGGAGCGGCTGGTGGCCCAGCTGCCCCGGATGGTCCGCACCGTCCACCGGTTCGTGTGGAAGCCGAGCGCCGCTCGCTCCCATCCCCGCCTGGCCGCGGCGGCCATCGCCGTCGATCGGGGCCTCGTCGAGCCGTCGGCCGCCTGAGCGCGCCCCGCGCGGCCGGCCCGGCGATGGGCCGTTCGGCCCCACTTCGCCCGTCCGCGTCACGAACCGGGGCTTCCTCGCATCTTCCTTGGGGGGATCCGAGCCGCGGGTCCGACGCGGAGGTGCACGGTGGTTCGACGTTCGATGGCCGCAGGCGCGGTGGTGGTGGTGCTGGTGGTGGGCCTGCTCGGCGCCCGCGCCGATGCCCAGTACATCCCGGAGCTGCCGACCACGACCTCGTCGGGGATCCTTCCCGGCGACGTCGACCGTGGCCCGGGCCACGGCGTGGGGTCCGGCGGCGACCTTCCCGTCACGGGCATGGACACGTGGTGGCTGACGAGGGCGGGCGCCGGCCTGCTCGTGGCCGGCGGCATGGTCTTGCTCGGCCCCGCCCGGCGGGGTCGCCGCCATCGGGTGCTGCGCGACGCCCGTGGTCAGGTGTAGGCGGTGGGTCGGTCGCGTCGATCGCCCGGGTCGGAGCGGGTGCCCGACGCGTAGTGCAGCAGCTCGGCCACCGTCTCGGGTGCGTCGAGCAGCAGCACATCCCAGATCAGCTCGTCGTCGAAAGCGGCCTGCAGGGCCTTGGCTCCGGCGCTGCCCCGCCGGGGGACGTCGGTCGTGAGCAGGACGTAGCGGGAGTCGCGACCCTTCTCGTGGAGCTCGTGGCGCAGGACCGCCGCCTTGCCGAGCGCCTTCCAGAGGGTGTCGGTGCGCTCCAGGCCCGGGCGTGAGCTGGAGAAGGCGCCTGACACGTCGAAGATCCACTCGCAGCCGTCGTCGTCGAGCCCGACGAAGTTCGCTTCCACGCCGGCGTCGAACTTCACCTTCGGGCGGAGGCGGTCGAGGAACCCGCAGTGCTCGAGGAGCAGCTCGGCCAGCTCCTGGGCCCGCGTGCCGTCGGCGGTGGCCCGCTGCTGGTAGCCGAGGGCGCGCTCGCCCCCCTCGCGCCGGGCGCGCGTGATCTCCCGGGCGAGCGGTGGCAGCAGCGCCTGCTCGCGCTGCTTGGCATCGAAGCGCACCGCGTCGACCTCGGCGGCGATGCGGTCCCGGGCGGCGGCGGCGTAGGACTCGTCGGTGTCGTAGCCCACCCAGCGCCGACCGAGCTGCACGGCGGCGACGGCGGTGGACCCGGAGCCCATGAACGGATCGAGGACCACGTCGCCCTCGAAGGTGTAGAGCTCGATGAACCGGCGGGGCAGCTCGACGGGGAACGGCGCCGGGTGCCCGACGCGCGTGGCCGACTCCGGGGGGAACTCCCACAGGTCGGTGGTGAGGTCCAGGAACCGGTCCTTGCCGATGGTGCTCTGGTGGGGGAGCCCAGCGGCCGCCCGCTTGGTGGCCGACTGGGCCCGGTCGAAGCGACCCTTGCTGGCGATCACCACCCGCTCCGTGAGGTCGCGCAGCACCGGGTTGGTGGCGCTCTGGAAGCTGCCCCAGGCGCAGTTGCCACCCGCGCCCTTGGCCTTCTGCCAGATCACCTCGCCGCGCAGCAGCAGGCCGAGGCGATCTTGGAGGATCCACGTGACGTCGGCGGCCAGCGAGCGGAACGGCTTGCGCCCGAGGTTGGCGACGTTGACGGCGATGCGCCCGCCGGGCTCGAGCACCCGGGCGCACTCGGCGAAGACGTCGGCGAGCATGTCGAGGTAGGCCGTGTAGTCGGCGGGGATGGACCCCTCGCCGAGGGCCTCCTCGTACGCCTTGCCGGCGAAGTAGGGCGGTGAGGTGACCACGAGGGCCACCGACCCATCGGGCAGCTCGGGCATCTCGCGGGCATCGTGCACCCAGATCTCGTCGGTGACCGGCGCCGGCGCCACCGCATCGTCGCGAGACAGCACCGGGGCGCCGAAGCGCTCGTAGAAGCCCGACGCGTCGTGGTTCTCGCGCCGGCCGACGCCGAAGTTCGACGTGGAGGTCCGCGCTCGCCTCGGTCGATCAGCCATGACCGAACCCTACTGGTGCCCCCTGACAGCGAAGCGGTTCGGACCGCGCGGACGTTCGGTCAGCGGTCCTCGTCGACCGGCGCCAACCCCCCGACCTGGGCGTCGCCGACCTCGGCCTCGATGGCCTCGGCGGCGCCCACCTCCTCGGGCGACAGCTCGCCGGTGGGCGGCTCGTCGTCATCGTCGTCGAAGACCGGGTCGTCGACGAGGTGCATCGCCGCGTCCTCGGCGTCGAGCGGCGCCTCGAGGTCCTGCACCGAGCCCTCGACCGAACCGCCCGAGCCAGCCAGGTCGTCGGGCGAGTAGGGCTCGTCGGCGGCGTCCTGGGGCACGACCTCGGGCTCCTCGCGCGCGGCGCGGGCGATGACGCCCTCGGGCGCCCCGGGGTCGGCGCCGGCGGCCCCGTAGGCCTCGGCACCGATCAGCTGGTCGGGCGGGAACTCGCCCGTGAAGCGGTCGTCGTCGAGGGCTTCGGCTCGGTCCTGCGCATCGCTCATGGCCTTCCCGTTCCCCGCGCGCGGCGGATCCAGCCGCCCGGTGCCGGCCTCAGCGCACCGGTTCGAGCCAGACCACGGCGAGCGGTGGCAGGCTGACCCGGGCTGAGTGGGGTTGGCCGTCGGCACCGGGCCCGTCGGCCTCCACCGCACCGAGGTTGCCCACGCCGGAGCCGCCGTAGTGGCCCGCATCGGTGTTGAGCACCTCGCGCCAGGCCCCGGCGCACGGCAGGCCCACCACGTGGTCGTGGCGCGGGACCGGCGAGAGGTTGGCCAGGCAGGCGAGGTGCTGGCCGTCGGCGCCGATGCGCACGAAGCACGACACGTTCTCGTCCACCCGGTTCTGGAGCCAGGCGAAGCCCTCGGGACTGGCGTCTTGCGACCACAGCGCCGGCCGCTCGCGGTAGGTGCGGTTGAGGTCGCGCACGAGCTGCTGCACGCCCGCGTGGCCCGGATCCTCGAGCAGGTGCCAGTCGAGCGAGGCGTCGTGGTCCCACTCGCGGTCCTGGGCGATCTCGCCGCCCATGAACAGCAGCTGCTTGCCCGGGTGCGCCCACATCCAGGCGTAGAGGGCGCGCAGGTTGGCGAGCTGCTGCCACCGGTCGCCGGGCATCTTTCGCAGCAGCGAGCCCTTGCCGTGCACCACCTCGTCGTGGCTGAGGGGCAGCACGAAGTTCTCCGTGTAGGCGTAGTGCATCCCGAACGTCAGGTCGTGGTGGTGGTGCTGGCGGTGGACGGGCTCGTGGGCGAAGTAGGCGAGGGTGTCGTGCATCCAGCCCATGTTCCACTTGAAGCCGAACCCGAGGCCGCCCTCGTGCACCGGCTTGGACACGCCCGGCCACGCGGTCGACTCCTCGGCGACCGACAGCACGCCGGGGCGCTCCTCGTGCACGTCGATGTTCATCTCCCGCAGGAACGACACCGCCTCGAGGTTCTCGCGGCCGCCGTGCTCGTTGGGGACCCACTCGCCGGCCGCCCGCGAGTAGTCGAGGTACAGCATGGACGCCACGGCGTCGACCCGCAGGCCGTCGACGTGGTACTCGTCGAGCCAGAAGCGGGCGTTGGAGAGCAGGAAGCTCCGCACCCCGCCGCGCCCGTAGTCGAAGACGTAGGTGCCCCAGTCCTGGTGCTCGCCCTTGCGGGGGTCGCCGTGCTCGTAGAGCGGGGTGCCGTCGAAGCGTCCGAGCGCCCACTCGTCCTTCGGGAAGTGGGCGGGCACCCAGTCGAGCAGCACGCCGATGCCGGCGTCGTGGAGCACGTCGACCATGGCCTTGAGGTCGTCGGGCTCGCCCCAGCGGGCGGCGGGGGCGAAGTACGACGTCACCTGGTAGCCCCACGAGCCGGCGAACGGGTGGCCCATGACCGGGAGCAGCTCGACGTGGGTGAACCCGAGGTCGGTCACGTAGGCGGCCAGCTCGGCGGCGGCCTCGCGGAACGAGCGCTCGCGGTGGGGCTCGGCCGGGTCGCGCCGCCACGAGCCGAGGTGGACCTCGTAGATCGACACGGGGCCGTTCCACGGGTCGCTGGCCTCGCGGTCGCGGAGCCAGGCGCCGTCGCCCCACGGGTGCGCCGACGAGTGCACGATCGAGGCCGTCTGGGGCGGCGGCTCGCTGCGCCGGGCCAGGGGATCGGCGTGCTGCACGGTGCGGCCGTCGGGCCCGGTGATGGCGAACTTGTAGCGGTGGCCGAGGCGGGCGTCGGCGCTGGTGGCCACCCAGACGTTGCCGCCCAGGGCGCGCTCCATCGGTGTGGTGGCCTCGTCCCAGAGGTTCCAGTCGCCCACCACGGACACCCGCTGCGCGGCGGGCGCCCACACGGCGAAGCGCACGCCGCCGTCGTCGGGGAGCGGGTGGGCGCCGAGCACCCGGTGCACGTCGAGGTGACGGCCCTCCTCGATCAGGTGGAGGTCGAGCTCGCCCACCAGCGGCGGGATCGTCGCTGCACCGTCGGCCGGGGTGGCGGCCCTCGGTCGACGCTTCGTCGTCCCCTCCTTGGCCGGCGCCTTCTCCTTGGCGGCCGCCTTCTTCTTGGCCTGGGGCTTCTTCGCCTTCGCCTTGGCGGGGTCCTTGGGCTTGGCGTCGTCCTTGGGGGTCATCGCACCGTCCGATCGAGGAGCTGGTCGAGGCCGCGAGCCGGGATCGCCACCCAGTCGGGGCGGTGGGCTCGCTCGTAGGCGAGCTCGTAGACGACCTTCTCCAGCTCGAGCAGGGTGAGCAGGTGGCGGGCGGCAGCCATCGAGCGCGGCAGCAGCCCGGGGTCGACGGTCGCCAGGTAGCCGTCGAGGAACGCGGCGCGCGCCCCGGCCTCCCAGCCCGCCGAGAGCGGTCGGCCGCCGGCGCGCTCGTGGGCGGCGGCGGCGTAGGAGAACGAGCGCAGCATCCCGGCCACGTCGCGCAGCGGCGAGGTCCGCGCCCGCCGCTCGTCGAGCGACCGGGCGGGCTCGCCCTCGAAGTCGAGGATCACCCAGCCGTCGGGGCCCACGACGGTCTGGCCGAGGTGGAGGTCGCCGTGGGTGCGGATGGCGGCCCCGGCGTCGTCGCCGAGGCCCTCGACGGCGTGGGCGATCGCCCCGTGGGCGCGAGGTGGGGTCGACGGGTCGCTGAGGACGCGGTCGGCCAGGGCCCACACCGCGGTGCCGGCGAGGGGCTCGACGCCGAAGGTGCCGCCGTCGCCGGGGAGGGCGAGCGCGCCGTGGAGTTGGGCCACGGCGACGCCGAGGTCGCGGAGGCGGGCCAGCACGCCGCCCGGATCGGCGGCGAGGGCGGAGAGCACCAGGCCCCACCCGTCGAGGGCGCCGGGCACCAGCTCGTGCACCAGCCCGAGGGTGGTCACCGAGCCGTCGCGGCCCACGAGGTCGTACCAGCCGGCGAGCTGGGCCACGGGCGCGTCGGGCGATCCCGCGAGGTGGGCTCCGACCTCGAGCTCGGGGTGCACCCCCGTGCTCACGCGTCGCAGCACCTTCAGCACGTGGCTGCCGCCGACGGCGATCGACGTGTTCGACTGCTCGGCGCCGAGCGGTCGGGCGGCCGCCCGACCGGGCGCCTTGGCGCCGATCCACCGGCCCCGCAGCTCGGAGCCGTCGTCGGCCAGGGCCCGACCGCTGGCCGCGACGAACCGGGCGAGGGCGCCGCCCACCGCCGGGTCGTTCGCCGCATCGGGCCCGCCGCCGGATTCGATCAGCTGGTAGCGGTGGTCGCCCACCGTGAGGACCACGACGGAGGTGCCGCGCTTCACCGGGGCGCGCACGGTCGCGGCGATCGTGGGCTCGACCCCGTCGGTGCGGGCGAACCAGCGCTGCTCGGCGAGCCAGCGCTCCAGGCGGGGCGTCGACGCGCTCGCCGCGGTCACGGCCCCACCACCGTGAGGATGTGCGCCGGGCGCACCACCGGTTCGAGCCGCACGTAGTTGCGGCCCACCTGCCAGCGGAAGCGCTCGCCGGTGAGCTCGTCCTCCACCTCGAACGAGGGCGGCAGGCCCAGCTCCCACGGCACGATGCACACGCCCTCCTGGGCGTTCGCAGGGTCGAGCAGCACCACCGTGAGGACCGTGTCGCCGTGCGCCTGCTTGGCGTGGGCGAGCAGCTGGTCGTTCTCGGTGGCCAGGATGCGCGTCCCGACCAGGTGCTGCAGCGCCGGCCGGCGCCGACGGATGGCGTTGAGCTGGGCGATGAGCGGGAGCAGCGGACCGTCGAGGGTGCGCTCCTTGGCCTCGTACTTCTCGCTGTCGAGGTACTCCTCGGAGCCGGGGGCCACCGCCCCGTGCTCGAAGGACTCGAACCCCGAGTACACGCCGTAGCTGGGCGACAGCGTGGCCGCGAGGAGCAACCGGCTGACGAAGGTCTCGGGACCGCCGTGCTGGAGCTGCTCGGTGAGGATGTCGGGGGTGTTGACGAAGAAGTTCGGGCGGAAGACCTCGGACTCCTCCCCGGCCAGCTCGGTCACGTACTCGCCGAGCTCGGCGGCGGTCTGCTTCCAGGTGAAGTACGTGTAGCCCTGGCTGAACCCGGCTCGCCCGAGCGCCTGCATCATCGCCCGGTAGGTGAAGGCCTCGGCCAGGAACACCACCTCGGGGTTGGTCTTGCGGACCTCGCCGATCAGCCAGGTCCAGAAGGGGATCGGCTTGGTGTGGGGGTTGTCGACCCGGAACACGTGCACGCCGCGGTCGACCCACTCGAGCACCACGAACAGCAGCGCCTGCCACAGGTTGCGCCAGTCGTCGCAGTCGAAGTCGACGTTGTAGATGTCCTGGTACTTCTTGGGCGGGTTCTCGGCGTACTTGAGCGTGCCGTCGGGCCGGTGGTGGAACCACTCCGGGTGCTCGGTGAGCCACGGGTGGTCGGCCGAGCACTGGATGGCGAGGTCGAGGGCGATCTCCATGCCGAGCGCCCGGGCGTCGGCGGTGAGCGCCCGCACGTCGTCGACGGAGCCGAGCTCGGGGTGCACGGCGTCGTGGCCGCCGGTCTCGTCGCCGATCGCCCACGGGCTGCCCGGATCGTCGGGGCCAGCGACGAGCGCGTTGTTGCGGCCCTTGCGGTTGGTGCGCCCGATGGGGCTGATCGGTGGGAGGTAGACCACGTCGAAGCCCAGCTCGGCGAGGGCGGGCAGGCGCCGGCGCACGCCGTCGAGCCCGCCCCACGAGCGGGGGAACAGCTCGTACCAGGCGCCGAAGCGGGCGAGGGCGACGTCGACGTCGACGCGCTGCACCTCTTCGAGCTCGCCGCCGTCGCCCTTGTCCTGGTGGCGCGACGCCGCCGCGGCCAGGTCGACGTCGAGGGCGGCGACCACGCGCTCGGCCTGGGGGAGCGAGGCGTCGCCGACGCGCTCGGCGCCGGCGGCGAGGGGCTCGACGTCGACGCCGGCCGCCCGCTCGGCCGCAGCGCGCAGCAGCAGGGCGCCCTCGGCCAGCTCGCTGCCGAGGTCCTCCTGGCCGCCGTCGACCTTGCGGGCCAGCTCGTGGCGCCACGAGGCGTAGCGGTCGACCCAGGCGCACGCCGTCCAGGTCCAGGGGCCGGGCCGGTCGACCGGGAAGCTGGCGCCCCAGCGCACGCCGAGGGACTCAGGATCGAGGTGCACGAGCGGCAGCGTGCGCCAGCGCCCACCGGGCGGGCGGACCCGGATCTCGGCGTCGAGCACCTCGTGGCCGTCGCGCAGCACGTCGACGCTCACCGCCACCGTGTCGCCCACCGTGCGCTTCGGTCGTCCCACCCCGCCGTGCACGTGGGGCAGGGGTCGGGCCACCACGATGCGGGCGGGTCGGTTCTTCGGCAAGGTGTGGCGTGGGGGCACCGGGTGCGGCTCCTGACCGGGTCGGGGGCGTCTCCTCCGTTCCCCGATCTTCGTCCCTCCGATCCTCCCCTGCGCGCGCCGTACGATCCACCGGGTGCCCGGCGATGTGACCGACGACCTGCCGAACCTCGACGCCATCGAGCAGCGGGTGGTGGGCAGCCTGCTCGAGAAGGAGGTCACCGTCCCGGCCACCTACCCCCTCACGCTCAACGCCCTGCGCACCGCCTGCAACCAGAGCTCGAGCCGCGAACCGGTGCTGGACCTTGACGACGGCACCATCGTTCAGGCGATCGATCGGCTCAAGGCCCGGGGCCTCGCCCGCATCGTCTACGCGGGCACCGGCGCCCGAGCCGTGAAGTACCGCCAGGTGCTCGACGAGGTGCTCGACCTCGAGGCCGACGAGCGGGCGCTGCTCACCGTGCTGCTGCTGCGCGGCCCCCAGGCACCGGGCGAGCTCAAGGCCCGGACCGACCGGCTCCACAGCTTCGGCGACCGGGCCGAGGTGGAGGCGTGCCTGGGCCGCCTGCGCGACCGCGACGCGCCGCTGGTGCGCGAGCTCGAGCGCCGCCCCGGCCAGCAAGACGCCCGCTGGATCCACCTGCTCGGGCCCGTCGACGTCGAGGCCGCGCCGTCCGGTGGGGCTGCTGGCGGGGCCCGAGCGGCCGCGGCCGCCGAGGCGGCGCGGGAGGCGGTGCTCGCCGAGGGCCCGCAGGCGCGCGACCGGCGGGTGGTGGACGCCTACGACGCGGCGGCGGGGGGCTACGCCGAGGCGCTGCTCGGCGAGCTCGACGCCAAGGCGTTCGACCGGTGGCTGCTCGAACGGGTGGCGGCCCTCGCCGACGGTGCCCCGGTGGCCGACGCCGGCTGCGGCCCGGGCCACGTCGGGGCCTTCCTGGCCATGGCCGGCGCCGAGGTGACCGGGTTCGACCTGTCGCCGGCGATGGTGGCCGAGGCGCGGCGGCGGTTCCCGGAGCTGCCCTTCGAGGTGGCCGACCTCACCGACCTCCCGGCGCCGGGCGACGGACCCGAGCTGTGGGGCGCCATCGCGGCGTGGTACTCGCTCGTGCACCTCGCCGGCTCGGAGCTGGCGCCGGCGCTCCACCTGCTCGCCACCCGCCTGCGCCCGGGTGGCTGGCTGGCGCTGGCGGTGCACGTCGGCGACGAGGTCCGGCGGGTGACCGAGCTGTTCGGCGTCGCGGTCGAGGTCGACTTCGTCCTGCACGATCAGGCCCAGGTGCTCGCCGCGGTGGCGGCCGCCGGCCTCACCGACGTCGAGTGGTACCGCCGAGGTCCCCTCGCCGGCGCCGAGGTCGACACCGAGCGCCTCTACGTCCTCGCCCGCCGAGGCCCTTGACGCGGCTGAGGGCCGCCCGTATCGTAGAGACGAATCGTCTCGTGCTCATGTGAGCCCCACCCCATCGCGACGGTCGACGAGCAGCCCGACAGCGATGGAAGAGCACACCGGTGAGCGATCGGCCCACGAGACGCGTTGCGATGGGCATCGTTGCCCTCGTGCTCGTCGGGATCGTGTGGCGCCTCACGACGAGCGGCCGGTCATCCGAGCCGACCGGCTCGTTCTGCATCACCTATCGGAACATCGCTGGCGACCTCGCCGAGGTGGATCGGGTCCTGTCGGGTGAGCGACGTCCCAGCGATGGATCGATCGATGATCTTCGTGGGGTCGTGGGGCTCGTCTGGAGCGATTCGGTCGCGTCGGGTGGTCCGTCGAAGACCGATGCGGACGCCATCGCCATCGCCACCGCGGTACGAGCCGCGGTCGCCGCTGATGACCCGGCTCCGATTCGCACACCCGGGGTGAAGGTCGCGGTCGAGCGCCTGGCACCCGTAGCTGCTGCGGTGTGCGAAGGGAACGACCTCTGATCGCGGTTGCGGCCGAGGCGATCACCAAGGCCTACGGCAAGGGCTCCCACCGCGTGGTGGCGCTCGACGGTGCTTCCTTCGAGGCTCGCTCTGGCGAGGTCGTGGCTCTGCTTGGCCGGAACGGCGCCGGGAAGTCCTCCCTCTTGAGGATCCTGAGCGGACGTGACCACGCGGATGCTGGACGGGCAACCGTCTTCGGGTTGGATGTCAACCGGCAGTCCCACCTGGTGGCGCCGCTCACCGGCGTGCTCGTCGATCGCCCCGGCTTCCTCGGTGGCCTGAGCGTGCAGGCCAACCTCGAGCTCGTGGCGCGCCGGCGGGGACTCAGCGGCGCGGCGTCCAGCGAGCTCCTGGAGCGATGTGGCCTTCATCGAGCAGCGCGGGGACGCATGCTGCGGGCATGCTCGCTTGGCATGCGGCAACGCCTGGGCATCGCCGCGGCGTTGATCGGAGGGCCGCCCCTGCTCATGCTCGATGAGCCCACGAACGGTCTCGACCCCGGGGGCATCGCCTGGGTGCGTGAGCTCATCCGGGGCCATGCAGACGGCGGCGGCGTGGTGCTGCTCGCCTCCCACCTCCTCGGCGAGGTCGAGGCGGTCGCCGACCAGGTCGTCGTCCTGCAGGATGGGCGGGTCGTTCGCCGAGGGTCGCCAGCGGCGCTTGCTCGATCCGTCGTCGCACCCATGCGCCTGCGCACCACCTCGGGCCCAGCTGCTCGGAAGGCCAGCAGCGTGCTCACCTCGATCGGGGTCGAGGTGGTCGCGTTGCACCACGAGGAGGTGCAGCTGCGGCCATCGGCCGCCCAGCTCGATCGACTCAGCCTCGTGCTCGCGTCCGAGGGCGTGGCCGTGGTGGCGCTCGAACCCATGGTGAGTCCCCTTGAGGCACTCCTCGACGCTCGAGAGACAGGGTGAGCGCGCCGGTCACGCTCACTCGGGTGCTCCGCACCGAGGTCGACCGTTGCCGCATGCGCCCGGTCCTGGGTCGTGCTCCACTCCTGGGCGTCGTCGCGGTCGCCACCACCTGTGCGTTCGTGCGTGCGGCTGAGGTGGCAGTCGAGCGGCCGCAGCAGGTGGGCGACACGATCTCCATCGGAGCCACCGTGGCTGTGCTGGTCGCGGTGGGGATCGGTGCAGGTGTCGTCCATGATGCTCGAGCCTCCGGCATGGACGCCACGGACCGCTCGATGGTCGGTCGCCGTTGCTGGCTGCCCGCCTGCCGCATCGCTGGGGTGGCTGCGTGGGTCGCGATCGTCGCCCTCGTCGTCTCGTTCGCGAGTGCGCTGGGGCTCACGGCGGTGGCCTTGCTCGATGGCCACGTCGATGGTCCCGGCGCCTGGCTGCGTCCCGCAGCGGCTGCTGGAGTGCAGGCGGCCGCGGGTGCTTCGCTGGGCGCGGCGGCCGGCGCCGCGGCCGGGACCCTCGTTCGATCCCCCACGTCGGTGGTGGCGGCCCTCCTTGCCCTGCTTCTCGTCGGCGACCCGCTCCTTGCGGAGCGACTCCCGGCGACGTCCCCGTTGCTGTTGGCGGACAACCTCCTCGGCCTGGCCTCGGGCAACCTCGAGGGCCTCGCCGTTCGCGCGAGCTCGTATCCGGCCGTCGCTGGAGCAGGAGTGGTGGGAACAGGAGTGCTCGTGGTCGTCGCGATCGCGGTCGACGCCCGACGCGATGTCGGCGGCTGAGCGGCCGGGCCTCGCGCCCTAGCCTCGCGAGCTGATGCCCGGCTCCGACCAGCTGCCCATGTTCGACGCCGGCGACGAGCGCGGCGAACCCGACGACTCGTCGACCGCCACCGCCGGCGAGGTCCCGGCGGATGGGGAGATCGCCGAGCCGGCGGCGGCCAAGCCGCGCAGCTTCCAGGCCTCGGCCGGCATCCAGGGCCGGCAGTTCGCCGAGCAGTGCGACACGCTCCTGGCCCACGTCGGCTACGAGCTGCGGGGGCGCCGGGTCCTCGCCGAGGTGGGGGTGGAGATCGACCAGGAGGCGGTCAGCCCGACGGGCGCCACGGTCTGGTTCGAGTACAAGGGCAGCATCCAGGGCAACCGTCCCGGGCTCATCCGCACCGACACGCTGAAGAAGGCGATCGCGAACGGCGCGCTCCTGCGCTCGCTCGCCGACCCGGCGCCGTACGTGGTGATCACCTCGCACCTCCCCGAGGCCGGCTCGGGGGCGGCGATGCTGCAGGCGGCGCTCGACCTCCGCTACTTCGCGGACGTCATCTGCCTCTACGACCCGAAGGCCACCGGGCGACTCAGCCGCTGGTGAGGTCGGTCACCAGCGCCTGCAGCAGCGGGGTGCCGGTGGCCACGTGGTGCACCACCAGGGCGAAGGGCCGGTCGACCGCGAGGTCGATGCCGTCGAGGATCGCCCCGCGGTTGGCGCCGCCGTCGACGTTGAGGCCGGCCGGGCCGAGGGCGAGGACCGCCTCGCCGAAGAAGCCGTCCACCTGGCGCGGCGCGGTCGCGGGGTCATCGGTCATCGCCACGAGGTCGGCGCCCGGTCGTCCCAGCAGCTCGGCGAAGGGTCCGGCGTCGGTGCGGCTCCGCCGGTCGACGGCGGGCACGGCCACGACGAGCGGCTCGGGCTCGCCGGGCTCGGCGAGCGCGCCCAGCAGCTCGTCGAGCTGCACCTGCAGGCCCGACCCCTCCGCGACGTCGTCGGGGAGCAGGACGGTCACCGCGAAGCGGCCGCCGGCCAGCGGCAGGCTCACGGCCTGCCACCCATCGCCTCGGCGCACGTCGAAGGTCCCGTCGGCCACCACGACGTCGACGTCGGCGGTCGCCCCGTCGCCCGACGTGAACGGCAACGTGCCCAGCGATGCCGGGGTGGCCCACGGTGCCGCGAGCGAGAGGGCGCTCGTCACCAGGAGCCGGTCGTCGTCGGCGAGCGCCTTCGCCGACACGAGGTCGCCCGGCTCGCCGCCCACGCGCGCCGCGGCCCACGCGTCGAGCTCGGTGGCCGCCCGTGCCGGATCGTGGGCCACGTCGACCGTCCAGGCCGACGCACCGAACGACCGGGCCAGGGCATCGAGGTAGCCGGGCGCCCAGGTCTGCCCCGATGGCCCCCAGACCGCGGTGGCATCGCCGAGCTCGACCTCGGCGGTGGTCCCGTCGCTCGTGCTGGTGGTGCCGGCGTCGCGCCGCACCGCCTCGCCCACCGCACCGACCGCGTCGACGCCACCGTCGCCCAGGACCTCGTCGAGGGCGCCGGCCAGCTCGCCGGTCGCCCCGGCGCGCACCATCGCGAGCGCCCGGGCGGTGGCGAGCGGCGACCACACCACGTCGGCGCCCCCGGCTGCGGTCCAGCCGTCGTGGCGCGTCGCGAGCGCCCGGACGGCGGCGGCCCCGGCATCGGTGGCCTCGGGGGTCGGCTCGGCCTGCGGCTCCGACGACTCGACGTGGGCGATCTCGAACCAGGCAGGGTCGTCGCCGCAGCCGGCCAGCGCACCGGCCACGAGGGTCCCGCCGACCAGGAGGGCGGCGACGCGCCGGGCGATCACTCGCCCTCGAGCGGCGCGTCGGGTTCGAGGGAGCGGGCGATGCCCGGGCCGGTGAGCTCGGTGATCGGGTCGTCCACGTCGTCGAGCTCGAGGCGCAGCGCCCGGCTCATCACCGCGTGCAGGTCGTACCAGCACGTGATGTAGGTCAGCTCGAGGATGGCCAGCTCGGAGAGGTGCTCCCGCAGGGCGGCGAAGGTGGCGTCGTCGGCTCGGCCGCCCTGGAGCACGAGGGCATCGGTCCAGGCCAGCACGGCGCGCTCGGCGGGCGTGTAGGCGTCGCTCACCGACCACGATTCGATGGCCTCGATCTTCTCCTCGGCCACCCCGTTGTCGCGCGCCGCCTTGCAGTGCTGGCTGAACACGAAGCGGCTGCCGCGCGCCCACCCGGTGCGCAGCTGGGCGAGCTCGCGCAGGTCGGCGGGCACCTCCCGCTCCTCCGAGCGGTAGAACGCGAAGCCCGACACGCAGTGCGAGAGCAGCTCGGGGCTCTGGGCCACCACGGTCCACCAGTTGCCCGGCGTCCCGGCCCGCAGCCCAGGCTCGGCGACGGGGTCGCGGTCGCCGAAGATGTAGTCGTACATGATCGGGACGATCCCCTCGGGAGCGTCGCCGCGGGCTACCTGGCCGAGTCGGGGCATGCGCGCAACGTACGCCGAACGGCGGAGCTCGTCATCGGATCGCGCGAGATTCGCAACGCTGATCGCCTTCACGGAGGGGAGCGTCGTGGATAGGTTCGACGCTCGGGATTCGGAGGTCGGGTGAGCAAGCGCAATGCAGCCATCGCCGGCGGGGTGGTGCTCGTGATCGCCATCGTGGGGGCGGCCCTGTGGTTCGGGCCGTTCCGCAACGATGACGCCGACGACGGCCGTCCCGGCATGCGAGACGGCGACCCCGCGGCCGTCGCCGCCGACGCCTTCGCCGCCGCGTGGCAGGGCGGATCGCTCGGGAAGGTGGCGGCCACCTCGGCGAGCGGCGACGTGGCCGCCCGGACCGGGGCCATCGTGGCCGGCCTCGCGGCCGCCGGCGCCACCGATCCGACCGAGGTCGAGGTCACCTCGCTGGAGGAGGTCCCCCCGCCCGAGGGCGCGGACGGCGATCCGGCCCGGGTGCGCGCCGCCCTGGATGTGACGTGGACCCTCGACGGCGACCGGGTCTGGACCTACGAGTCCGGGGTCGAGCTGGTGGAGCAGGAGGCAGCCGACGGCGGCGACCCCACCTGGCTCGTTGATTGGACGCCGGCCGTGGTCCACCCCCGCGTGGCCCAGGAGGGCGAGCGCCTCGCCATCGTGCGCGCCGCCGCCGAGCGCGGCGAGCTGCTGGGTGCCGACGGCGACGCCATCGTCGGCCTGCGGCCCGTGGTGGTCGTCGGCATCCAGCCGAGCGGGTCGGCCGACCCCGCCGCCACCGCCCGCCAGGTCGCCGGCATCGTCGGCGTCGATCCGGAGGCCCTCGCGTCTCGGGTCACCTCGGCCGCGCCCGACCAGGTCGTCTCGGTCATCACCTTCCGCGAGGAGGCCTTCGGCGCCTACGACAGCTCGCTGCGCGGCCTGCCCGGCGTGGTGCTGACCGCCGACGAGATCCCCCTGGCTCCCAGCCGCGACTTCGCGCGCGCCCTGCTCGGCTCGGTCGGGCCGGCCACCGAGGAGATCGCCGCCGCGTCGCAGGGCCGGGTGCAGGTGGGCGACCTCACGGGCCTCTCCGGCCTGCAGCTCGCGCAAGACGAGGTGCTGGGCGGCCGGCCCGCCCTGTCGGTCCGCCTCGACCGCGCCGCCGCCGACCAGCCCGCCACGGTGCTCGAGGACTTCCCCGCCGTGGCGGGGAGCGACCTCACCATCACCCTCGACCCCCGGGTGCAGACCGCGGCCGAGGACGCCCTGAGCTCTGCCCCGGGGCCGGCGGCCCTCGTGGCGATCCGGCCGAGCACCGGCGACGTGCTGGCCGTCGCCAACGGCCCCGCCGGCGCCGACGGGTTCGCCCGAGCCACGGTGGGGCGCTACCCGCCCGGGTCCACGTTCAAGGTGGCCACCACCTTCGGCCTCCTCCAGCACGGCGTCACCCCCGACACCGTGATCGCCTGCCCGCCCACCACCGTGGCCGGCAAGGAGTTCAAGAACGCAGGCGGCTTCGCGCTGGGCGACGTGCCGTTCCGCACCGACTTCGCCCGGTCGTGCAACACGGCCTTCGTCAGCCAGTACCGCACGATCAGCTCCCAGGACCTCACCGATGCGGCCGCCGCCCTCGGCTACCGGCCGATCGACCTCGGGGTGCCGCTGTTCGAGGGCTCGGTGCCGGTCACCGACAGCGACGCCGAGCACGCGTCGGACATGATCGGCCAGGGGAAGGTCGAGGCCAGCCCGTTCGTGGTGGCCCTGATGTCAGCCTCGGTCGCCGCCGGTCGCTCGGTGGAGCCCCGGCTCATCATCGACCCGGCCTCCCCCGAGCCGGTCCTCGGCGCCGAGCTGCCCGCCGAGCCCATCGCCCAGCTCCAAGCCCTGATGCGGGCCGTGGTCACCGACGGCACGGGAGGAGCGGTGGCCGACGTGCCCGGCGGCGAGGTGCACGGCAAGTCGGGCACCGCCGAGTACGGCAACGAGGACCCGCCCCAGACCCACGCGTGGTTCACCGGCTACCAGGGCGACGTCGCCTTCGCCGTGCTCGTCGAGGGCGGCAGCTCGGGCGGCGGGGTGGCGGCGCCGATCGCGGCGCGGTTCCTCACCACCCTCGCCCAGGGCTGAGCCCGAGATCGCGGGCGCAGAGCGGGCCGGACCGGCGTAGGCTTCGACGCTGCGGGCGCCGGACCTCCTGGCGCGAGGTGGCTTCTCCGGAGGGCCGGTCGATGGTCAGCAAGCGGATGGTGCGGCGGGGCGCGGCGGCGCTCGCCGTGGCGGCGGTGGCGGCGGTCTCGCCGCTCGGGACGAGCGCCGGCGGCGCCCAGGACGGCAGCCGGTACGGCACGCCCCTGTCGCCGCGGCTCCAGGCGCTGGCGGCGTCGGCGAGCGCCGACCGCTCGATCGCCGCGGAGAGCCGCACGGCCGGCGTCCCGGCCGAGGGCCCGGGGTCGCTGCTGCGCACGCCCGACGACCGACTGCTCGTGAACCTGCGGGTGGCCGCGGTCGACCCCGCGACCGAGGCGGCCATCGGGCGGGCCGGCGGCGAGGTGATCGCCAGCGACGCCTCGCTCGGGCTCATCACCGTGGCCGCCGACCCCGGCCAGCTCCAGGCCCTCGCCTCCATCGCCGGCGTCACCGGCGTGGTCGAGCAGTTCGAGCCGATCGTGCACCGCACCACCGATCGCGTGGGCCTGCGCGCCGCGCTGCAAGAGGTCGGGCCCATCACCAACGCCTCCTGCGGATCGCGGATCATCTCCGAGGCCGACACCCAGCTGGCCGCCGCGAGCGCCCGCTCCACCTACGGCGTCGACGGCACCGGCGTGATGGTCGGCGTGCTGTCGGACTCCTACAACAGCCTCGGGGGCGCCGCCGCGGACGTGTCGAACGGCGAGCTGCCCGGCCCCGGCAACCCGTGCGGCCGGACGACGCCCGTGCAGGTGCAGGCGGAGTGGATCGATGCCGACGCCTCCGACGAGGGCCGGGCCATGGCCCAGGCCGTGCACGACGTGGCCCCCGGCGCCACCATCCGCTTCGCCACCGCCTTCAACGGCGACGTCGACTTCGCCAACCAGATCCGGAACCTGGCCGCGGCGGGCGCCAAGGTGATCGTCGACGACATCACCTACTTCAACGAGGCGATGTACCAGGACGGCGTGATCGCCCGGGCCGTCGACGACGTGACCGCCCAGGGCGTCGTGTACTTCTCCTCGGCGGCCAACTCGAACCTCCGCATCGGGGCCAGCGACGTCGGCTCCTACGAGGCCGCGGCCTACCGGGGCACGCCGTGCCCGAGCTCGGTGGCCGCCTTCGCCGGCGAGGTCGACTGCCACGACTTCAACCCCGGCCCCGGCACCGACAACGGCAACGGCTTCACCGTGTCGAACGGCGGCTCGCTCCGGTTCCTCCTCGGCTACAGCGAGCCCCTCTACGGCGTGACCACGGACCTCGACCTGTTCCTGGTCGACAGCGTCACCGGGTCGGTCGTGGCCGTCTCCAACAACGACAACCCCGGCGTCACCGACAACACGTTCGAGGCGGTCAGCTACACGAACAACACCGGCAGCACGCGGACCTACAACGTCGTGGTCGGCCGGTTCGGCTCGACGGCGCGCTCGCCCCGGTTCCGCGTGGTGTCGAACCGCAGCGCCGGCGTGACGGCGGCGGAGCGCACCGTCACGTCGGGCACCGACGTCATCGGCCCCACCTCCTTCGGCCACAACATGACGCCGAAGGCCGGCTCCATCGCCGCCCTGCCCTACAACTCGAACACCGCCCCCGAGACGTACTCGTCGCGCGGCCCGGCCAACTACTGCTGGCTGCCCGTCAACGGCACCACGCCGGTCACCGCCCTCGGCAACTGCGCCGCCGACACCATCGACATCACCGCCACCGACGGCGGTGCCAACTCCTTCTTCGGCTCGTTCAGCGGGAGCACGTGGCGGTTCTACGGCACCTCGCAGGCCGCCCCCCACGCGGCGGGCGTGGCCGCCCTGCAGAAGCAGTACCGGCCGTGCCGCACGCCCGCCCAGATCCTCGCCGCCCAGCGGGCGAGCGGCGTGCCCATCGGGTCGTTCCCGAAGGACGCGGTCGGCGGCGGCCGCCTCCAGGCGCCAGCCGCGATCAGCGGGCTCGCCGCCTGCCCGGCCAGCCCGTGGGCCCCGTTCGGCTCGTGGAGCGCCATGGTCGATCGGATCTACACCGACATGATCGGCAAGGCACCCACCTCGTCGCAGCGCACGGGCTACGTGAACCGGTTGAGCGCCGGCTCGCTGACCCCGGGCGGGCTGGTGGCCGAGCTGCGCCGGTCGAGCGACCACGTGAACAACGTGGACCCGGTCACCCGGCTCTACCGCGCCTACTTCCTCCGCATCCCCGACAAGGGCGGCCTCGAGTTCTGGATCCGCCAGCGGCGCACCCACGGGCGCAAGCTCAACTGGATCTCCGACAACTTCGCCAACTCGTCGGAGTTCAAGAACAAGTACGGGTCGCTCTCGAACCGGGCGTTCGTGGAGCTCGTGTACCAGAACGTGCTGGGCCGCACCGGCGACGCCGGGGGCATCAACTACTGGACGGGCAAGCTCGACAAGCGCACCGCGTCGCGAGGATCGGTCATGACCGGCTTCTCCGAGTCGTCGGAGTACAAGCGCAAGCAGGTGGCCGAGGTCGACGTCTCGGTCATCTACATCCTCAACCTGCGGCGCTCGCCCTCCACGGCCGAGTTCAACGCGCTGGTGGGCGACCTCGAGCTGACCGCCATCAAGTCGACCGCCGACGTGGCGGGCGACCTGATCGCCAGCGCCGAGTACGACTCGAAGGTGCCGTAGGGGCCCGCACCCGGCCAACATGGCCGCCATGACCGACCTGCAGCGCGGCGACTTCGGCGACGAGTTCACCTGGGGCGTGGCCCACGCCAGCTACCAGGTGGAGGGGGCGTGGGACGCCGACGGCAAGGGCCCGTCGATCTGGGACGCGTTCGCCCACGGGGGCGGTCGCATCCGCGGCGGTGCCACCGGCGACGTGGCGTGCGACTTCTACCACCGCTACGAGACCGACACCGACCTCGTGCGCGAGCTCGGCTTCGACGCCCAGCGCTTCTCGATCTCGTGGCCTCGCGTCCTGCCCGACGGCGTGGGCCGGGTGAACCCGGCGGGCCTCGACTTCTACGACCGGGTGGTCGACGCCTGCCTCGAGCGCGGCGTGCAGCCGTGGCCGACGCTCTACCACTGGGACCTGCCCCAGGCCCTCCAGGACCGCGGGGGCTGGGCGAACCGGTCGATCGTCGGCTGGTTCGAGGAGTACGTGCAGGTGGTGGCCGAGCGCCTCGGCGATCGGGTGCGCGACTGGATGGTGTTCAACGAGCCGTGCTCGTTCCTCGTGGTGGGCCACCTGCTCGGCTACCACGCGCCCGGCGTCCGCTCGCTGCGCACGTACCTGGCCGGCACCCACCACGTGAACCTGGCCCAGGCCGTGGGCGCCCGGGTGCTGCGGGCCACGGTGGCCGACGCCAACGTGGGCACCACCCACATCGTCACCCCGATGACCACCGCAGGCGACACCGAGCGCGACCGCCGGGCGCGCGCCAGCCTCGACGTGATCGCCAACCGCATCTTCTGGGAGCCCAACCTCGGCCTCGGCTACCCGGTGGACGACGCGCCGCTGATCGCCGGGATCGACCGCTACCGCAAGGCCGGCGACGACGAGGACGTCCGCGTCGACTGGGACTTCGTGGGCGTGCAGTACTACCAGCGGCAGCGGGTGCTCTCGTGGCCCGTCCCCAAGCTGCGCGGCATCCCCCTGCCCCGCAAGGACTTCCGGCGCTACGAGATCACCGCCATGGGCTGGGAGGTGCAGCCCGACGGGCTCTACGAGTCGCTCGAGCGCTGGCACGCCTACGGCCGGATCCCGACGCTGATCGTCACCGAGAACGGCGCCGCCTTCCCCGACCACCTGGTGGAGGGTCGGGTCCACGACGACCGGCGCATCGCGTTCTACCGCGACCACCTGGCCGAGGTGCGGCGGGCCCTCGGCGACGGGATCCCCGTCCACGGGTACTTCTGCTGGTCGCTGATGGACAACTTCGAGTGGGCCGAGGGCTACGACCCCCGGTTCGGGCTCGTCCACGTCGACTTCGACACCCAGGCGCGCACGGTGAAGGACTCGGGCCGCTGGTTCCAGGGCTTCCTCGGCGCCGACGCCACCTGATCGCCGACGCATCTGGCCGAGCGCGTCGCACAACCGGCGGGTGGCTCGCTCTCTAGGGTCATGGGAGTGAGCACCGCCGCCGACGCCGGCACGGCGTTCTCGGCGTTCGTGGAGGAGGTCGAGCCTCGGCTGCGCCGGGCGTTCACCTTGCTGCGCGGTGCCGAGGGCGGTCGGGAGGCGACGGCCGAGGCCCTGGCGTGGGCGTGGGAGCACTGGGACGAGGTGCAGGCCATGGCGAACCCGGCCGGCTACCTCTACCGCGTCGGCCAGAGCCGCACCCGGTGGCGGCCCGAGCGCTTCGCCCCACCGCCGGTTCCCGCCGACGCCCCGGGGTTCGAGCCGGCGCTGGTGCCGGCGCTCGGGCGGCTCACCTCCCGCCAGCGCACGGCGGTCGTGCTCGTGCACGGCTGCGGCTGGACCCACCAAGAGGTGGCCGACGCCCTCGAGCTGTCGAGGTCGTCGGTGGCCACGCACGTCGAGCGCGCGCTCGCCCTGCTGCGCGCCGAGCTGGGAGTGGAACGAGATGGCTGAGATCGAGGACCAGCTGCGGGCGTGGGCCGACGCGGCCGCACCGGAGGGCGCGGGGGAGCCCGTCACCGCCGACGAGGTGGCGCCGCTGGCCTCGGCGCGGTCGGCGGGTTCGGGCGCCGGCCGCCGCTGGGGGTGGGCGGTGGCGGCCGTGCTGGTGCTGGCCGCCGGCGTGGCCGCGATCGTCGTGCGCACCGACGACGGCGGCGAGCCGCTTCGGGCCGACCGGCCGCCGGCGCCGACCACGACCTCCACGCCGGCGAGCGACGTCGACTTCGAGCTGCTCCACCTTGGCAGCGCGGTGCCGCCGCCGGGTGCGACCGACGACTGGGATCCGGGCGAGCCCTTCCTGCGGGCGGCGCGCGACCAGGCCCAGCTGGACGACCTGTGGACGAGCGTCCGGTACCTCGACCCCACCCGATCGTCGATCCCGGCCGAGCCCGAGGTGGACCTCAGCGCCAGCGTCGTGGTGTCGATCGCCATCCCCGACGACAACTGTGCGCCGGAGCTGCGGGGCTTCCGCCGCATCGAGCGCGAGGGTCGGCCTCCTGCGTTGGTGCCGCGGTTCGTGGAGACGGTGGACGTCTGCACCCAACCGCTCGCGCCGAAGCAGTACGTGGTGGCCATCGACTGGGCCTCGGCGGGCGATCGGTTCTCGGTGCAGGTGGCGGCCGACGACCTCGATGGTGACGGCCGGCAGCTCGACGGCGACCCGGCCGGACCGCCCGACGCCGAGATCGCCCTCGACCGGGACCGCCGGGCGGCGATCCTCATCGACGTCGAGCTCGACGCCACCACCGTCGCCGCCGGGAGCAGCGTGCCGGGCCGCGTCGTGGTCAGCAACAACTCGGGGGCGCCGGTCGACGCCACCATCTGCGGGCCGCCGTACGCGGTGGGCCTGCGCGGCCCCGCCTACGAGCAGGAGATCGTCCACCCCCTGTGTGCCAGCGCGTTCGCGCTGCCGCCCGAGACGAGCAGCTACGAGGTGACCGTCACGACGGCTCGCACCACCTGCACCACGAACCCGTCGCAGGTCCTCGGCATCGCCGAGTGCCTCCCGGACGGGTCACCTCCGCCGATGCCCGCCGGCGACTACCGGGCCTTCGTCGTCGGGCCGGCCGCTGCCGAGGCCGCCGTCGAGCCGGTGGTGGTCACGGTCACCGACCCCTGATCCGGCGGGCCGGGCGCCTCAGCGCGGCGGCAGGGTGCAGGCCGAGTCGAGCCCGAACACGTGGTTGAGGCGGCCGAAGGCGATCCAGCTGCCCAGGCACATCGACAGCTCCACCAGCTCGGCGTGCGTGTAGTGGGCGAGGAGGCGGTCCCACAGGTCGCGGTCGATGCCGTGGTGGTCGAGGGCGAAGCGCTCGGCGTACTCCGCGGCCAGGCGGGTCCGGTCGTCGAAGGCGTCGGTGGTGCGCCACGCCTCCACGGCGGCGTCGAAGCCGTCCTCCACGGTCTCGCCGTCGCGCTCGGTGCGCCAGTCCTGGCAGAACAGGCAGCCGTTGATCTGGGCGATGCGCAGCCGGGCCGCCTCGAACTCGCGCAGGCCGAGCGTGGTGTCCTCGTACACCGCCTGCGAGAAGCGCGCCGCAGCGGGGCCGATGCCGGGCACCAGCTCGCCCCACACGTACATGATCGGGTGGGTGCCGTCGGGCACCTCGAGGCCGGCGGGTTCGATCTTCATCGGGTGCCTCCGAGCTTGCCGACGCCGGGCGAGAGCGGGACGTCGAGGGCGTCGTAGATCCCCGGGCCGGCGTCGAGCAGCCAGGGGATGGCGTTCACGAGGCGGCCGGCGGCGGTGGCGTTGCCGCCCGCCGCCCGGTTGTCGCCCTCGGTGGTGGCCTCCACGCTCACCTCGATGCGCGGGTCGCCCTCGACGATCACCTTGTGGGCCCCGGCGCCGCCGTCGGGCGGCACCGGCCAGTCGGGCGCGACGTCGGGGTGGATGCGCGTCACGTGCTCGATCACGATGCGCGCCACCCCGTCGACGATCCCCTGCACCTCGAAGCGCAGGCCGCCCTGGGTGCCGGCTTCGAACGTGCCCATCACGTTCTCGACGGTGGCCTCGAGCGGCCGTCGCACCACGTCCTCGCGGATCTCGTCGAGCTCCGCGCCGAGGGCCCGGGCGATGAGGCGCACCTGGCCGCCCCAGACCATGGTCGGCACGGTGGCCATCGCCATCGGCGGCTCGTACTCCATGGGCTGGCCCATGCCGACGAGGTATCGCACCGAGTCGGGCTGGTCGTAGGTCGAGTAGTCGAAGATCTCCTGGCAGCGGACCACGTCGATCGTGCCGGCGAGGGCGGTGAGCAGCACGGGGAGCACGTCGTTGCCCCAGCCGGGGTCGATGCCGCTCACGAACAGGGCGCCACCGCCCTCCTCGATGGCCTGCTGCACCGGGGCGAGCACCTCGGCCGGCGCGCTCGACGGGTCGTAGAGCGGGTAGATCGCCGGCGTGACCACCACGGCGCCGGCCCGAAGCGCCCGGCAGATGTCGGCCACGGCGTCGTCGGGTCGGATGTCGCCCGAGGCGGTGTACGCGATCGCCGCCGGGGACGACGCCAGCACCGCGTCGACGTCGTCGGTCGCCGCCACGCCCAGCGGACGGTCGACCCCGGCCAGCTCGCCCGCATCGCGGCCCACCTTGTCGGGGTTCGCCACGAGCACGGCGTCGAGCGCCAGCTGCGGGTGGGCGTCGATGGTGCGGATGGCGGCCCGGCCCATGTTGCCCGTGCCCCACACGACCGTCCTGATCCCCTGATCGGCCATCCGGCGACGATACCGACGACCCGGCCGGTTCGCTGACGGACCGTCAGACGGCGCCCACTAGGTTCTCGCCGCGATGAAGGCGGCCGAGCTCTCCGGGATCCTGCGCCAGATCGGCCTCACGTTCATCGTGTGCCTGGTGCTGCAGGTGCGGGTCGACGACGGCCGCCTGGTGCTCCTGGCGCTGCAGGCGGCGGCGCTGGCATCGCAGCTGCGCCGCCTGCGGGGGTTCGCCGAGTCGCCCGAGGCGCAGCGGGCCTGGGCCGGCGCCTTCGGGGCCGCGGTCGTGTGCACGATCGTCGGCGTCGTCGGCCTGGTGCCCGCCGTGGAGCCCGGCCTCGTGAACCTCCTCGCCGCCATCCTCCTGCTCCAGGGCACGATCTCGTACTGCTCGCTGCTGGCGCACTGGTCCCGTCGCACCGGGTGGTCGGATGCTGCGTCGGCCTTCGATCGAGCGCGCTGGTGGTGCGCGGCCAACCTGGGCGTGGTGGGCGTCGCCGCGGCCGCCCACCTGCTGCTGGGCCCTCGGGCCGGTGCCGGCGACGAGGGCTCCATCGACCCGGGGATCCTCCTCGGGCGGGTGCTGCGCGGTTGGCCGGTGCTCGCGGCGCTGCTCGTCGTCACGATCCTGTGGATCGCGGCGATGGTCTCGCTGCAGCTCGCGAACCGCAAGGTCCGAGCCGGGCTCCGAGCCCAGCCCGAGGCCATCGTGGTGCGGGCCTGATCAGCACCCGGCCAGGACCTGGGCGAGCGCGGCCTTCTCGGCCGGCGTCACGCTCAACGCCCACCTCGCCTTCACCCGCACCCAGGCGCCGGCGTAGGCGCACCACGCCGACCGATCCGGCGGCAGCCACTCGTCGGGCGTCGAGTCGCCCTTGGACCGGTTGGTGGAACCGGTCACCGCGATCAGCGTGTCGGGGCTGGTGAGGTCGTTGGCGAAGGCGAGGCGCTCCTCGGGGGTCCACCGCCACGCCCCGGCCCGCCAGGCGTCGGCCAACGGCACCAGGTGGTCGATCTGCAGGTCGGCGACGTCGGTGGCCTCGACGCCGTCGTAGAGCGATCGCCATCGCCCGCCGGTCGAGCGGCAGCGGTCGTCCACCTGAGGGGCCACGACGGCCTCGTCGATGAGCACCCGTTCACGGGTGTTGCACCCGGTGGCGGGGTCGTAGGCCCAGTCGCCACCGTCCATGAGGTCGCGCTGGTACGGCGGCGCGTCGGGCGATGGGGTCGCGACCGCGAGGCCGTCGAGCAACCCCGCGGCGGGGAGGTCGGGCAGCGGGAGGGGCAGGCCGTCGTTCGGGGGCGGGGTCGAGGCCGCGATGGTGGCGGACGTGCTGCTCGGCGGGGTACCGCTCGTCGGCGCGGTCGCCGAGGTCGAGGTCGACGTGGCCGTCGTGGTCGGCCCGGTGGAGGTGACGTCCGGGCCCGGCCGCGTCCGGGGTGTGGCGGGCCCGTCGGCGCCGATCCGAAAGATGGCGAGGGCGAGGAGCGCGACGAGCCCCGCCACCGCCAGCCGCGCCCCGGTGGGCCATCGCCGACGCGTGAGACGCCGGGGGCTCACTCGCAGGCGATGCCGTCGTCGTCACGGTCGAGCGCCGGCCGATAGCCGGGCTGGCCCCGGTAGATCGGTGCGGCGCCCGCGGCCCGCGCCGCCGAGCAGTTCGCGTAGTAGGGCTCGCCGCCCCCGCTGGGCGGCGCCGTCGTCTGGGGGACGAGCGGCTGGATCGGTGCTGCCGTGGTCGGCGGGGCCGTGGTGGGCGGGGCCGTCGTCGGGGGCGCGGTGGTGGTCGGTGGTTCCGTGGTCGTGGTCGCCTCGGTGGTCGTCGTGGTCGCCTCCGTGGTGGTCGTCGCCTCGGTGGTGGTGGT
>ERZ795053.1752-NODE-1752-length-27057-cov-5.364454_pt1 | contig 27057 bp, 26 predicted proteins | sample MGYA00375137_ERZ795053 | MGnify/ENA primary metagenome ERZ795053 (study PRJEB30182, sample SAMN05720284) | activated sludge metagenome | isolation source: Anaerobic digester | place: Hong Kong | collected 2014-12-17 ...
GTACTGGACGCGTGCGAAAGCTCCACGGCAACACCACATCGCCGGGGCGCACGGCCTCCTCGCCTGGCCGCGGGTCGGCGATCCCTGAGGTGCCGCCGACGATCAGCACCTTGACGCCCGCCTGCCAGAGCACCCAGAAGACTTTTTCAAAGTTAAGATGATAGAGCGAATCCTCGCCGACGACCTCGCCGTACGACGGGATCCAGAGGATACTACGCCCGGCATCGTTGGTGAAGTGCACCACGAGCGGCGACAGGCCGTAGGGCGTCGACAATCGTTTGCGCTGTTGCTCCGTCCACCCCGCCGCCACAAAGCGCCGGATCACTTCATCCACGCCAAAACCCCAAAAGGGACTACCCGTCAGCGACGCAAAGTCCGCCGCCGGCCCACGATATTGCACCGTCTGATCGATAACTGGAAACATATCAGGAAATCTCGCGTGCTTGCCAACGGAAGAGCCGCTGTTCGATCACTTTGACCAGAATGTAGGCACCCACCGCCAGGATACTTGCCAGCAGCGTCACCGCGTAGAGCCGGTCGGCGCGATATTGGGTCATCGCCTGTACGATCAAAAAGCCGAGCCCTTTGCGTGCAAAGAGCCATTCTGCCACGATGGCGCCGATGATGCTGCCGGTAAAGGCGATCTCGTGGGCCGCAATGTAATAGGGCAACGCACTTGGCCAACGCACCTTACTGAAAATCTGCCATTGGCTGGCGTTGAGCGTCTGCATGCGGTCGAGCAACACCTGATCGGTCGACTTGAGCCCTTTGGTCACATTGGCCAGGATCGGAAAGAAAGTGATGAGAATGACAATGATGATCTTGGGCAGCGGTGTATCGCCCAGCGTAATGATCAAGATACTGGCAATCGTCACGAAGGGTACATTCTTAATGACCACCGTCCACGGCACCGCCAGTGATTCAAACCAGGGCAGATAAAGAAACGAAATCGCCAGCGCAATCGCCAACACATTGGCGATCAGGTAGCCGCTCATCGCTTCGATGATCGTGCGCCAGGTGTGTTCGAGCAACATCGCCCAATCGGCGACGAAGACCTTGCCAACCAACGTTGGCGACGGCAGCAGAAAATCCGGCCACCCCGTCACTACCTTGGCAATGATCCAGAGCACCGGAATCGAGATGAACATAATGAGGTAGGAAGTTCGTTCGGACATGGTTGTTTCCCTAGTACAGTTTGGCGTAAATACCTTGACAGAAATAAGCAGCGCTTCTCTCTGGGAAGCGGGCAATATATCTGTCTACTTATTTCTGCCGGGATTTACTAGATCCCTCCCCCTGGAATCGCCCGGTACAACGCCTCGCGCACCCGGGCAACTTCCTGCAGGAAATCAACATGGGTGCGAATGGCCTTACCGCGCGGTTTGGGTAGATTGATGTCGAGCACTTCGGCAATGCGTCCCGGTCGCGGGGAAAGGACGACCACACGGTCCGATAGAATGGTGGCCTCTTCGACACTGTGGGTGACAAAGAGCACGGTTTTGGCAGAACGTTGCAGCACGCCACCGAGCCATTCGGCCATCGTCTCACGGGTCAATTCATCCAACGCACCAAAGGGTTCATCCATGAGCAGGATCGGCGGGTTGTGAACGAGCGCCGCCGCGATGTTGACTCGTTGTTGCATGCCGCCGGAGAGTTGATGCGGATAGTGATGCAGAAAATCGCCCAATCCAAAATCGCGCAACAGTTGGTCCGGTGGCAAACTATTTTGTTTGCCGGTGATCTCCAACGTGAGCTTGACATTGTTGAGTGCCGTCCTCGATTCGACCAGCGCTGGTCGCTGAAAGGCGACTCCCACCTGGTGTTCACGGCAGGCCACGGCGGGGGGATGGCCATTCACCGCAACCATCCCTCCGGTGGCGTCCTCCAGACCGGCGACCACGCGCAACATCGTGGTTTTGCCACAGCCGGATGGACCAATCAACGACACAAACTCACCGGCCTTCACGGCAAGATTCACTTCTTCCAGCGCCGTCACTTGGCCGAAGCGCTTCGTCACATTACGAAATTCAATTGCAGACAATGCATACTCCTGCGTATTTGTGAGAGCACTGCGCCTACTGACACGCCGGCAACTCGATTTGACCAAACTGGACCTGGGTGGCCACCTCAGAGTTCCAGCGGTCCAGCGACATGTACATGAGCTGTTGACCGTCGTTGCCTTCAATGAGATCCTTTTGCAACTCAAAACGGCGCAGGGCTTCTTCTTTGGTCACAGGCGCATCGGTGCCATAAGCCACCGAAATGTCGGCCGATTCTTCTGGATTTTCCAGCAGGAACTTGAGCCCTTGATTGGTGGCGGCGAGATAGCGGCGGATCAGATCGGGATTTTCATCGATCATTTCCCGGCGCACGGTGGAGACATCAGAATAGCCATCCCAGCCCCAGTCGCTAAAGCGGAAGGCGGTCCAGTTCCGATACCCCTGCGCTTCGGCCAGACGCGGTTGATTGACGATCCAAGCGGCAAAGTAATCGATGGCGCCAACCAAGAGCGGATCGGGCGTAAAACCGGCTTCAACAATCTCAAAGGCATCGGCGGGCAGGTTATATTTGCCAATGAGAAATTCGGCGAAATAATCATCGCCGGCCTGGATGCCGATCTTTTTACCGACCAGATCCTGCGGTGTCAACTCTTTGGTCGACGGTTGATCTTGCGGCACATCGCCATCGAGGCCCATCCAGATGTAGGGGCTGTGCTTCAAGAAGGTGCCGACACCAACAACGTCAGCCGGCGTCGGGCTGGCAACGGAGGCAGGAATGCGGCTGGCACCGGCCACGACGGCGATATCAACGGCACCACCGGCCAGCAGTTGCACCGGCTGAATCCCCGGGCCACCGGGTACAAGCTCTACTTCCAGACAGACGTCAGCATAGTACCCTTTTTCAACCGCGTTGTACCAAGGTGCTTCTTCATCGTTAAGCACCCACGGCATTAACACCTTGATCTGGTCAACGGTGTCGCAATCCATGGCTGTCCATTCGGCATCGGGATCGGGTAAGAATTCATTGGTGATGTAGGTTTCAGCCGGGAAATTCTCCTCAACACAGGCCAGGATTTCGGCGAGTTGGGCTTCTTGGTCGCCGGCAGTTGCCTCACCAGCGGCTGCCTCTTCTGCCGGGGCTGTGGTCGCCGCTTCTTCAGCTGCCGGTGCTTCGGCTACGGGGGCAGCCGCCGGTGCGGCACAGGCGGCAAACAAAATCGTCGCGGTTACGACGACCGCAAATAGTTTTGTGCGCATAAAAGACTCCTTCTGCTTGATCGATAAAATAATGATTGTTGACAATAGATGTTAGCTGGGCAATGGTATCGAAAGTTTTGCAATGGGCGACGAATGGTAGACGAGCTGTGATGGTAGAACGGGTTGGCACGATCATCCATTGTTTTGATTACGCTGTTCCAAACGAGATGCCTAGTTCCCCCAACCAGCGGCGATAAGCGAGCGCGCTGCGGTCGGAACGCAGGTGAAGTTCAGCTTGCAGATCGAGGGGGAGCAATTCCGGCCGTTGTGATTCAACAATTGGCACATCTTGGGCCAGGATCGCAGCGTTAAAGTCATTGATTTCGGCGTCGGTTAGCCCCGCATCAGTACTCATCGCCATGTAAAACCAGGCCGTTGTTGTGGTTTCGTCGTGGGGGGTGAGGGGGAAAAGAATGGACATGCGGGTGCCCTTGGGCGTCTCTTTGGCCAGGTAGGCAGTCAATGGTCGAAAGACGCGATAGGTGTAGGAGACCATGTCCCCTTCACCGGTGCCATAGGGATCCGGTTGATAGACCGCGACATCTTTGGCCAGCAGTCCATCGGGGCCAACTTCCACCGTGTAGTCACTGATCTCCGGTTTTTCAATATCACCCAAGATGCCACCGTGCACAAAGGGAAAATGGGTGACATCGAGAAAATTTTCAATGATGCGCGGGGCACCGGCATGGACTGGACCAAAGGGGCCGCAGAGCACAAACTGATAGCCCGGAAGGTCAGCTTCAGGGAGTGGTGGAATGTCATGGGTTGGATCACCCAGCGAGACCCAGATCAACCCATAGCGTTCCTGTGCGCGATACGATTGTGCTTTGGCTTTGGCGGGGGGTACCTGCTCCGGATGGGCGGGAATATGCACACAACGTCCACCACCGTCATAGGTCCAGCCATGATAAGGACAGGCTAACCCGCGGTCATTTACCCGACCCAGGGAAAGGCGGGCGCCGCGATGGATACAGAGATCACGCCAGACTTTGACGGTATCACCGTTTTCGTTTGTATCGTGCTCGGGTGCACCAAGAGATTGTGGTCGCCACACGACGAGATCTTCACCCAGCAAACGCGCTCGAATGACACCCCCCGGCGCTACCGCGTCGGCGCGACAGAGTGGATGCCAATCGTTGATCAAAATGGGATCGTCGATCATGAATGATCTTCTGTTTGCACACTGCGTTGGTAATGATTCGTGGCCGGAATGAAGTTCAGAAGCATAATCGAGGGAAATGGCCACTTTGCGCAGTATACCATTTCGGGTGCTTTCTCGACAATGTAAAGGTTGCCCAGGAAAGGATGATTTGTGTTATAGAATCTGATCAATCTTCATGAGGCCGGCCAGCAACAGTTGCGCACCGTTGATGCAATCCTGGGGTGCAGTATATTCATCGGGCGAATGGCTGACCCCATTTTTGCTGGGCACAAAGAGCATGGCCATGGGGCAGAGCGCAGCCATATTCATGGCATCGTGGCCGGCACCGCTGGGCATGCGCCGGTAGGCAAGATTGAGTTCTTCACACGCTGTGCTCAGCGCATCCAGCAGGCGTGGATCAGATTGCACCGGTGGCTTATCTGAAAGCGGGGCAAACACTGCACCGGCAGCCTCGGCAAAGGTGCGCAACTCCCCCTCAGCCTGATCGAGCACAGCGTCATCCAACCCCCGAATTTCGAGATTGATGATGACTTTGCCGGGAATAACATTGGGGGCGCCCGGCTGAATTTCGAGCGTACCAATAGTACCGACAATGCCGTGACGTAATGCGGTCTCCCGCACATAGGGGATCAACGGCGCCGCGGCAACCAATGCATCTTGACGCCGCGCCATGGTCGTCGTGCCGGCGTGGTTGGCATAGCCGGTGTAGGTGACAAGATAGCGTCGAATGCCGACAATCCCTTCGACCACACCGATTGCGATGTTGTTGGCTGCCAATGTTTCCCCTTGTTCGATATGAAGCTCCAAAAAGGCAGCGTAGCGGCCAGGATCGACCACCGCCGCGCCGATCTGCTCTGGATCAATACCGGCGTTCAGCAAATGAGTGCGCACCAATTGGCCATCCCAGGCGGGTTGAGCAAGGGTTGCTGGGTTGAGGGAGCCGACCAATGCGTGGCTGCCTAAGGTACCGCCGGCCATCGTGGCCTCTTCGGCGACAAAGTTGATCAACTCCACGGGATGACGGAGGCGTATGCCGGCATTCTGCAAGGCGCGCAGAGCCGCCAGACCAGCCAACACGCCCAGCGCACCATCATACATACCACCATGAGGCACGGTATCGGTATGGGATCCAATGGCGATTGCCGATAGATCTTCTGTCCCGGCATACCAGGCCCGTGTATTGCCGGCGGCATCGGTGGTGACAGTCAGGCCCAACATGGCCAGTTGTTCGGCCACCCAACGACGTCCCGCCATGTCGGCCGCGTTGAAGGCCACCCGCAACAGTCCGCCTTCTGCACTGCGCCCGATTTGGCCGAGAGTTTCTAAGTCTTCGAGCAATTGTTCGCCGTCGAAAAAGGGGATAGTTGTCATTGCGGCATATTCCTGTACTGTAAGATTGATTGACTGCAAGGGGGAGCAGTTGTACAACGTAAAATGGAAAACGCAAGTTATAGACATTCAGAAAAAGTTTCGTGGTGCTACTCGTCTTTTTGACTCGTGATCACGCCACGAAACTTTTTCTGAGACACGATAGAATACGCAGTATGGTGAGTTCCGGGGGATATCTGGCGCACGGTTCATTATACCGCTGTTGTTATCTCTGCGATGGCCAGCCCCGCTTCGCCGGCGATACTATAGAGCAGATAGATCCGATCATTCTCGACAAAGATCCCCGGGTCGCGCAACTGACGAACCCGCTCATGGATCGCGCCGCGTTCCGAGGGTTGCAGCGGTAGATTGCCCCCTTCGTAATCGGTTTCGGGGAAGAGCACGCTGCGCGGCGCCGACGGCTGCCAGGCAAGCCACGCGGGGCGCAGATCGATGGTTGCCACCTTGATATGCTCCGGACAATCGCCCGCTTCCGAGTAAAAAACATACAGCAGATGATCGCGGCGGAGCAGTGCGCTATGACGCATATTCTCATTAAAGAGAACCGGCCCTTGCACAAAGTTGGTGAACCCATCTTGTGAGCGGTAGATGATGCCGGGCATACCCAGGGCATAGGTGAAGCCCTGCCACGCAAAGACGCGGAAGTAACTGGAACCCAACACCTCTGTATCTGACGTAAAGTGGATCCCGTCCTGCGATCTGGCAACAAAGCTACGTTACCCTCCCAATGTTGGGAAGCGCTGCGTGATCGGATCGGCAGCGACTTCGGCACGGCTGAAGCGCGGCCCGTGATAGTACATGATGAGACGTTGGTTCGCTTCATCGATATGAACATCTGGCGAGGCGATGTGGTTGTAACAGGGGGTCTCAGCTAATTGCAACGTCCCTGGTGGATAAATCGTCCATGGGCCGGCCAATGTGTCCGCATAGGCGAGGCGAATAAATTCGCCCTGATGGTGTCCAAAATAGAGGTAATAGTTCCCCAGCCGGTTGGGCAACCACGCCGGCACACGAATCAGTGACGGCCCGTTGATGTTCCCCTCGAGCCGTTCGTCCATTGCGGGGGTAATGATCGGATTGCTGGGAAAGCGTTGAATCGGCATGGTCTATTGCACCAGGTATCCCACACGTGTCGCCTTGGCCTGCGCCTTCAGCGCCAACTCGGACGCCTTGAAGCAGTGCTCCTGGCTCATGGCCGTCTCCGTGCGATTGCGGATGTCGGCAATCAACTTTTCGCCGTAGGGCAATGGCTCATTGGAGCAGTCGAAGTATTGGGTCTCCTTTTGGGTCACCAGAAAGAGATGGTTAGCGCCCTCACGCCCGGCAATATCGACATATTTGCGCGCTTCCATGTAACCATCGGTCCCCATGATGACCAGACGACCATCGCCCCACGTTGCGAGGCCGTCGGGGGTAAACCAGTCGACGCGGATGTAGCCGGTGCACCCTTCGCTGCGCACCACGACATCGCCAAAATCTTGAAGACCGGGATGCTGGGGATGATTGTAATTGGCTACTTGGGCGTGGACAATTTCGGCATCGGTGGCACCGGTGTAGTGGAGATATTGGTCGAACTGGTGGGAGGCGATATCACAGATAATGCCGCCATATTGCTCTTCTTCAAAGAACCACCAGGGGCGGGTTTCAATGCGGGTGCGATGGGGGCCAAGACCGAGAGTCTGCACGACTTTGCCAATGGCGCCGGCCTGCAAAAGTTCGTCGATCTTGGTTGAGACGCGTGTCTCCAAGCGTTCACTGTAGTTGACGGAATAAATCTGTCCCGTTGCCGCCTGCACCTTGCGTACTTCTGCCAACTGATCGAGCGTGGTGAAAGCGGGTTTGTCACTCATGTAGTCTTTGCCATGTTGCATGGCACGGATCCCAATTTCGGGTCGCAACCGCGGGATCGCCGCGCTGACCACCAGATCGATCGACTCATCTTCAAGAATCTCCTCTTGTGTGGCAACACGGGTTGCCTGATCGAAGCGGCTTTGATACTCCTGCGCCAAATCATCCTCCGCCGAATAGAAGGAGACAAGTTCGGCGCCGGCGCGCAACAGCAGGCCGGTCTGCCCATAGATATGGTTGTGATTTAGCCCAATGGCGGCAAAACGGATGGGTGGTTGATTCGTCATGAGAATTCCTTCTGATTTTGTATCATTCACGTTTCACGCTTTAACATCTTGCCTTTCACGCTTTACGCGTTTTGTTTCACGCCCCCCGTCCCCATTCCTGTTCCCAACGCGGGGGGTGAACAATGCCGGTGTGGAAGCGTTCGAATGCATCGTCCTGGGGCTGGTAATTGACCGCACGTCGGGTGCTGGTGAGGTCCATGCGCTTGAAACGGTTGTCCGAAACCCCGTGGAGCACAGCAAAAGGCAGATCCTCGACTTCCAAACATTGGGCACAGAGATGGCTTAAGTCGCGCTCACTGACAAAGGCGCTCAACGTGCGACTGTCGACAGGCCCGGTGTGGGCGCTCCAATCGCGGTTGCCCTCAAAGGCACCAATACGCACCGCAATCGATGACAACCCCTCGGCGTAGGCGAAGTAATGGCAGATCATCTCCCCAAAGACCTTAGCCGCGCCATAAAGATTCATCGGCTTGGGCTGCATCTCAGGGTGCACTTGCGTATCCAGAGGGTACCCTTCAACGGTTTGGATGCTGCTGGCAAAGATCACCCGTTGACAGCCCTGATCTTTGGCGGCACGGAAGATATTGTAGGCGGCTTTGATGTTGTTATCCAAGAGGGAACCGTAGAAATCCGCCTGTGTCGACGGATCGGCGGCCAGGTGAATCACCATATCCATCCCCTGGCAAACCTGTTGACAGGCAGCGAGATCGGCCAGGTTGGCATAGATCACTTCGTGGTCACCGGCATCACCAATTTGAGCACCTTCACGATCAACGAGACGCAGTTGGTAGTCCTGGCCGTGAAAGCGTCGGAAAGCTGTCCCAACACGACCGGCTGCACCGGTGAGGAGCACACGTTTCATAGAAAATTTCTCCGAACTGTTAACCCATGTCCGCAGATTCCTATCCGCACTGGATGGCAGGGGAGGCGCAGAGGAGTATACGGATGAGCAATCGATCTCCAATGAGAGTTTGCAAGCAACAGTATAGCGGTTTGCGGTGTGCGGATCAAACGGAGTAAAAGACGTTGCGAGAAACTGCGGAGAGAAAAAGCACCACCGACTGGAGCAGATCAACAGGGTCGGTTACTTGCCCTGTCGATTGTCACAGCCGGTGATGCATTGAGGGACAAACTTGCGTGTGGTGCGGTAACGGGTGATTGATTACCGCCCCACATGGGGGACGAACAGTTGATAGGTTAAGGTGGCAGCTGTCGCACTGGCATCAACGCCGGAACCAGCTCCGTCAATTTCACGCAGCCAGTAAGTATACTGCACGCCGTATCGCACGTCGCTGTCGACAAAGGTGTAGGCCGCACCGGTGCCGGCCGTGCCGCGGCCACCAATCAGCGTGGTGGAGACCATCTGTGCATCCGCCCGTTGGCCATTGCTACTGCGCCACAATTGAAAGCCGACCACATTGAGCTCAAAGGCGGTTTCCCAGCGCAGGTGGATCGCCTTGTTGTGAGAATTCGCAGTGAAGTAGACGAGTTGCAACGCCGTCGGTGGCTCTTGGACCGTTTGCGTTGGGGTCATCGTCATCGTGACAAAGACCGGCGGCGTGCCAAACCCTTCCGGGGTCGAAGCTTCCGTTGCGGTGCTGGTTGGCGACGCAGTGCTGGTTGCCGTCTGCGTCGGCGTGGACGATGGTGTTGTCGTGGACGATGGTGTCGCCGTTGCCGATGGTGTTGCGGTAAGCGACGGTTTGGGCAACGGTGTTGCCGGTATTGGTGTCTCTGTCGCCGTAGCTGTGGCCGTTGCGGTGCTGGTTGCCATCGCGGTTGCAGTCGGCGTGGCGGTTACCGTCGCCGTGGGCGCGGGTTCGATGCACTGCGCAGCGATCCCGATGGAATCGTTGGCGTAGTAATACCACTCCCCAGCTTCGGGTACCTTCAGCGTCAGATACTCAACCATCGTCTGCTCTTCAACGATCAAATAGGGCACCAGTGGATCGTTGCGTGCCCACCAATTGCGCCGCTGATCATTGTTCTGTTCGGGACCGTCGTCGTCAATGACCACCAGATTGACCACGGTGCCGGGCTGCAAAGTGCCAAGCGCATAGCGGTCATGGTAGACGGCCGGCAACTGACAGTCGCCCTGGCAGGCCCAGACGCGTTCACCGGCCGCGGCCCGGTACACACGGTTCCCAGTGGCATCAATCTGCCCTTGCTCCAGGTGAAACTTGAAGGGCAACCGTTTGACGATAAAGGTGTGAAAGCCCTGGGGCAATTGGTAGTCGGCTGCTCCTTCACCCAACCACTCTACAACCGGGAGTTCCACCCCACACCCAGTAACGTCGGTGCTCACAGCTGCATTGGTCAATGCACTGGCGTGGCCGTCTGGTGCAGACCAAACGATATAGCCGAGAAAGCTCGGTACAACAATCAGCAGAATCAGATAATAATGAACGAACGAACCAGAACGTGTTGGCCGGCTTGGTGCGGTCGACAAGGATGGTGTTCCCGTTATCTTTGAACTACTCATGAGGAGTTTCCATTTCTGAACAATTGAAGCGTCCCGATCCATACTGACCCATCGAGCATTCTTGATATCTAGCCGAAAATTCTCTGTTTCCCGCTGGACCACAGCCGGAGTTTCGGAAAGAGTCTTAGCTACACTGCCTTGGTAAACTGTGGTGTTAATACTACGGCAGTCACTCCGGCCAATTACCAGCGGAAAACCGGGCGTAGAACCATGGCCTGATTTCCGCCGGGGTTTACGCATCTCACTCGCATTATCGCGGTCAAGCGTTAATTCACCATCGTTTGATCGTTTATTCTGCGATCTCACTTCAATGGATCTGTCAAGTTTGGTTTTTTGACCACCCGATTGACGCGGTGCCGCTAAAGAATTAATCGCACAGAATTCGTAATCCCTGTACGCATATTGTACGATATATCTACGCCAGTTGTTCCTTGCAATATTGTAAGCATCATTTTCTTGAATATATTGCGTTGCGATTACTATGGTTGACGTTTCTATCAAAAAAAGGTTACTATGCAGTGTTTTACAAAGTAATAGTAAGGATTCATCAAAGGGCCACCAATCTTTCACAGTTGAATGTACTCGTGTATATAAGGGAGTAGTTTGTCATACCAAACCCAGAGAGACACCCACCCAACGCAGCCGGAAATTTGACCGCGCCTGCCAATTCCGTACGTTTCTTCACGCGCCTGGAAAACCTGAACAATGTTAGTTTTTTTTCAAAATGGCGGAGCAGCAAAAGACTTTATTCCGATTTAGTTTCTTCAGTGAAGAAACGCTCCTGACGGATTGTCAAATCCGTCAGCTACCACTGGGTTTGCGGTAACCCTCTGGGTGCCAGTGAGAGCAAACCGGAGTAAAGTCCAAAGAGGGTTGTAAGGAAACAGCGGAAGGGACATAAGGATTAGCCATCAGCACGATGAAAGCTATACGGGTGTGCCACGGTTTTCGGGCGCGCTAAATCACGCCCCAGCAAGAGGAGCAAGGAATACGGGATATGATTGGCGGTGCGCTTTATTCTGCGGTTTCGACAGTAACTGTGAATTGGGCGGTGAGTGTCTCGCCTGGTGCCAAGATTTGGATGCCGCTCGTTGAATCGCCCTTCGCCAATAGATTGACGCCATTGTTGGCATTGGTGACCGGTTCCACGGCAAAATAGGGTTTGGCCGGATTGAAGAGAATGAGATGCTGACAATTCGCCGATGCATGATAGCGCAGACGCACACCGCTCTCGGGCCACGCAATGGTGCCGTCGCCATCGTAGCCATAGAAGCAGGCATCGATAAAGTTTTCGGGGATCAGTGTGCGTTCCATGCGGAAATCCTGATTTGGCGCCAACGGCTGCGGCGGTCCGGAGGGAATGCGATTGTCATTGGCATCGGGATAGACGCTGGTCACCTGAAACTGGAGCAGAATTGGCTCGCCGGTGCGGGTCAGCGTGCGGCTGTAGTAGGGATGCCAGCCGAGACCAGCCGGCATGGCGCTTGCCCCGCGGTTGGTAACGGAGAGTTCTGAGATCAGCACATTCTCTTGGAGCGCGTAGAGCACCGTTGCGGTAAACGGCCAGGGCCAATTGCTATCGGCAAAGTCGGCCGAGTCAAAAGCACAACGAACCACTGTCTCACGCTGTTCGACCACCTGCCAAGGGCGCCCGCGCACGTCCCCGTGACTTGCATGGCGTTCGCCATTGGCCAATTGATAGCCTTTGCCTTGAAAGGTAAAATGGCCATGTTCAATGCGGTTGGAATAGGGGATCAAGAGAAAGCTGCTGGCCTTCAAATCGCTTTCACCAGCGGTGACATCCGGCATGAAGGGCAACCACTGGTCGTTGCGCGCGAGATAGCCGGCCAGGATGTTGACGCCTTGCGTCGGGTCAACAGTGAGGCGCAAGTGTTGATTGGAAAGCGTAATGTTTGTCACAAATGAGTCCTTTAGTTTCGATGAGCTGTATTTCAGAAAGCAAAGTACCATGAATCAATTCACACCGGTGATCCATGCTGTCATCTTTGATATGGATGGCCTGATGCTCGATACGGAACGGCTGGCGCAACAGGCATGGCAACAGGCCGGCACCGATCTGGGTTACGATCTCCCCGATGAAATTTACCGGCTGGCCATTGGTCGCACGGCCCAGGCAACCGAGGAGATCTTCCGCGGCCATTTTGGCGCCGATTCGCCTTTTGAGGCGATTTATGAACGGAAACAGCAATATTACCACGAAGCGATTGAACAGGGCCACGTGGCCCTCAAACGGGGGTTGTTGGAATTGCTCGACGAACTCGATCGACGCGGGATTCCCAAGGCCGTTGCCACCTCAACGGCCCGTCCGCTCGCGCTGCAGAAACTACGCGCCACCCACCTGCTGCCCCGTTTTCCCCATATTGTCTGCGGCGATGAGGTGCCCAATGGCAAACCAGCACCTGACATTTTTCTGGCGGCCGCGGCCAAATTGGCGGTGGCGCCGGCCCACTGTCTCGTGCTGGAGGATTCGCCGGCCGGTATTCGTGCAGCCCAGGCCGCGGGGATGGTCCCTATTCTCGTACCCGATCTGGTTTTGCCACCCACAGAAATTCGTCAGGCAGCCTATCGCGTTGTCGATTCGCTCTATGATGTCTTTTCCTTGATCGACACGCTCGCCGCCACATAATTGCCCTTCGCTGTGTAAATAACAAACATTATTCCCATTTAATTTTGTCAGTGAGAAATCGCTCCTTGCGGATTGTCAAATCCGCAAGTCACCACAGGGTTTGACAACCCTGTGGGAGCAAATCGGAATAAACTCTAACCGTCAGGATCGGTCACTGATAACTGAAAACTGCGAACTGAATGACATTGTCTGCCTACTGGCCACTGGTTACTGATACTCCCGCAAAACCTGGCGCGCCACCACCCATTTGTGGACCTCATCCGGCCCATCGTAGATACGCGCGGCCCGTTCGTGGCGATACCAATGAGCCAATGGGGTATCATCGGTCATCCCCAGTGCGCCATGCACTTGGATCGCCCGGTCCAGCACCTGCTGGAGCACGTTGGCGACGAAAAACTTGATTGTGGAAATTTCGACACGTGCGGCATAGGCACCTTCGCGGTCAATCTTCCACGCCGCCTGCAACACCATCAGCCGTGCCGCATTGATCTCGGCACGACTCTCGGCAATCCAGTTCTGCACCGTCTGTTGATCGCTCAACATGGCACGCGACGAGAGTTGACGCTGCGTGGCTCGGCGACACATCAAGTCAAAGGCGCGCTCACAGATGCCAATCCACCGCATGCAGTGATGAATGCGTCCCGGCCCCAACCGATCTTGCGCAATCTGAAAGCCGGCCCCCTCCGGCCCCAGCAGATTGGACTGCGGCACCCGGACATCGGTAAAGCGCACTTCGGCGTGACTGTTGTGATCACTACCCGCTTCTCCCATAATTTTGATGTTGCGCACGATCTGAAAACCGGGCGTATCCGCAGGCACGAGGATCTGGCTGGCTCGTTTGTGACGGCTCTCGTTGCTTGGGTCGGTCATCGCCATCACGATGGCAAAGGCAGCACCGTCCGCCGCGGTGGTAAACCACTTGTGGCCATTAATTACATATTCATCGCCCTCTTTGTGGGCCGTGGTATCCATCAAGGTGGGATTGGAACCGGGGTTCTCCGGCTCCGTCATCGCGAAGCAACTACGGATCTCGCCGTTGGCGAGCGGTGTCAAGTAGGTTGCCTGCTGTTCCGGGGTGCCATAGTGCATCAAAATTTCCATGTTGCCCACATCGGGCGCCTGACAATTGAACACATACGGGCCCAACGGGCTGCGCCCCAATTCTTCACTGACGTGGGCATATTCAGCAAGAGTCAACCCCATCCCGCCGTGCGCAACGGGCAGGAAAGGCGCCCACAAGCCCTGCGCTTTCACCGCGGCGCGTTTTTCAGCCAATGTTGGGACCAATTCGCGAAATTCACTATTGAGAAAGGTCGGCTCCAGCGGAATCAACTCACTGTCGATAAAATGACGCACCCGCTCCAAGATTGGTTCTACGTGTGTAGAGATGGCAAAATCCATCGATCGATCCTTTCGGTTCTTGCTTACTGACTGATAGATAAATCCCTTCAAAGTCGCACATTCCCTCCTGTGTAGAAGCAGCATGGATAAGTGCAACGCTTCAATGGGTTGTCCAGGAGAAATCAATTAAACATCGCACAAATGTGTCGTGATGTAATTTCACCCGCAGACCGATATGAGCCTCCTCCCATTGTAGCCCAAAGCCAAAAGGGTGGGAAACGGCAAAGTTAGAGAGAGGATCTGATTGCCACCACCGCGCACTTGCGCTATACTGCGACCATCGAAAAGGTCGATATTGCACAAGCGACAGAGGAGGTAGGGCCATGCAGCGGATCTACGGGCAGATCAGTGGTTGGGGTGCCTATGCACCCAGCAAGGTACTGACCAACGACGACTTGATGCAGATGGTTGATACCAGCGACGAGTGGATCGTGCAGCGCAGCGGCATTCGCGAACGACGGGTTGCGCAGACGGGCGAGACCACCTGCACCATGTCAGTCGCGGCCAGCCGTGACGCCCTCGCCCGCGCCGGCATGAAGCCAACAGAACTCGATCTGATCATCGTCGCCACTTCCACACCGGACCACCTCACGCCACCCGTTGCCAGCGAAATACAATATGCACTGGGTGCCACCAACGCGGCGGCCTTTGTTGTCGTCACCGGTTGCACCGGCTTTGTCTATGCACTGACCATTGCCTACCAATTCATGGCAACCGGGGCATACCGCAGTATCCTGGTCATCGGCGCTGAGTTGCTCAGTCGTTTTGTTAATTGGGAAGATCGCAACACCTGTGTGCTCTTTGGCGATGCCGCCGGCGCTGTCGTGATCCAGACAACCGACCAATGCTGCGGCCTCTTGGGCTTCAACCTCGGCTCGGACGGGAGCCAGGGACAGCATATTATCTTGCCGGCCGGTGGGTCAGCCCAACCCTTTGGCGAACAGGCCCTGCTGGAGAAAAGCCACTTGTTGCAAATGAATGGCCGCGAGGTCTACAAATTTGCCACGCGCATTATCGGCCCAGCCTGCGAAGCAGCCCTAGCTCAAGCAAACCTCACCATGGCCGAGGTCGATTGGATCATTCCGCACCAAGCCAATCTGCGCATCATCGAAGCCGCCGCCAAACAGATGCAACTGCCGCTGGCGCGGTTTGTGGTCAACGTCGACCGCTATGGCAACACTTCCGCAGCGTCGATCCCTCTGGCCCTCACCGAGGGCTTGGTCAGCGGGCGCATCCAGCCGACCGACACCTTGCTGCTCGTCTCCTTTGGTGCGGGATTAACATGGAGTGCAGCCGTGGTACAGATGCAGCCAACGCACCGCTGAGCGACAGTTGATTCTCGCGAAGTACCGACGTTTTCAGAATACGGCGCACGTCGGATACAATAGCGGCGGCAGCAAAATAACGTAGAAAGGAAAGCAATCAAATGGCCGAAGAAACCATTTTCAGCAAAATTATCCGCCGCGAAATCCCCTCCGATATTGTCTACCAGGACGAACTGGTCACCGCCTTTCGCGACATCAACCCCCAGGCACCAACACACATTTTAATTGTGCCCAACAAATTGATTCCCACCGCCAACGATGTCAGCGCAGAGGACGAGATTGCATTGGGGCGGCTCTTTACCGTTGCCGCCAAACTGGCCGAAACGGAAGGCATTGCGGCCGACGGATATCGGCTGCTGGTCAATTGCAACCGTCATGGTGGCCAGGAGGTTTACCATTTACACATGCATCTACTCGGCGGACGATCTTTGGGACCCATGTTGGCGCGCTAACTAAAAAAGCGAGCTTATGGGCAAAGCTCGCCTTTTGTTCATCCCGCGCGGGCTAACGCTGTTTCAACAGATCACGAATCTCCATAAGTAATTTCTCTTCGGTGGAAAATTCGGGTTCCTGCGGTTCCTCTTCCTTCTTCTTTTGCATGGTGTTGATACCCTTTACCAGGAGGAACATGGTAAACGCAACAACCAGGAAGTTCAGCACAGCGGCAAGAAAATTTCCATAAAGAATTCCGTGAAAACTCAAATTGGCAAGTTTGTCGACACCGGCAGCATTCATGGCAGGTGTTAGAATCGCCGGTGTAACCAGGTCGGCAACGAGCGAGTTGACAATGGCACTAAAGGCCGCCCCCATAATGACAGCCACAGCCAAATCAACCACGTTGCCTCTGTTAATAAATTCGCGAAATTCTTGTAACATTGTCTGCTCCTTTAGTGATGGCTATTATAGCAACATATTATGCAATCATCAAATTGTCTAGAAATCCACACTACTTTTCGTTGACCAAAGTCAAAGGTGTCCGCATGCGCGCAGTTGGTAGTAGTTACCCACGAGAAGATGCCCTTCCAAAAGTAATCGGTACAGCAACCTATCCTGGCGACATTGATTTACCGGGCCAAGCCTGGCTAAAAATTGTCTTTGCCGGTGTGCCCCACGCCCAGATCCAGGCCATTGACACGGCAGCCGCCGAAGCCGCCCCTGGTGTTATCGCCGTGCTGACGGCCAAGGATGTGCCGGTCAACGAGTATGGCCTTGCCATGTTTGATCAGCCGGTGCTCTGTGGCCCGGGCAGCACCGCCCAGGCGGCACGGGTGCGCTGGGAAGCGGATCACATTGCGCTGGTTGTTGCTGAAACCCAAGCCCAAGCGGAAGCAGCGGCACAACAGATTAAACTCGACTATACCGCGTTGCCCATCATTACCGATCCGTGGGAGGCCATGCAGCCCGATGCGCCGCTGCTCCATCCCTATGAATTCAACGGTTTTCCGTACGGATCACGCGACATTACCTCAAATGTGCTCCACTCGTACCGCATCAAAAGCGGCGATCTTGCCGCCGGGTTTGCCGCCGCCGATGTCGTGGTTGAAGCAACCTACCACACTCATGCCCAGGAGCACGCGTTTCTGCAGCCCGAAGCGGGGGTGGCGCAGGTGTTGCCCGATGGTCGCATCGAAGTCACCTGTGCCGGTCAATGGATGCACGAGGAACGGCAGTTGATTGCCCATGCCTTGGGGTTGCCGGAAGAGCAGATTGTTGTGCGCCACGCCACCATCGGCGGCGCATTTGGCGGACGCGAGGATATTTCGATCCAGATTGTGTTGGCCCTGGCCGCCTGGAAAACCGGACGCCCCGTGAAAACCGTTTGGAGCCGCGAGGAGAGCATCGTCGGTCACCACAAGCGCCACCCCTACACGATTTGGGCCAAATGGGGCGCCACCCATGAGGGCAAGATTGTTGCCGCGCAGATGGACGCTACCGGCGATGCCGGCGCCTACGCCTACACCAGCACCAAGGTGCTCGGCAATGCGATTATGTCCTGCCTAGGGCCTTATGAGATCCCCCATGTGTTGATCGACGCCCGCACTGTCTACACCAATAACTGTCCCAGCGGTGCCTTCCGCTGCTTTGGCGGTCCGCAAGGCCACTTTGCTGCGGAGATGCAGGTGAATAAACTGGCCGCAGCGCTCAACCTGGATCCGGCTGAACTCCGCCGTCGCAATATCTGGCGGGAAGGCTCAATGATGTCCACGCGCACCATTGTCCCTGCGGGTTGCACCATGCCGGACGTGTTGGAGGCCGCCGTTGCACACCGAAAGATGACAGACAGCGCATGCTCGCCGGCGAGCGCTCGCACCATACGCTCCTCGCTCGACGCTTCACGCACCCGTACGGCCCGTGGTACTGGCCTTGCCGTCTGTTTCAAAAATGTAGGGTTCAGTTTGGGTTTCCCCGAACATTGCAACGCCTGGGTCGAATTGCACGGGGGTACGGCAATCGAACGGGCCGTGGTCGGCTGTGTTGGTGCGGAAGTAGGCCAGGGCGCGCACCAGGCCATGCGTCAGATTGCAGCGGAGGTGTTGGGGTTGGATCTCATACAGATAGAATTGCACCACGACAGCAGCGATGTGGCCGGTTCGAGCGGTAGCGCGTCGGCCAGCCGGATGACCTTTATGGCGGGCAACGCGATCAAAGGCGCGGCGGAGCAGGCGTGGCGTGAATGGCAACAAGAAGAGCGTCCCGCCCGCGCCGAATACACCTATCACCCCCGTCCCACTACCAGCTATGCCCCAGAAACCGGTGCCGGCGATCCCCACATCACGGTTGGCTACGCCGCACAGGTGGCCGATGTCGAGGTGGATTTGGAGACGGGCCACGTCACCGTCAAACGGCTGGTCAGTGTGCACGATGTCGGCAAAGTTGTCAGCCCACAGATGGTCGAGGGACAAATTGAAGGCGGCGTGGCCCAATCGGTGGGGTGGACCTTGTTGGAGAATTTCATTCAAAAAGATGGCAAAACATTAACGCCACATCTGAGTAATTATCTGATTCCCAGTGTCCTGGATGTGGTCGAAGAAATTGTGCCGGTCATCCTGGAGATTCCCGACCCACAAGGGCCGCTGGGCATCCGCGGTATGGCCGAGATGCCCATGATCCCGACCGCACCGGCGATTGGGGCTGCAATTTACGATGCAACCGGCGTCTGGATCGATAGCCTGCCCTATACGCCGGAACGGGTTTGGGTCGCGCTGCGCGCGGCGGGTGTGGTATAATGAGGGGCAGAAGGCAGAAGACAGAGGGCAGTGTGTTACTGATGCTTGGCAACTCCTGCCCGTTCTACTGTTGTGAAGAGTCCGCACGATAGGAGATTACGATGGTTCTGCAGATCAAATCACGGCGATCCGCCGATGAAATCTACTACCCCGAAACGGATGGCAAACCGATGGCTGAAACGGACCTACATCGCAATCTGATGGTACGGCTGATTAACCTGTTACAGCGCTTTTTTTCCGGTCGGCAGGCGTATGTCAGTGGGAATCTACTGCTCTACTACGAAGAAGGCAACATTTATAAATCGGTCGCACCGGACTGTTTCATCGCCCTTGGCATTGAACAGCGGGATCGCCGTATCTATCAGACGTGGGTAGAGGGCAAAGTGCCCGATGTGGTCTTTGAAATTTCTTCCAATTCAACGCAACGGGAAGATTTGGGCAAGAAAATGCGCCTCTATGCCGAGCTAGGGATCAGAGAGTATTTTATCTATGATCCAACGGGAGATTACCTTGTACCGCCCTTGAGAGCCTTTGAACTGCACGGGGATGGCTATGTGCCGATGCAGGAGGCGGCAACCGCCGTGGACCTGGGCCCATTGGCCTTTGTGCCCGGTGCCGGAGAGCCGCCGGAATTTAGTAGCGCTGTATTGGGATTGCGGGTGGCGCTTGATGAAGAGAATCGATTGCAACTCTTTGATACCAGCACTGGGCAACGCCTACTCACCGATGAAGAAGCACTGGTGCAAGCTGAAGCCGAAAATGAGCGTCTTCGTGCTGAGCTAGTCCGTCTGCGCGGTGAAAGAGAATCATAGATGCGCGTTGCGCTTTTGGCTGACATTCATGGCAATCTCTTCGCATTTGAGGCTGTATTACAGGCATTAGCAGCTAGGAGGATTGATCAGATCATCTGCCTGGGCGATGTCGCGATCTTTGGGCCGCAACCACGAGAGGCGCTTATTCGGCTGCAAGCAGCGGGATGCTCCGTTGTCATGGGCAACACCGATGCGTGGGCGCTTGATCCCAAGCCACATCCATATCGCAACGAACAGACGCCCTACATCAACGCCATTGAACTGTGGGGCGCGGATCAACTCGCCAACGATGATCTGGCTTATATCCGTAGCTTTCAACCAACCGTCAACGTCGAACTGGATAATCAACCAGGTGTAGCCACGTTGTTGTGCTATCATGGTTCCCCTCGTTCCTTTCACGACTCGATTGTGGCGACAACACCCATTGCCGAATTGGCGCCCATGTTCCGTGGACAGGATGCGCTGATTCTGGCCGGTGGTCATACCCATCAACAATATCTGCGGCGCTATCACGATAAATATCTGTTGAACCCCGGCAGTGTCGGGCGTGCCTACGAGATCTGGGCAGATGGTACGGCACACGATTCCCCATGGGCCGAGTATGCGCTGGTAGAGTGGTGTGCCGGCAACCTGCGGATCGATCTGCGCCGCGTCGCCTACGATGTGGCAGCCTTGATCCACTATACTCGTTCCACCTCCATGCCCCACCAAGAATGGTGGCTAGGCAAATATCAATCGTTGATGTAAAACATGAAACGCCATACGCGACACGGAGAAACTATGGCTGAAAGTGCGCAACAGATCCCACTGAGTATGTATCGTGAATATCCGTCGGCAGAGATGGTCGAACGGGCACAGCACTTTTATGAAGACCTCCGCCGCCGCCGCACGGTGCGCGATTATGCGCCACGACCTATCGAACAAAGTGTGATTGAGGACTGTCTGCGTGCTGCAGGAACGGCCCCCAGCGGCGCCAACCTCCAGCCATGGCATTTTGTGGCTGTCAGCGACCCGGCGATCAAACGGCAGATCCGGCAAGCCGCCGAGGCGGAGGAGCGGGAATTTTACGGCGGTCGCGCACCCCAGGATTGGCTCGATGCGTTAGCGCCGATCGGCACCGACGCCCACAAGCCGTTTCTGGAGATCGCGCCCTACCTCATTGCCATCTTTGCACAGTCCTATGGCGTGGCCGAGGATGGCAGTCGTATCAAACATTATTATGTCACCGAATCAGTCGGCATTGCCACTGGCATGTTGATCACTGCACTCCATCACGCGGGGCTAGCGACCCTTACCCACACCCCCAGCCCCATGAATTTCCTCAACAAAATCCTCAATCGCCCGACCAATGAGCGGCCATTCCTCCTGCTTGTTGTCGGCTACCCGGCAGAAGATGCCACCGTACCACAAATTACGAAAAAGCCCCTTGACGCGTTTACGACTTTTATATAGTGGCACCCCTTGCAAACTTGCTGCTTGACAAAGAAAGCATCCTCACATAAACTATTTTTAGCCACAGCTAAAATATTCCACAAATCTACAAACATTTCTCATCTAGACAATAAACTCAGGAGTTAGCCACATGATAGATAGAATCTATTCCTTGATGATTTTCATGGTCATGCTCGGGCTTACCGTCAGCGGCTGTAGTGGCAGCGACATGAGAGCCGTAGGTGCGGATAGACAACTCAATATCGTCACCACCACCGGCATGATCACCGACATTGCCCAGAACATCGCCGGTGACCATGCCCAAGTCGATGGGCTGATGGGGGCCGGCATTGATCCCCACCTCTATGTCGCCAGCGAGGGCGATGTTACTTTGTTGCAGGAGGCCGACATCATCTTTCACAATGGTCTATTTCTGGAAGCACAGATGGAAGAGATCTTTGAACAATTGGCTAGCCGCAAAACCGTCGTGGCGGTCGCTGCCAATGTGGATGAGAGCGTACTGTTGCCATGGGCAGCCTACGAAGATGCCTTTGACCCCCACATCTGGTTTGATGTTACGCTCTGGATGCGCGCGGCAGAGACGGTGCGCGATACGTTGGTTGACGTTGACCCAGACAATGCTGCTAATTACGAAGCCAACGCAACGGCCTACTTGGATACACTAACCGCGCTCGATAGCTATGTTCGTGAACAGGCCGAACGGGTGCCAGCAGAACAGCGCATTTTGGTGACCGCGCACGATGCCTTTCACTACTTTGGCCGCGCCTATGGCTTTGACGTGCGCGGTCTGCAAGGAATTAGCACCGCCTCGGAAGCGGGCACCGCGGATGTGCAGGCATTGGCCGATTTTATTGTCGAGAAACAGTTGCCGGCGATCTTTGTTGAATCGTCGGTGCCCGTGCGCACGATTGAGGCACTGCAAGCAGCTGTTCACGCGAAAGGCTTTGAAGTCAATATCGGCGGCGAGCTTTTCTCCGACGCAATGGGTAACCCCGGTACCCCGGAGGGAACCTACGACGGCATGGTGCGCCATAATATTGATACGATTGTGGGGGCGTTGTTAGAAGAGTAGGTAGTGGGACAGTAGGACAGTCGCCGTCGGCTGACCCGACGCTACGGTGCCAAGATATTTCCCAGCCAGGCGATCTTTCCGGCCGTGAGTGATTGCAACCTGGTCTATACCTCGCGTGAATTTCAGCCCGACAGTTCATTTGTCAATGAGCACTTTCACTTTGTCGGACCGTCGATTGCGCATGGCGTGCGTGGCGACAGTGATTTCCCATGGCATGAATTGGATGGATCACGGCCGCGCGTTTATCTATCGCTTGGCACGATTTACAACGACAATCTCACCTTCTATCGGCAGGTATTGGAGACATTCGCCGACTATCCGGCACAATTTATTGTGGCACTGGGACGGCAGGTGCAGATCGAAGCGTTGGGCGCCATTCCGGCCAACTTTCTGATCCAGCCCACTGTGCCCCAACTGGAACTGCTGCCCAAGGTCGATCTCTTTATCAGCCACGGCGGCATGAATAGTGTGAACGAAGCGCTCTATTTTGGTGTGCCGCTCGTCATCGTGCCCCAGCAGATCGAGCAGATGCTCAATGGGCGCCAGAGTGCTCGCAAAGGCGCGGCGATCCTTCTCGGTGCGCGCCCGCCCTATGGGCAGGTAGCGATGGCCGATCTATGTGCTGCCATCACAACGGTTTTGCACGAACCAGCCTTTGGGCAAGCCGCGACGCGGCTAGGTGACTCTTTTCGTGCCGCTGGTGGTTATCGGCGTGCCGTACAGCTGATTGAACAGACTTTGCACAGATGAGTCTTACCATCAATCGGTAACGCAAGATTATATACGGAGCAATTTATGAATGAAGCATTAGCAATTGAGGTCACCGATCTGACGGTGGCCTATCAGGAAAAACCGGTGTTGTGGGATGTCGACCTAAGTGTGCCCAACAGCACGTTGATGGCGATCGTCGGGCCGAACGGGGCCGGTAAGACTACCTTGATCAAGTCGATCCTCGGGCTGTTACCGGCCGCGGCGGGGCAGGTGTTGATCTATGGACGTCCCTATGTGGAACAGCGGCGGTTGGTCGGCTATGTGCCACAGCGGGGCAGTGTCGATTGGGACTTCCCCACCAGCGTACTTGACGTGGTGATGATGGGGCGCTATGGGCAGTTGGGCTGGTTTAAACGCCCGGGCAAGCAAGAACGACAACAGGCGTTGGAGGCGCTGGACAAAGTGGGTATGGTGGACTATGCGGATCGCCAGATCAGCCAGCTTTCCGGCGGGCAGCAACAACGCACCTTTCTGGCACGGGCACTGGTGCAAGATGCGCAAGTCTATTTTATGGATGAACCCTTTCAAGGGGTGGATGCAACAACCGAACGAGCGATTGTGGCGCTGCTCAAGGAATTGCGCGCCGCGGGCAAAACGGTCGCCGTGGTGCACCATGATTTGCAGACGGTGCCCGAATATTTTGATTGGGTGACATTGCTCAATGTGCGGCGGATTGCCAGCGGCCCGGTGGCGGAAGTCTTCACCGACGAGAATTTGCGCTTGACCTATGGGGGGCGGGTGGCATTTTTGAGCCGCAATGGCCAAAGCGGTGCAGAACAACGCGCACCCTTTGCGGTACCGGCAACCCCTGCCGTGACCAATGTGCCCACATCATCCGCGGCGGATTGAGGGGGAGTACATGGATATTTCAACACTCTTCTACGATCTCTTTTTTGACTACACCTTACGCACCGTGGCACTGGGCGCGGCCACACTGGGCATCGTCTCGGGCGCGCTGGGCGCGTTTGCCATGTTGCGGCGGCAGAGCCTCCTGGGCGATGCCATGTCCCACGCCGCGCTGCCGGGCGTGGTGTTGGCCTTTATGGTAACGGGGCTCAAAACCCCGGCCGTTTTGATGCTCGGTGCCGCGCTGGCCGGGCTGATTGGCACGCTGCTCATGGTCGGCATCAATCGCTACACGCGCATCAAAGAAGATAGCGCACTGGGGATCATTTTGTCGGTCTTCTTTGGCTTTGGGCTGCTGTTGCTCACCTTTTTGCAGCGCAACCCCGATGCGCGCCAGGCCGGTCTCAATCACTTTCTCTTTGGGCAGGCGGCCACATTGCTCGTCTACGATGTAATCGTGATGGCGAGCTTTGGCGGTGTGGCCCTGCTACTCATGCTGCTCTTTTGGAAAGAGTTCAAGCTGTTGACCTTTGACCGCGATTTTGGGTCGAGTCTGGGGTTTCCGATGGTAGGATTGGAGATCCTGATCACCGTCCTGTTGGTGATTGCGATCGTCGTAGGGTTACAGGCGGTTGGGGTTGTGCTGATGAGTGCCATGGTCGTGGCACCTGCCGCCGCGGCGCGGCAGTGGACCAACCGACTGGGGCTCATGGTGGCCTTGTCGGCGCTCTTTGGCGCGCTGGCCGGCGTCAGTGGCGCGGTGATCAGCAGCACCGGCGCCGGCTTGTCGACCGGGCCGGTGATCGTGCTCTGTGTCAGCCTGATTGTCGCGATCTCGTTGCTCTTTGCACCGAACCGTGGCTTGATCTGGCGCTGGATCATGCAACAGCGTAATCAGCAGCGTTTACAAACGGAACAGGTGTTGGCCAACCTCTATCGGCTGGCCTCCCACCACCAGGATCTGCGCCATCCGCACGCAGCGTCTGCATTGGCCTTGATGACCACGGGCACAGCCAGCGTGCGCAACAGCCTCAGCGCGCTGCGCGAGCGGGAACTGGTGGAATCACACCCTGACAATCAATGGGCATTGACCTCCACGGGGATCAAAGAAGCCGAGCGGATTGTGGCACAGTGGAATGGAGCTACCCCATGAGTGTATCACAGATCGAAATTCAACTAATTGCCGCGGTGGTGGCAACCGCATGTGCACTGCCCGGTGTCTTTCTCGTGTTGCGCCAAATGGCAATGATGAGTGATGCGATTAGCCACACCGTGCTGCTGGGCATTGTGCTCATGTTCTTTGTAGTACAGTCGCTCGATTCACCGCTCTTAATTTTCGGCGCGGCGGTGATGGGCGTGATCACCGTGAGCCTGACCGAGCTGCTCAACCGCACGCGGCTCGTCAAGCATGACGCTGCGATTGCACTTGTCTTTCCGGCGCTCTTTAGCATCGCCGTGATTCTAATTTCGCGTTTTGCGCGCGGCGTCCACCTGGATGCCGATGCCGTCTTGCTCGGTGAATTGGCCTTTGCGCCCTTTGATCGGATGGTGCTCTTGGGATGGGATCTGCCCCATGCGCTGGTTGTGATGGGGGGGATTCTGTTGCTCAACATTGTGGGCATCACCCTCTTTTACAAGGAACTCAAACTGGCCACCTTTGATGCTGGGCTGGCCGCGGCGCTGGGTTTTTCCCCGGCGTTGATCCACTATGGGCTGATGGCCATGGTCTCGATCACCGCGGTGGGCGCGTTTGACGCGGTTGGGTCGATCCTTGTGGTGGCGCTCATGGTGACCCCTGCGGCCGCGGCCTACCTACTGACGGATCAACTCAAACGCATGTTGATCTACAGCGTGCTGATTGGGATTGCCAGCGCGATTGGGGGCTACTGGATGGCGCGCTGGTTCGACGCCAACATTGCCGGCTCAATGGCAACTGTAACGGGAATGCTCTTTTTGCTCATCTTTTTGGTGGCACCAAAGCGCGGCCTTGTGGCGCTGGCCCAACGGCGGCGGCGTCAACGCTGGGAGTTCGCCCAGACGATGGTGGCGATCCATCTGTGGCAACATGAAAACGGGCCCGATGCCGAACACGAATGCCGCGTCGATCACCTCGTCGAGCACCTGCGCTGGCAACCCGATCACGCCGAACAAGTGATCCGCTACGCCGAACGCAAAGGCGCGGTGCGGCGGCACAGCGGCCGCTTGTTACTGACCGATATGGGTCGTGGCGTCGCCCAGGCCGCGTTGGTGCAGTAGGGATTGGAAGGTGTGCTGTATCCGTGCAACAAATATGATATAATGAGTCAGGATCAATACAACGAAAATTCTCAGGAGATACGCACCGATGGCACAAATTCCCCTTCCCGATGCACTGCTTGCTCGTCTACGCCAAGTAGCGCAGCAGGATGAATTGAGCTTGCCGTTGCTCTTTGAACAGATGCTTGATCTCTATTTGCATAACCGCGTTCAAGGTAAGGAGCGGGATGACTTCGATGTAGTTGAAAAAGATCGATTTGACCCGATTGACCGCGAAGTGGCCGCTTATGAAGCACTTCATGCTTCGTTACTGAAACGCTATGCCAATCAATACGTCGCGATTTATCAAGGAAAGCTGATTGATCACGACAGCAATAAGCTGGCACTATTTCAACGGATCGAAGAGAAATATCCGAATGAGTTTGTCCTCATGCGCCCAGTGCAAGAACAACCTGAGCGTGAGTTCTATTTCCGCTCCCCTCGATATATTGAGCGAGTCTGATGGCCCTATCATTTGAGTATGATTTGACCTATCCGGGACCAGCATTCCCCATTGTACAAGTTACAATCACTGGGCGAAATGATCTAACCGTCACACAAACTACTTTTCTCGATACGGGTGCTGATGCGACGGTGATTCCCATCGCAATCCTACGGCAAATCAACGCACGACGCCTTGACCAGGCGTATGCCAGAAACATGGACGGTTCCCGTTATGCAATTACCCTTTATTCTGTCAAGCTGACAATTGGTGCTTATCCAATTTACGGCATAGAGGCTATCGCTAACGAGAAAACAACCGAGATGATACTGGGACGCGATG